>Ga0209758_1001499_pt1 | contig 27145 bp, 24 predicted proteins | sample AraplaMF_Col_mMF_FD_184258 | JGI IMG/M metagenome (GOLD analysis project Ga0209758, IMG submission 184258) | Arabidopsis root microbial communities from the University of North Carolina, USA - plate scrape MF_Col_mMF (SPAdes) (version 2) | ecosystem: Host-associated > Plants > Roots > Endosphere...
GTGCTGAACATCAACTGGAGTTAGAGGTAACCATGACCAAGCTTTTTAGCCGTTTTCTGAAGGATGAATCCGGCGCGACCGCAATCGAATACGGCCTGATCGCCGCCCTCATTTCCGTAGCGCTCATCGCTGGCGCCACGACGCTTGGCGGCAAGATCGGCGACACGTTTAATAACCTTGGCGATCAGATGGATAAGGCCAAGACCGCTTCTACTGTTAAGCCGTAAGTCTAAGGCTTTTATAAAGTGTCGGCCGGAGATGATCCGGCCGCTCAATGATCGGGCTCGCAGCTTAACAGCCGTGAGCCTTTTTCGCATTGTGTTCGGATCGGGCCTATAAACATGATCGCAGCTGCAGTCTTCGTGATACTGCCACTCTGTCTGGCCATCGCGGCATTCTCGGATCTGTTCACCATGACGATCCCGAACCGTGTTTCACTGATCCTTATTGCTTCCTTCGTCGTCATTGCGCCGTCTTCCGGTCTAGGCTGGGATGTCATCGGCATGCATCTCGCGGGTGCCGCGATAGTCTTCTGTGTCTGCTTTGCTCTTTTTGCGGTCAATGTGATGGGCGGCGGAGATGCCAAGCTGTTAAGTGCGACAGCACTCTGGTTCGGCTTTAATCAGTCTCTACTTTTTCTGATGGCCGATGTCGGGCTGATCGGTGGCCTCCTGACCCTGCTCATTTTGTTGGTGAGATCGCAATCGAACACCATTCTCGCCATTGGCTTGCCGCTGCCGAGTTCGCTTCTGCTCGCGAAGAAAATTCCCTATGGCATTGCCATCGCGATTGGCGGCTTCATGGCTTTTCCGTCGTCGCCGCTGTTCGTCGCAGCTCTGGAAAGCCTGAAGTAACGGCGTTTTAATTGGCCGTTAACTTAAAATGTAAGCGTTCCATTAACCATAATTATACCAATTCCTGAGCATTCTGCGGGGCGAACGCGTTGTGCCCCAAGGAATGATCAATGAAACCGGCCCGCCTTATTATTCTAGCTGTCGCCGTGGTGGCAGCCGGCCTCGCCGGTCTTCTTGCGATGAACATGGCCGGTAGTGGCGGTGTCGTGACGAAGGTTCAATCCGTCATCGAGAAGGAGCCGACCGTCAACGTATTGGTCTCCAGCGCCAATCTTCCTGTCGGCGCGAGACTGGATGAGAAGGCCGTCCACTGGATGGCCTGGCCCCAGAATGCCGTTGTCCAGGGCTTCATCACCGAGACCGATCGGCCTGACGCCATCAAGGATCTGCAGGGCGCCGTCGTGCGCTTGCCCGTCTTCGAAGGAGAGCCGATCCGTCCGGAAAAGGTCGCCGATTCCAACAGCCGCATCCTGTCTTCGCTGCTGCCTGCCGGCAAGCGCGCCGTCGCGACTGAAATCTCCGTCGCGACCGGCGCCGGCGGCTTCATCCTCCCCAACGACCGCGTCGACGTCATCATGGTGCGCAAGGGGCAGAGCAGCGACAAATACATAACCGAAACCGTGCTGAGCAATGTCCGCGTTCTCGCCATCGACCAGCAGATCGAGGAGAAGGAAGACGGCACCAAGGCGGCAGTCGGCACCACTGCGACGCTGGAACTGACCCCCGATCAGACCAAGGTTCTGGCCGTTGCCCAGCAGATGGCCGATCGCCTCTCCCTTGCCCTGCGCTCCGTCGCCGACGCGCAGGAGCAGGATACCAGCGCGGCAGACTATCTGCTGAGCGGCGATAACGGCAGCGCAATCATCCAGGTCATCAAGTCCGGCTCCATCGTCACAGATGCCACCGGCTCAGTGAAGCCGGAGTAAGGGAAATGCAGATGGGCAACTCAAAACAGCGCACCAGGCTTTTCCTGACCGGCTGCCTTTCCCTGGCAATGGTGGCGACGGGCGTTACACCGCTTTCCTTTCATGCGCCCTTCGATGTGAAGCAGGCCAATGCCGGCTCGGAAAGCCTCATCCGCATTTCCCAAAGCGGTCCCGGCGCACATCGCCGCCTGAAGCTCGGCCTCAACAAGGCTGTTGTCGTCGACCTGCCTGATGACGCGCACGATATTCTCGTTTCCGATCCGAGCATGGCCGATGCGGTGACCCGCACCTCGCGGCGCATCTATTTGTTCGGCAAGAAGGTCGGGCAGACCAACATCTTCGTTTTCGGCGCCAGCGGTGAGGAGGTCGTCAGCCTCGATATCGAGATCGAGCGCGATGTCTCCGGTCTCGAGACCAATCTGCGCCGCTTCATCCCCGACTCCGCCATCAAGGTCGAGATCGTCTCTGACAATATCGTTCTGACGGGTACCGTCCGCACGCCGCAGGATGCGACCCAGGCAGCGTCGCTTGCCGAAGCCTTCCTGAAAGGCGGCGAAGCCACGACGCGCACCGAGACTGCCTCCGGTACAGGCGGCGACAGTGCGGTTGCGCTGTTTGCCGAAAACCGCCAGGTCTCCCAGGTCGTCAATCTCCTGCAGATCCAGGGCGAGGACCAGGTTACGCTCAAGGTCACGATCGCCGAGGTTCGTCGCGAAGTCCTGAAGCAGCTTGGTTTCGACAATCTCGTCACCAATTCCTCGGGCTTGACGGTAGCCCAGCTCGGCAGCCCATCGGCCGATAGCGCCACATCCGTCATCGGCGGCGGCCTCGCCGCACTCTTCAAGAACTCGATCGGCAAGTACGATATCTCGACCTACCTGAATGCGCTGGAGCAGGGCAAGGTCGTCCGCACGCTGGCCGAACCGACGTTGACGGCGATCTCCGGCCAGGCTGCGACATTCAATTCCGGCGGTCAGGTTCTCTATTCGACGACGGACAATAACGGCAACGTCACCGTTGTTCCCTATGATTACGGTATCAGTCTGGCTTTCAAGCCGGTGGTCCTGTCTTCCGGCCGCATCAGCCTGCAGATCAACACCAATGTATCCGAACCGGCGCCGTCGGTATCGGGCGCTTCGCCGACCTATCAGCGCCGGTCGGCCGAAACTTCGGTCGAACTTCCCTCGGGCGGCTCGATCGCTCTTGCGGGCCTCATCCGCGACAACATCTCCCAGACGATGAACGGCACCCCCGGCGTCTCAAAGATCCCGCTCCTCGGCACGCTCTTCCGCCAGAAGGGGGTCGAACGCCAGGAAACGGAACTCGTCATCATCGCGACGCCCTATCTGGTGCGTCCGGTGGCGCGCAATCAGCTCAATCGGCCGGATGACAATTTCAGCCCGACCAATGATGCGTCCGCCTTCTTCATGAACCGCGTCAACAAGGTTTACGGCAGCTCTCAGGCGCCGGTTGCCGATGCGCAGTTCCACGGTTCCATCGGATTTATCTACAAATGAGCGGGGCACGGTCTGAACCGATGAAAACGAACAGAGATCAGGCGATGGCCCATTGGAACGCGAAACATTCCCGCACGACAAAGCCTCTGCTCGTGGCTGCATCACTCGCCGTTGCAATTCTTTCCGGCTGCGCCGGCCCGCGTGATCAGCTGACGACCGGTGGCATTCCCGATGACTACCGGGAGCGCCATCCCATCGTCGTGACGGAAGCCGAACAGACGGTTGATATTCCCGTTGCCTCCAGTGATCGCCGCCTGACGATCGCCCAGCGCGAATTGATCCGTGGATTTGCGCAAAACTACGTGTCACGCGCCTCCGGCCCCGTCTACATCCTATCCCCCGAGGGGTCGGCGAATGCAGGAGCGGCCCGCGCCTTGCGCAGTCAGGTTCGTGCCGAACTCGCTTCGCGTGGCATTGCCAGCAACAAGATCATCAATACGTCTTATGCGGCAACCGGCGTTCTCGACGCCGCGCCGATACGCTTGAGCTTCACTGGCATGACGGCGGTAACGACCCAGTGCGGCCAATGGCCGAAGGATATCTCGGCAGATTTCACCAACCAGAATTACTACAATTTCGGCTGTGCCTCGCAGAACAACCTCGCCGCCCAGGTCGCCAATCCGGGAGATTTCGTCGCTCCCCGCGGCATGACCCCGATCGACGCAGAGCAGCGTAACGAGGTGATCAAGGAATACCGCGGGACAGAACAATGAGCACCGTCGATTACGAGATCAAGAACACCGGCGAGCTCCGCCATGCCGAAGAGGCAATGCGCATGGGCGAGTTGGAAAACATGCGGCCGCTGCCGCGCATCTCCGTTCATGCCTTTTGCGAAAGCGAGGGGTTGCAGCGGGTCATGGAACGCTGTGCCAATGACCGGCGCATGTCGAAGGTCAGCCTGCGGATCACCAGCGGCGGCACGGCTGCCGCCGCAAACATGTTCTCAGGCGCACCGACGCCGAACCTGATCATCCTTGAAACCAGGGCGAACCCGGCCAACCTGCTTGCCGAGCTCGCACCGCTCGCCTCCGTCTGCGATCCCTCGACCAAGGTCATCATCGTCGGCTACTACAACGATATCGGCCTCTACCGCGATCTGATCCGCAACGGCATTTCCGAATATATCGTCCAACCCGTCGCCATGCCCGACATCATGGGGGCGATGGCGGCGATTTTCGTCGATCCGGAAGCCGAGCCGCTTGGCCGCAGCATTGCCTTTATCGGTGCCAAGGGCGGTGTCGGCGCATCGACCGTCGCTCACAATTGCGCCTTCGGCATCTCGAACCTGTTCTCGACCGAGACGATCCTGGCCGATCTCGACCTGCCCTACGGCACGGCGAACATCGATTTCGATCAGGATCCGGCCCAGGGCATTGCCGAGGCCGTCTTTGCGCCGGAGCGGCTTGACGAGGTTTTCCTCGACCGCCTGCTGACCAAGTGCTCGGAGCATCTTTCACTGCTGGCCGCTCCCTCGCTTCTCGACCGCGCCTATGATTTCGAGGGCCAGGCCTTCCAGCCTGTCATGGATGTGCTGCAGCGCAGCGCGCCTGTAACGGTGCTCGACGTTCCGCATGCCTGGTCGGACTGGACCCGCTCGGTACTCTCAAGCGCCGACGAAGTGGTTATCTGCGCGGTTCCCGATCTCGCCAACCTGCGCAACACCAAGAACATGCTCGATGCGCTCCGCAAGATACGCCCGAACGACAGGGTACCGCATCTCATTCTCAATCAGGTCGGCATGCCGAAGCGGCCGGAAATCGCGATTTCCGATTTCTGCGAACCGCTGGAGGTCGAACCGATTGCCATTATTCCCTTCGATATCGGCCTCTTCGGAAACGCCGCCAACAGTGGCCGGATGATTTCGGAGGTCGATCCGAAATCGCCGATATCGGAGACTTTTTCGCAGATTTCGCACATCGTCACGGGTCGCGTGGCGATCAAGAAATCCAGGAAGGGCGGCCTTCTCGGCCTTCTGAAGCGCAAGTGAACGAGTAGAATTGGATCGGATCGATGTTCGGAAAACGCGGAAATGAAGGTTTCGGAAAGGCCGGTGCCGGCGGTGTCGCCGCTCCGCCGCCGCCGATGCCGGCTGTCGCCCCGGCAGCGCCATCCGGTCCCGCGGTGTTCGTCGAGCCGTCGCGTGAGCCTGTCCGCCAGCAGGTAACGCCCCCGCCGATGCAGACGCCGCAGCGCAAGCGCCCCGCCCGCACGGACGAATATTACGATACCAAGGCGCAGGTTTTTTCCGCGCTGATCGATACGATCGACCTCTCGCAGCTTTCCAAGCTGGATGGCGAAAGCGCGCGCGAGGAAATCCGCGATATCGTCAACGATATCATCACCATCAAGAATTTCGCGATGTCGATCTCCGAGCAGGAAGAGCTGCTCGAGGATATCTGCAACGACGTGCTGGGCTATGGTCCGCTGGAACCGCTGCTGGCGCGCGATGACATTGCCGATATCATGGTCAACGGCGCGGGCCAGACTTTCATCGAAGTCGGCGGCAAGACGATTGAATCCGAGATCCGCTTCCGCGACAATTCGCAGCTTCTGTCGATCTGCCAGCGCATCGTCAGCCAGGTCGGCCGCCGCGTCGATGAATCGAGCCCGATCTGCGACGCGCGCCTGCCTGACGGCTCGCGCGTCAACGTCATCGCGCCGCCGCTCGCGATCGATGGGCCAGCGCTCACCATCCGCAAATTCAAGAAGGACAAGCTGACGCTCGATCAGCTGGTACGCTTCGGCGCCATCACGCCCGAAGGCGCAACCGTGCTGCAGATCGTTGGCCGCGTCCGCTGCAACGTCATCATCTCGGGCGGTACGGGTTCGGGCAAGACGACGCTCCTGAACTGCCTGACGAACTATATCGACCGCGACGAGCGCGTCATCACCTGCGAGGATACGGCCGAACTGCAGCTCCAGCAGCCGCATGTGGTACGTCTGGAAACCCGCCCGCCGAACATCGAAGGCGAGGGCGAGATCACCATGCGCGACCTCGTCAAGAACTGCCTGCGCATGCGTCCCGAACGCATCATCGTCGGCGAAGTGCGCGGACCGGAGGTTTTCGACCTTCTGCAGGCCATGAACACCGGTCACGACGGTTCCATGGGCACCATCCACGCCAACAACCCGCGTGAATGCCTGAGCCGCATGGAATCGATGATCGCAATGGGCGGCTTCACCTTGCCGGCAAAGACCGTACGCGAGATCATTTCCTCCTCGATCGACGTGATCATCCAGGCGCAGCGCCTGCGCGATGGTTCGCGTCGCATCACCCAGATCACCGAAGTGGTCGGCATGGAAGGCGACGTCATCATCACCCAGGACCTGATGCGATACGAGATCGACGGCGAGGACGCGAGCGGCCGGCTGATCGGCCGCCATATGTCCACTGGCGTTGGTAAGCCGCATTTCTGGGACCGCGCGCGCTATTACAACGAAGAAAAACGTCTCGCCGCCGCGCTCGACGAGATGGAAGCGAAATCGAAGGACTGAGATGTTCGGCATCGATCCGACAGTATTGGCAATCGTCGTTCTCGCAGCCATTGCGGCGGCCGCGGTGAGCTATGCCGTATTGTTCTCGCGTATCGAAAGCGACAAGAAATCGGCAAGCCGCATCAACCGCGTCAAATCGGCCGAACTCGATCGCACCAAGGTCAAGGCCGCCCGCGACCGTGTGCAGGAACTGTCGAAGCGCCGCAAGTCTGTACAGGACAATCTGAAGGATCTTGAAAAGCGGCAGCATGAAAAGACCAAAAAGACCCTGTCGCTGAAGTCGCGGCTGATCCAGGCCGGACTGCCGATCACGCCGGTCCGTTTTTATCTTTTTAGCGCGCTCCTGGCTCTTGTGTTGCTGATTGTGCTTTTCATTGCCGGTGCATCACCGGTCGTCATGCTCGGCGTCGCCGTCGTCGCCGGCCTTGGCTTGCCGCGCTGGGTGCTCGGCTTTCTCATCTCGCGTCGTCAGAACAAATTTCTCGATGAGTTTCCGAACGCTCTTGACGTTATCGTCCGCTCCATCCGCTCCGGCTTGCCGTTGAATGATGCGATCCGGCTCATTGCCACCGAAGGGACCGAGCCGGTCAAGAGCGAGTTCCGCCGCGTCATCGAAGCACAGCAGGTCGGCTTCAGCATTCCGGATGCCTGTGCCCGTATGACCAACCAGATGCCGCTGCAGGAAGTCAATTTCTTCGCGATCGTTATCGCCATCCAGTCGCAGGCCGGCGGCAACCTGTCGGAAGCGATCGGCAACCTTTCAAAAGTGCTGCGCGACCGCAAGAAGATGAAAGCCAAGGTCAAGGCGCTATCCATGGAGGCCAAGGCATCTGCCGTGATTATCGGCGCTCTGCCCTTCATCGTCTCTTTCCTCGTCTACATCACATCGCCGCATTACATCATGGTCCTGTTCACCGATCCGCGCGGCCATTTCATTTTGGGCTTTTCGGCGATCTGGATGTCGATCGGCATCTTCGTGATGCGCAACATGGTCAATTTCGACATCTAGCGGGAGGGGAACATGTCGGCGGAACTTGCAGCAAAACTCACCGATCCCGCGATGCTGGTGGCGGTCCTGGTCGCCATTGCCGTTTTCGCCACGTTCTATACGCTTGCCGTTCCCTTCTTCGAACGCGGCGACCTCAACAAGCGCATGAAGGCCGTTTCAACCGAGCGCGAGCAGATCCGTGCGCGTGAACGCGCCCGCCTGAATGCCGATACCGGCACTAAGGCGTCGCTCAGAAGTCAGAACAACCGGTCCGTCCGTCAGATCGTCGAGCGCTTCAACCTGCGCAAGGCGCTCGTCGACGACAATACGATGAACAAGCTGCGTGCGGCAGGTTTGCGCTCGGAAAACGCGCTGAACACCTTCCTCGTCGCGCGCTTTCTCTTGCCGTTCGTCTTCCTGGCGGTTGCTGCCTTCTGGGTATATGGTCTCGACAACCTGGCCAGCAGAGGCCCGGCCATACAGTTCCTGGCTGTCATCGGCACAGCTTATCTCGGTTTCTACGCGCCAAACATCTATATTTCCAATCGCATGAGCAAACGGCAGCACTCCATCAAGCGTGCCTGGCCGGACGCGCTGGACCTGATGCTGATCTGCGTGGAAGCGGGCATTTCCATCGAAGCGGCTATGCGTCGAGTCTCGGAAGAACTCGGCGAACAGTCCCCGGCACTCGCCGAAGAAATGGTGCTGACGACCGCTGAGCTCTCCTTCCTGCCGGATCGCCGCGTGGCGCTCGACAACCTCGCAGCCCGTACCCAGATCGATCTGGTCCGGTCCGTCACCCAAGCACTCATTCAGGCAGACCGTTACGGTACGCCCGTTGCGACGGCGCTGCGCGTGCTTGCGCAGGAAGGTCGCGACGAACGTATGAACGAGGCGGAAAAAAAGGCTGCTGCCCTGCCGCCGAAGCTGACCGTGCCGATGATCCTCTTCTTCCTGCCGGTGCTTGTCGCCGTCATCCTTGGTCCTGCCGGCATCCAGGTCGCCGACCGGTTCTGACGCTTGCCGCTATAAGGGAATCCGGCTAGCTTGCGCCTCCGCATAACCGGCGAGACGGGCCACCATCGGGAAGCACGAAAGTTTTCGCCGCTCGCTTGCGCAATCCTCTATCGCCAGAGCATGTCCAGCGAAAGTGTGCGGCGGTTTTGCGTGAAACAAAGAGACGGAGTTTTGCCATGTCTTCTCTCGGCATCTTTATCAGTATCATCAGTGCATTGATGATCGGCGCCATGAGCCCCGGTCCGAGTTTCGTTGTCGTCTCGCGCATTGCCATTTCTCGCTCCCGCTTTGATGGGCTCGCCGCAGCACTCGGCATGGGCGTCGGCGGCGTGACCTTCGCTATTCTCGCTCTTGCTGGTTTGACGGCGCTGCTCTCGCAGTTCGAGTGGCTCTATCTCGTGCTGAAGATCGCTGGCGGTGCCTATCTGATCTACATTGCTTTCGCGATCTGGAAGGGAGCAAGTGAACCGCTCGCGCTGTCAGGCGATATCGCCGGCAAAAGCACGCCGGCGCGCAGTTTCACGGCGGCGATGCTGACGCAGTTGAGCAATCCCAAAACGATCGTCGTCTACGCCAGTATCTTTGCAGCACTCCTGCCAAAAACCGTGCCGGTGGAACTTTTGCTGGCCCTGCCGGTCGGTGTGTTCCTGGTCGAAGCGGGATGGTATGCGATCGTCGCGCTCGCTTTTTCGGCCCAGCACCCGCGCAAAGTCTATATTGCCGCCAAGGCCTGGATCGACAGGGCCGCAGGCGCGGTCATGGCTGGGCTCGGCCTGCGTCTCATCCTGTCTGGATTGAGCGGCAAATAACTCAGTTGGTATTGCTGGCGGCGGCGGACGTCGTGTCTTTCGCCGCGAGCTTCTGCCAGGAATTCTGCTGTGAAAGCATGCCGCGCAGATAGGCGACATTGGCATCGGCCTGCTGCGGCGAGAGTTCGCGCCGCGCGATCTGCTCGGCCTCGGGGAACCGGCCCTGCAGGCCGACGACGAGGGCGAGGTTCTGGCGCACGCGGCTGTCGGCGGAGGGCTGGCCTGCCGCCGAGCGAAGATAGGTTTCCGCCGTGCGCAGATCGCCCGTCAGCAGATAGGACATGCCGAGGTTGGAAAGGATCGACGGCTCGTTCGGCTGGATGTCGAGCGCATCGCGGTAGCGCTGACGCGCATCGTTTGGCTTGCCCATTTGATCGAGGATCGCGCCTTCTGCCGAGATCAGACGCCAGTCGGGGCGATCTGGCGTCTGCGCCCTGCCGATCGTGTCCAGTGCCTGCTGAAGCTGCCCCGCGGCTGCCTGCGCCTTGCCATAGGCGGCAAGCACATTGCGGTCGTCAGGATTGGCGATGGCGACCTGCTGCATGACGGCCAGCGCCTGTGCGTCGCGCCCGTTCATGCGCAGCAGATTGGCGTAGTTGACGCCGTTGACGGGATCGCGCGGGTTCTTCTCATAGGCCTTGCCGACGCGGTCGGTGGCGGCCCGCAATTGATTGGCGTCCATCTGCTCGACTGGCCTGTCGAGCTTCGGGATCGAGCCGGTCGTCATCCGATCCTTTGCCGTCGTCGTGCAGCCGGCAAGCGCCAGCATGACGACAGCAGTCGCGGTTCCCTGCAAAATACGCTTCTTGAGAGGAATGGAGGCCGAGACGGGCATTGCGCGATCCTGAATGAAATCGGCGCCTGACCTCAAAGCGGAACAGGGAAAGGTTTGACGCAATCTTCGCTCCAGCAATAGTCTGTTAACCCTAACAGACAGTTAAGAAGTGATTCTGCCCCCGCCTCCAAGGACAACCATGGCCCCCTTCCAGTTCATCGAGAGACCGACCCCTTTCAACACCAAGGGCGGGGCGACGCTGCCGATCTTCGCTGTCACGCCCGCCCATATCGAAACCGGCACCATCGATCCGATCGCGCTCGATTGGGCTCGCAAAGCCGGCTACAAGGCGGAAAGCGGCTCGCTGCTTCTGATCCCGACGGCCGACGGCCATCTCGGCGGCGCGCTTTTCGGTCTCGGCACCAATCCGTCGGAGCAGCCCTACATCACCGGCAAGCTCGCCCGCGCCCTTCCTGCCGGCGACTGGCACATCGAGACCGCACCACTGACGGCGAACCGCCTCGCGCTCGGCTTCGGCCTCGGCAGCTATCGTTTCGACCGTTACAAGTCCGAAAAATCCCCGGCCGCGACGCTGATGATTCCGCGTGATGCCGACGGCAACGAGATCAAGCGCCAGCTTGCCGGTGTCTTCCTCGCCCGCGACCTCATCAACACGCCGACCAACGATATGGGGCCGGAGCAGCTCGAAGCCGCTTTCCGTGGCCTGGCGGCACACTACAAGGCCGAGATGTCGGTCGTCATCGGTGACGACCTGCTCAAGGAAAACTTCCCGCTGGTCCATACCGTCGGCCGCGCCAGCGCCGACGCGCCGCGCCTGCTGGAGCTGCGCTGGGGCAAGAAGGGCCACCGCAAGGTTACGCTGGTCGGCAAGGGCGTCTGCTTCGATACCGGCGGCCTCGATATCAAGCCGGCTTCCTCCATGCTGCTGATGAAGAAGGATATGGGTGGTGCTGCAAACGTCATGGGCCTCGCGCTCATGATCATGGATGCCAAACTGAAAGTGGATCTGCGCGTCATCATCCCGGTCGTCGAGAATTCCATCTCGTCGAATGCCTTCCGCCCCGGCGACATCTACAAGAGCCGCAAGGGCCTGACGGTCCAGATCGACAATACCGATGCCGAAGGTCGCCTCATCCTGGCCGATGCGCTTGCCTATGCCGACGAGGAAGAACCCGATCTGCTGATCGACATGGCGACCCTGACGGGTGCTGCCCGCGTTGCCCTCGGCCCCGATCTGCCGCCCTTCTTCACCGATGATGCGACCCTCGCTCACGACTTGACGGAAGCAAGCCTCGAGACGGACGATCCGCTCTGGCGGCTGCCGCTTTATGCCGGCTACGAGAAGGACATCCGCACCAAGTTCGCCGATATCACCAATGCTCCGGCGGGCGGCATGGCCGGCGCGATCACTGCAGCACTCTTCCTGAAGCGGTTCGTCAGCAAAGCAAAGAGCTGGGCGCATTTTGATATCTACGGCTGGGCGCCGAACGAGCGCGCGCATTCGCCTGGAGGCGGCGAGGCTCAGGCCATCCGCGCTCTCTACTACCATATTCGCCACAGCATCCGCTGAACCGATCGTTAAAATTTTATTCACCTTGCGAAGCGGCATTCTGTGCCGCCTCTTGCTTGCGCGGGTCAATTGCCGGAAAATGAAACGTTAGCGTAACGATTTTCCGGAGGGGCCGTGCCGATTGAACTGACCGCCTCGCAGGCGCTTGGCCTCTGGCACGGCGTGGCGCTCGACCAGGTCCGTCACGACAACAGAGATTTGACGTTGCGCCAGATGGCGATCCTGCTGCATATCTATCTCGTGCCGCCGCCGCACACCGTGCGCGGGCTGGCCGCGACGCTAAACGTGACGAAACCGGTCATCACCCGCGCGCTGGATACGATGGGCGAGATGGGCCTCGTCGATCGCGTTCGCGACGATGCCGACCGGCGTAACGTCATCATCAAGCGCACCGTTGGCGGTGCGCTCTATCTCGAAAAGCTCGGCGACCTCGTGCGCGAGCAGGGCCGCAAGCTTCCGGTCTGAAAGGCCCCATCTGAAAGGCCCGACTGAAAGGAAATGTCATGACGATGCTCGACCGCCGCCTCCACGCTTATCGCCCGGATCTCGCGGAAGCCGGCCTTGAGGGCAAGGTCGAAGCGACGCGCTTCGTGAGCGGCACGCCGGCCCGCGTCTGCATCCCGGTCGTTGCCTTGCGTCCCCAGCCGGACTTTGCCCGCGGCATCGACACGGAACTGCTTTATGGCGAGGATGTCACGATATTCGATCGCGCTGACGGCTGGTGCTGGGTCAAGGCCGCATCCGACGGCTATGTCGGCTACCTGCCCGAGGGCGCAATTGCAGAAGCAGCGATGGCTCCGACCCACATCGTCGTTCCGCAGCGCACCTTTCTCTATCCCGAACCGGAATTGCGTAAACCGTATAAGACCGTGCTCTCCATGGGTAGCCGCGTCCATATTGCCGGCGAAGCGGAAGCGCGCGGCAATCACTATCTGGTGCTTGATGACGGCACTGCGATCTTCTCGAAACACCTGCAGCCGCTGGGTGCCTTGGACGGCCAGGATTATGTCGATATCGCCGCCCGCTTTCTCGAAACCCCCTATCTTTGGGGCGGACGTTCAGGCCTCGGTATCGATTGCTCCGGCCTCATCCAGCTTGCGCTACTCATGACCGGCAGAAGCGCGCCGCGGGATACCGACATGCAGGCGGCGGGCCTCGGCGAACCGATCGAGCGCTCGGATGTGCGCCGCGGTGATCTGGTCTTCTGGAAGGGGCATGTTGCCATTTTCGAAGATCCCGAAACCATCATCCATGCCAACGGCCATACGATGACTGTTGCGCGCGAGAATTTCGAGGCCGCCGTCGAGCGCATCGGCTGGCTCTATGAGCAGCCGACCGGCTATCGCCGTCCGTTCTAAGATTGTTTGCTCGCTTCAGGCGGTCGGTGGCTTTGGCCAGTCTTTCACACCACCCGTCCAGTTTTCGAAGGCTTTCGAGAGCCTGAGCACCCGCATGTCATCGAAGCGCGGCCCGACGATCTGCAGGCCGATCGGCATGCCCGATGTCGAGAAACCACAATTGATGGACGAAGCCGGCTGCTCAGACATGTTCCACGGCACCGTGAAGGCGATATGCTCGAAAGGCAGCATCGGATCGTTGGTGGGAGAGGCCCATTCGGCCGGATAGGAAACGATCGGGTTGGTCGGCGACAGCACGGCATCCACCTCGATAAAAAGCCGGCCGCAGCTCTTGCGCATCTCGATCGTCTGGTTGAACCCCTTGACGGCATCCACGCCGCTGACATCGGCGCCGCCTTTTGCCCATTCGTAGATATAGGGAAGGATACTCTCTCGGCGTTCCTCGCTGAGCCCGGCAATGTCGCCCCAGAAACGCGAGCGCCAGAAATTGTCGAGCCCATCCAGCATGGCGCGTGTCAGCACCGGTCCAGCCGGAACGATCGTCGCTCCCGCCTTCTCGAAGAGTTTGGCTGCGTCTTCGACCGCGATCCTCACATCCTCATCGACCGCAAGGCCGCAACCGGCATCGAGCATCAGCCCGATCCGCATGCCGCTGAGATCGATATCGAGATCCATCCAGTCGAAATCGTTCGGCGGCAGGCTGGTACCATCGCGCCAGTCGGGGCGGGAAAGGGTCGCCATCGACCAGGCGGCGTCCTCCACGGTGCGGGTCATCGGCCCTGCGCAGCGCCCGACATAATAGGGATCGACCGGAATGCGCCCATGGCTCGGCTTGAAGCCGAAGACGCCCGTCCAACCTGCCGGCAGGCGAACTGAACCGCCGATATCGGTTCCGACATGCAGCGGCCCGTAGCCGGCCGCCGCTGCTGCCGAAGCGCCGGCGCTCGAACCGCCGGGATTCTGCGTGATGTCCCAGGGATTGCGGCTGAGATGATGGAAGCTGGAAAGGCCCGACGACAGCATGCCGTAATCGGGGCAGGTCGTCTTGGCGAAGATGATCGCACCGTCCTCCCGCAGCCGTGCCGCCGCCGGCGCGTCCGCTTCCGCAGGCTTCAGTTCGACCGCCTTGGTGCCGAGCGGCACCGGCTGGTCCTTGGTCGCGATCAGTTCCTTCAGAGTAACCGGGATACCGTCCAGCGGGCCAAGCGTTTCGGCCTTCATCCAGCGTTCAGTCGAAGCCTTTGCCTGCTCGCGGGCCGCTTGCGGGTCATAGAGGTAGAGCGCGGCGATGGATGGTTCCCAGGCGTCGATATGTTTTTCGAGAGCAAGCCAGTAGTCGAACGGCGAGAGGCTTTTGTCAGCGAAGCGCCGCCTGAGTTCGCGGATGGTGAAATCGGTATCTAGCATGGTCTGGTCTTTCGGGCGTTTTGTCTTGGGAGGACATCAGCGGCTCGCTTCGCGCGGGTCGAAAAGGTCGCGCAACCCGTCACCCAACATGTTGAAGCCGAAGACGGTGAGCGCAATGGCAAGGCCGGGCAGGATCGCCAGCCAGGGGGCCAGCGAAAGGAAGGTCTGGGCGTCGGCCAGCATCCGCCCCCAGGTCGGCGCCGGCGGCGCCATGCCGAGGCCGAGAAAGGAAAGGCCGGCTTCGGTCAGGATCGCGAGGCCGAGCTGGATCGCCGCATGCACGATGATCTGGCTGATGATATTCGGCAGCACATGCCGCACCGAAATCGTGAAGCGGCTGTTGCCGATCGCCTGCGCTGCCAGAACATAATCGCGGCTCCAGGCCTGCAGGGAGGTGGCGAGCGTCACACGCGCAAAGACCGGTATCATGAAGACGGCGATGGCCGTGATGGCGGTAAAGCGCCCGGGTCCCAGAAAGGCGCCGAGGATCATAGCCGAGAGGATTGGCGGCAGCGCAAAGATCACGTCGCAGGCGCGCATCAGCAGTGCCTCGTAAGGGCCGCGGATCGCAGCCGCGGAAATGCCCGCGATCGAGCCAAGCGTCCCGCCGATGGCGACCGCGCTGACGGCGATGGAGAGCGAATTCCAGCAGCCGACCATCAGCATCGAGAGCACATCGCGCCCGAACTGGTCGGTGCCGAGAAGGCCGAAGGCAAGCGGCGGCTGCAGCTTGTGAATGATCTGCATCTTGGCCGGCGGCAGCGGCGTCCAGAATAGCGACAGCAAGGCAATCGCAGCCAGAAAGCCGACGATGCCGATGCCGGTGATGAGGTTCTTTCGCCGGCTAAGCCTGAAGCTTCGGCGTCGTGGAATAATGGCGGAGGAAACGATGGGTGCCATCATGCCGCCTTTCGCATGCGCGGGTCGATCACCAGATAGGAGAGATCGACGATGAAGTTCATCACGATGACAAGTCCCGCGAAGAACAGCACGACATCCTGCATGACGACGATGTCGCGCTGCGACAGGGCCTGAAAGGCAAGCCGCCCCAGCCCCGGCAGGTTAAAGACGTTTTCGACCAGCACCGCGCCAGCGACGAGAAAGGTGAATTGCAGCCCGAGGATGGTCAGGATCGGCACCAGCGCATTCGGCACGATATGCCGCCAGAGCACGGTACTGCGCGACAGCCCCTTGGCGACGGCGGTACGCGCGAAATCCTCATGCATGGTGTCGAGCACCGCAGACCGTGCGACGCGCGTGAGAACGCCAGCCTGCGGCAGCGCCAGCGCCACTGCCGGCATCAGCAGCGCCTGCAGCGCTGGCCGAAGCCCGGCGTCCCATCCGGGAAAACCGCCTGCCGGCATCAGCCCGAGCGTTGTGGAGAACAGGATGATGAGCAGCAGCGCCACCCAGAAGGCCGGCACGGCGATGCTGATCTGCGAGAAGATCGTGGCGATCACATCGAGGGTGCCACCCCGCCGCGCCGCTGCCAGCACGCCGAGCGGCAGTGCAATCAGCACCGACAATACGATGGCGATCAGAGCGAGCGGCAGCGTCACGGCCAATCGCTCGATAATCAGCCCGGCGACCGGGACGCCATAGGTGTAGGACTGCCCGAGATTGCCGGAGAAGACACCGGCAAGCCATTGGCCGTAACGCAGGATGAGCGGCTGGTCGAGGCCGAGCTCATGCCGCAGCGCCGCCAGGGTCTCCGGGCTTGCCGAGGTGCCGAGCATGATCGAGGCAGGATCGCCCGGCAGCAGATCCATCACGGCGAAGATCACCAGCGAAACGACGAGAAGGGTAAGGACCAGGCCGGCAAGGCGGCGGGAAAGCAGTGCGATCATATCGTCTTCATCACCCTGTCAGCCGCCGCCCGCGCTCGGTTGTTCAATCTTCCCAGGAAACGTTGCTGAGAACGTTGGACGGGATCGGCTCGTTCTCCCACAGGCCCTTCAGCTTCTTGTCCCAGACGCCGAGCTTGGGCATGACGAAAAGGTAGAGCGCCGGCACATCCTCGGCGAGGATCTTCTGCGCTTCGCCGTAGATCTTGGCCTGTCCGGCCGGATCGGCAGTCTCCTGCACCTTTTTCATAAGATCGTTGAAGGCGGGGTTCTTGTAGTTGAAGTAGTAGGGATCGCGCGAATAGATATCGATGTCCATCGGCTCGGCATGGGCGACGATGGTCATGTCGTAGTCGCGGCTGGTCATTACATCCTTCACCCACTTCGCCGGAAATTCCGTGGGCTCGATATTAACAGTCACGCCGATCTCGGCCAACATGGCCTGCATCACCTGTGCGCTGCGCGGCGCATAGGCCATCTGCGGTGATTTGATCGTGAAGGTGAAACCGTTGGGATAGCCGGCCTCGGCAAGCAGTGCCTTTGCCTTCTCGACATTATAAGGCAGCACGCCCGTCATGTCCTGATAACCGGGATCGTTCGGCGTATAATGGCTGCCGATCGCCGTGCCGAGGCCGGACCAGGCACCGTCGATCACGGTCTGGCGGTCGATCGCCATCATCAGGGCCTGGCGTACGCGCTTGTCGTCGAACGGCTTGCGGGCATTGTTCATGCCGGCAACGACCTTGAGTTCAGTATTGCCGACCTTGGTCGTCAGACGCGCATCACCATCGAAAGAGCTCATCAGCTCCGGTGCGGCGAATTCCGGAAAGGCGTCGAGATCGCCGGATTTCAGCGCTGCGGCCTGTGCCTGCGGATCGTTGATGAAGCGGAAAGTGACCTTGTCGAGCTTGGCCGCAGCTGCCTTGTTCCAGTAGTCGGCGTTCTTGACCAGTTCCACATGGTCGCCCTTGGCCCAGGTGGAGAATTTGAACGGTCCAGTGCCGACAGGCGTGGTCTTGTCGTCGGCAGCAGATTTCGGCCCGACCATGACGGAGGCCGGCCAGCCGAGCCAGTAGACCAGGCTGCCGGTCGGGCTGGAAAGATGCAGCACCAGCGTTTCGGCATCCGGCGTGTCGATGGAGGCGATCGATGCGAAGAAGCGCTTCTGCGGATTGACGGAATCCTTGCCGCGGGCGCGGTCGAGGGCAAACTTGGCGGCGGCCGAATCGAAGGCCTCGCCGTCGTGGAATTTGACACCGGTCTGCAGCTTGAACGTATAGGTCAGTCCATCGGGGGAAATCTCCCAGCTCCTGGCGAGCTGCGGCTGCACCTTGCCGGTCTCGTCGATGCTGACAAGACCTTCGAAGATATTCTGCCAGGTCACCTGTCCGATGGCGACGGGGGCGGCAATCGTCGGGTCAAGTCCAGCAGGCTCGACGCTCATGCCGAGATTGAGTGTGGTCTTGGCGGCTTCGGCGGGTGTCAGCGCCAGCATCATGATGCCGGCGGAAAACACAACGCCCACGGAAAGACGCCGCATGAGATGCGCCGACGGCGCGAGCGAAACCTTGATCATCCTGTTCCCCTGTTTGGTTCCGCTGCTTGTCGGATCCCTTTTGCGAGTAGAGTGACACCACGAGAGTGCACACACAACGACGATTTTGTGTGCTCAGTGTAGCCAAAAAAGCTACACAGCAATTCTTGCCCTAATGCAAGTCCGCGAGTTCTACTCTTTCCTGTCGGCCTTGCGGTTCGATCGCTCGCGCATGAAGCGTTCGATGAAATCGAGAAGCTTCGTTGCGGCAAAGGAAAGCTGTCGATCGGGCGCCACGCAGAGATCGACATGCGTGCGGATGCCGGTCTTGCCGGCAAGGGGAATGGCGCAGAGTTGCCCGGCCTCGATCTCGCGGCGAACGGTCAGCGCCGGCAGCAGTGTTACCGCCGCGCCGCTCAATACCAGTTCTTTGAGCATCTCGAGCGAACTCGTCACGAAGACCGGATCGAGACTCAGCCCTTCCTTCTCGAAGAGCGCGTCGAAGGCCTGGCGGAAACCGAAGGATTGATCGGGCAGCGCCAACGCATATTCGGCCAGCTCCTTGAGCGGAATATCCGGCCGCGACGCTGCGGGATGGTTCGGCGCGGTGATGAGATCATAGGCGATTTCCGACCGCAGCCGCACCTTGGTGCCGGACATCGGCGGCGCAAACAGCGTCACCGCAATATCGGCTTCCGCGCTGTTGACGGCTTCGATGGCTGCCCGTGCGCTGGTGATCGTCACGGCAAAGCGCAACTTCGGATATTTCAGGCTGAACTCGGCCAGCGCAGGCGCAAGCAGGTTGGCAACGGTCGCGCCGTTCGCGTAAATGTTGACACGGCCGCGCTGCAGGCCCTTCAGGTCCTCGATCAGTTGCTGCACATGGTCGAGCTCGCGCAGCGTGCGGCCTGCGCGGGCCGCCAAGAGCTCGCCGGCAGCCGTCAGTTTCACGCCGCGGGCGCTGCGTTCCACCAGGGGCGCGCCGAAATGGTATTCGAGGTTCTCGATCTGCCGGCTGATCGCGGTCGGCGCGACATTCAGGTTTTCGGCGGCCTGGCGCATGGAGTTGGTTCGTACCAGCTCGTCGAAATACATCAGCGCCCGAATCTGCATTTACCCGTTCTCCGCCGTCAGGCTGTTTTATCCAATTTAGGCAATCAGCGCCCGGCCGCATAGCGGTCACGCCATGCCGGCAGCGCGCCCGCCACCGGAAGCGTCGTTGCCTCGTAGACGCCGCGCGCGATCGCCCGCGCCATCACGATCCCGGCCAGATGGCACAATTCCATCAGGCTTGTCATGTCGTTGCGCTTGTGTCTGCCGGTGGAAGCCGCAAAAATCGTATCACCATCGAGCGGTAGGTGGGCGGGCAGCACCGCACGCGCCAGCCCGTCATGGGCGGCGATGGAGAGCCGATGTGCTTCCGCCTTGACGAGTGACGCGTCGGTGACAACAGCGCCAATAGTTGTCGCAGTCGTCTTCACGCCTTTCAGCCGCAGGCGATGATCCATCTGGTCGGGCATGCCGAGCCCGCCGAATTCTCCATCCTGCTCGAAAGGGGCCGCCCAGAAATGCGGGCCTTCGCCGATTGTCGCCGTGCCGACGGCATTGACGGCGACGATGGCCGCGATGCGGTGCCCGGAACTGCTGACGGCACTGGCCGAGCCGAGTCCACCCTTGAAGGTCGCGGTGGTAGCTCCTGTGCCGGCACCGACAGTACCAAGATCGAATGCGCCCTTGCGGGCGGCCCGCATAGCGTCATAGCCCATGTCGCGATAGGGCGAATGCAGACCCCAGTCCTTGTCGCCACCATTCAGCAGATCCATCAGGATCGCCTGTGGTACGATCGGAATACGCACCGAGCCGACCTGGAATCCGCGTCCCGTCTCCCGCAATCCCGCTTGCACGCCGCCCGCCGCGTCGAGACCGAAGGCCGATCCGCCCGACAGCACGAAGGCGTCGACCGCATCGACGATCATGGAAGGGTCGAGCAGCGCTGTATCGCGCCCGCCCGGCGCACCGCCGAGCACGCTGCCGGAAGCGACTGCCGGTTCATCGAAGACAATGGCCGTGACGCCGGAACCAAGCGAGAGGTCGGTTGCGTGGCCGACGGAGACGCCTTCAATATCGGTGAGGAGGTTGAAAAGATCGGACAAGCGCGGGCTCCTGTCTTGAAGGGAAGCGCGCCGATAGGAAGTCAAATGTGTTTAAAAGACAAGACTGGCAAAAAAACAAGACCGGCCCGTTTTGCCGGGCCGGTCGGAAATCCGCTGATAATATGAAGCCGCATTCCGCCTCAGGCATGGAGAGGCTTCGGATGACGACGTGTCATCAGGTCGTGAATGGCGAGTTTCACCTCGGCGGGCGAGCTGAAATGCTGCTCGTCGAGGTCATGGACATGGAATTTGACGGCGATGAACTTCAGCCGGTCTTCATCCGGAATGACGATCCCGACCGGGATGCCTGCATATTCGATAACTTCTTTTTTCATGCGTAGAACTCCTGCCGCGCGGATTGCGCAGGCTATGGCGAATTGACTTGTCTGGTACCGTTGAAAGGAAGGACGAACGTCACATTCGACAGTTCGGGCGGGAGAGGGCGCCCGGACGGTCATTGCCAAGCACAGATCGCCCCGGCAGTACGGCGAGAATTTCGAAATCAATCATGTCTCGTTCCTTGCGTTGGCGTTGCACTTGCGAGGTCCCGGAAGAGCCCGGGTCCGGTGAAAGACCATTTCTATAATCTACAAACTTGGTAGAGAATAGCTGGCGGTCTGTAAGAAACATATTCCGAAACGTGTCAAAATCTCGACGATCCGAAAAATTTCATTCCATCACATTTCGATTTACAGGAAGAATTCTATCACGCCTTCGTGCAATCAATGTGACGGTTCGAGAGGCCTCGTCATCGATGAGGCAGACATAGGAAGTCGAGTTGATTCCGGCAATGGGGGGTTTCGCTAAAAATCGGAAAGTCTCGAAAAGACCGAATTGGCTAACCGCGAAAGCCGCTCTCTACCAACCCTCGCGCAGCACCTTTTCCAGCATGTCGACGAAGAAATCGGCACTTTGTTCGCTCAGGCAGAGTGGCGGTTTGATCTTCAACACGTTCAGGTGATCACCCGTCGGCTGCATGATGACGCCGAGTTCCAGCAGCCGGTCGCAGATCGCTGCCGTTTCTTCAGTCGCCGGCTCCAGCGTCACTCTGTCGCGCACGAATTCGAGGCCGAGATAGAGGCCCATGCCGTGAACGGCGCCGACGATCGGGTAGCTGTCGATGAGTGCCGCCAGCCGCGCCTTCAGATGGTCGCCCACCTCCCGGGCATTATCCTGCAGGCGCTCCTCGGCCATGACATCGAGAACCGTCATGCCGGCAACGCAACTGACCGGGCTGCCGCCGGCCGAAGAGAAGAAATAGCCTTCCTTCTTCAGTGACGCGGCGATCTCTTTCGTCGTGATGACGGCGCCAAGCGGATGGCCATCACCCATACCCTTGGCGATGGTGATGATGTCGGGCACGACGCCTTGCTGCTCGAAACCCCAGAAATAATGGCCAAGCCGCCCGTAGCCCACCTGCACCTCGTCGGCGATGCAGAGGCCGCCGCGCTCCCGCACCTGCCGATAGACCTCGGTGAGATAGCCGTCGGGCAGTGGAATACCGCCGGCATTGCCATAGACCGATTCGGCAATGAAACCGGCCAGCCCCTCGCCCTTGGCATCGATGGCCTCCAGGACCGGGGTCACCGTCGCAAGGTAATCCATGGTCGACTCCGGCCCGCGGAACTGACCACGATAGGTATTGGGCGAAACGACGGCGTGAACCCAGTCCGGCCGTGTCGTCAATGCCTGCGGATTGTCGGCGATCGAGGTGGAGACCGCGTCGCTTGCCACCGACCAGCCGTGATAGCCCTCCAGCAGGCAGAGCATGTTGCGTCGGCCGCTATGGGTCCAGGCAAGCCGCAGCGCCAGATCGTTGGCTTCCGAGCCGCTGTTGACGAGGAACACGGCGTCCATGCCGTCAGGCGCCAGCGACGCAAGGCTCTCGGAGAATGCCGCGACGGCGGCATAGTGGAAGCGCGAATTGGTGTTCAGCATCAGCCATTGCTGGCCGATCGCCTCCGCCATGCGCGGATGACCATGGCCGAGGATCGTGACATTGTTGACCATATCGAGATAGGCGCGCCCCTGAACATCGAAAAGATGCTCCTTCCAGCCGCGCTCGATCTGCGGCGGCTGCGCGTAATAATTCTTCTGCGGACTGGCGAAATGCGCCTGCCGCAGCTCGAGAAGTGCCGCCGTTTCGGGTTTCGGCGCATCGGCGCCCGGTCCGAGCAGCGCAGAAGGCGAGGGGCACAGAGCGGACCACGCCCCCGCCTGTTGCGGTGTCGCAAAGAGTGGTGGCTCGAAGCCGGCGACGCTGCAGAGCTGCAGGCGTAGTCCGCCGAGTGAGGATGTTTCCCCGGAGACCGTACCGAGGCTCTGACCGGCGGCCACCTCACTGCCATCATCGACGGAGAGTTCGATGCCGTCGAGATGCAGCTTCAAATCGGCGCCGGTGAGGACCAGATGCTGGTCGTACCAGGTGATCCGGCCGGCAAAGGGCGCGGCGACGATGCTGCCCGCCGCAAGGCAGATATCCATATGCAGGGCATAGGTCGCCTGGGCTTTTGCATGGTGCAGGCCCGTGCGCGACAGGCGATATTCGCCGTAGCGCGTCGCCGCGGTCCCCGTTTCCGCCGCCGCGCGGGCAAGAAGCCGCCAATCCATGTCGGTCGCCAGCCAGTTGCCACCAGAAAAATGCGGGCTCTGCACGCCGAGATCGACATAGGCGACGGATGCGGGATCGATTTCCGGCAGGAGCGGCTGCCAGTCCGCCGTATGGGCACCGGCAATATCGAGGCCGGCCGCTTGCAGGATAGCCGCTTCCATCAGTTCGAACGGTACGGACATCGCCGTATCGAAGATGCGCCGTTCGCCCTCCAGATTTCCTCTGACATAGTCATTGTCAGGATCGATCGCGATCTGCTGCTCGTTGCTGGCGACGAGGATGACGGCGCGCGCCACGATGAGCGGCCAGAGTGCCTTCAGCTCGTCCTCCGTCAGCGGGTAAATCTCGTGATAGGCTTTCACTGCCGGCAGAATGTAGAAGGGATCGCCATCTGCCTGATGCAGCAGAGAGGCGCAGGTCACGGCAAGGTCGCCGACCAGCCAGCCGCGGATGATGTCGCCGAAATCGATCACGCCGTCGGGAACAGGCCGCCCATGCACATCGGGGCGGCTGACGACATTATCACCCGTCACGTCGTGATGAACCGCCTGAAGCCGCAGCGACGGCGCAAGCGGCTGGATGCGGCGCACAGCCATGACCATCGTCTTGGCGATCCTGTCGCGCGCGACGCTGTCGGTAATGGACGAAAGCAGTTGCACGGCCACGGGTCCGGCGCGGCGCAGGTCCCATTGCAGGCTGCGGTCGAGCCCGGGATGGGTAAAATCGGCAAGCGCCTCAGCCAGCCGTGCGCAGAGCGCACCGAGTGCTGCGACCGAGGCCGGCGCCAGATAGGCACGGTGCGTCAGGCCTTCGCCTTCGAGATATTCCAGCAAACGGACCTGATAATCCTGTTCCCGCACGCTGACGGAAACGATCTCCTGTCCCTCGGTGGACGCCATCAGGTTTGGAACACGCGGCGCACTCGCCCTGGCGCGCAAATGATGGATCGCCGCATTCTGCGCCTCGAGCTCTTCGGTCGCATAGGCGGCATGGCAGATCTTCAGCACATAGCGGCCGTCGTCCGTGTCGAGCCGGTAGTTGCGGTCCTGCTGGCTGCCGAGTTCGGACAGCGTGCCCGAAAGTCCGTAATGAGAAAGAAGGATATCCGCGGCTTCGGAGACGGTAACATCGGGGCGCGGGAGCGCCATGCGGTCAACAAGCGCTTCGTCGGTCATGGCACCCCTCCGCAGCATGATTCGATTACCTATTAAAACAGATAATCAAGCACTTGCCGACAAGCAACGGAAGATTGCGCCAGCCGCGGTTTGGGGGAAGTGGGTTGTCGGCTCAACCCATGCGTTCGGATGCATAGCTTCCGGGGCTTGCGGGGAAGACGATCGTGCGGTTGCCGTTGAGGAAGACGCGGCGGTGGATATGCGCATGGATGGCGCGCGCCAGCACTTGGCTTTCGACGTCGCGGCCGATGGAAACGTAGTCGTCCGCGCTCTGTGCATGGGTAATGCGCGCCGTATCCTGCTCGATGATCGGGCCTTCGTCGAGATCGGCCGTCACGTAATGCGCTGTCGCGCCGATCAGCTTCACGCCGCGTTCATAGGCCTGCTTGTAAGGATTGGCGCCCTTGAAGCTCGGCAGGAAGGAATGGTGGATGTTGATGATGCGGCCGGACATCTTCTTGCACATGGCATCGGAGAGAACCTGCATGTAGCGGGCAAGCACGATGAGTTCGGTGCCGGTCTGCTCGACGATGTCGAGGATCTGGGCTTCGGCCTGCAGCTTGTTTTCCTTCGTTACCTTGATGTGGTGGAAGGGAATGTCGTGGTTCACCACGACCTTCTGGTAATCGAAATGGTTGGAGACGACGCCGACGATATCGATCGGCAGGGCGCCGATCTTCCAGCGGTAGAGCAGGTCGTTGAGACAGTGGCCGAAGCGCGAGACCATCAGCAGCACCTTCAGGCGCTCGCTTCCGTCATGTACGTCAGCCTCCATGCCGAACTTCTCGTAGATCGGCTTGAAGCCTTCGCGGATCTCGGCAAGCGATACACCCTCTTCGGAGATGAAGCTGACGCGCATGAAGAACTTGCCGGTATCGAGGTCGTCGAACTGCGAACTGTCGATGATGTTGCAACCCTTTTCGGCGAGATAGGTCGAAATCGCCGCTACGACGCCGCGCGTCGACTTGCAGGATACCGTCAATACGTAGTCCGTCATGTCCTCTTCCCTCTCTTAAGCCGCCGGGCCGTGCTTAGATCAAACCCCCGGCCGCGAACAGGCCGGCAAACTTTCATTTCTGCAATAAATTGCAAGCCGAACCTTCATGCCTGCGGCATTTGCTTTCATGGCCGCAAGCTTATGACAGGCCGCGCGGGATTCCGTTCTGCCTGCGCCGTTCGAAATCCCGTCCTCGCCTTCTGATAGTTTGAGGTCAGGTGGCCGGCCGGCTGGCGATCCGGACTTTTCTGCGCGGGGTGATGATTTCGTGAATTATCGCTCCGACGATTGAAGAGAGCACGAGGCAGAGGATCACGAAGATAACAGGCTGCTGAAGCGCGCCGATCGGAAAACGGTTGGCGATGATTCTGAGGAAAGCCAGCGTGAAGGCATGCGTGATGTAGATCTCGTAGGAGGCGTCGCCGAGATAGTTGAGCCAGCGGATAAAGGGAAGTTTCGAAAAGTCGATGGAAATAGCGCTATAGACGATGAAGATTGCCGGTATGCCCCAGCCATAATAGCGGTCCTCGGGCCGCACCAGATCCTCGTTGATGAAGAGGAAGGCGATGCCGACAGCAAGCAAAACCCAGGCCCAGCGCTGCGGCAATAGGACCTTCTGGCGATAGAGCCAGCCGAGCGCGGCGCCGGCCAGGAATTCCAGGATGATGGGTTCGCCGTAGAATTTGGTGGCTGTCGTTTCCGGCAGCAGATGGCAGACGATCAGGATGGCTGCAAAGGCGCCGAAGAGAGCCGGCAGCCGATAGTCCTCACGGATCGGCAACAGCAGCGCGAAGACGAAATAGAAGAACATCTCATAATTCAGCGTCCAGCCGGGCACGATGACGGGCGCGATCATCGTCGGGTCGACCGGATTGATCCATGGCAGGAACAGCATCGAAGCCATGAGATGCGGGAGATCGAAAGCGGTAGACTTGAGGAGCGATGGCGCGATGAGCGCGACAGCCGCCGAAAACAGCGTTGCCAGCCAGTAGAGCGGCACGATCCTCTTGACGCGCTTGCGGGCGAAATCGGCCGGCGTCATGTTTCGTCCGGCTGTCGTCAGCCACATCACGAAGCCGCTGAGCACGAAGAAGATATCGACACCCGTTTCGCCATAGATGAACGAGGTCGCCTCGATGGCGGGATTGACTTTGGCAAGCTGCAGGATCGCGTGGAAATAGACGACCATCAGCGCCGCGATGGCACGCAGATATTGCAGCTGGACAAGCATCTGATGTCTTGCTCCCACAGGCTCTGCGGATCGCCCTTCGGGCGGGCCGCTTCGTCAACTCACTACATTTGCCGGACGACCCTGCCGGATGCGTGGCGTGTCGCGGAAACGCATGAACCCGACGACAAGCCAGAGGAGGCCGGCGATCTTCATGGAGAAGATTGCCGTTCCTCCGATCATCATATTCAGAAAAATGAAAAGAGAAAGTGAATGGGCGCAGCGCTTCTGCGCCGGACTTGTGCCCGCCGGAAACAGGCAGACGAAGAGCCAGAAGGCAATGACGCCGAAGACCGTCGCTCCATAGACGAGATAGACATAGCCGCTGTCGGCGAATTCGGCGACTTTATCGACCGAAAGCCCGAGGATCGCCAGCGGATCGAGATCCATCAGTTTCTTCATCGTCAGATTGATGCGCCCGGTGAAATTGTCGCCGATCGCATTGGGGTCCTTCATGTAGACGAGGAAGCCGGCGCAAACGATGAGCGGCATCAGCGCCAGATTGAAGGCCTTGGGAATTTTCGGAAAGACGAAATAGCCGCCGATACAGCAGATGCAGAAGATCAGCATCGTGCGGGTATCGTTGGTCGTCAGGATCAGCAGCGCCGTCGCAATGGCCAGCGCCCGGTCGCTACGCGTCAGCCTATCCCACATCGAAATCAGGTAGATCGCGATCACGCCGCAGAAATTGGCAAGCGATACCTGTTCCAGGAAGATCGATGACGAACGATGATCGATGATGCCGAAGGAGAATCGGCCTGGAAAGCCAAGCGCATTCTGGAACAGGCCCGTCGTGTTGAAGCTGAGCGGCTTCAGCCCGCGTGTGTTGGCGAAATAGTCCGAGGGATGCACGATGCTGACATAGA
>Ga0209758_1001506_pt1 | contig 27097 bp, 25 predicted proteins | sample AraplaMF_Col_mMF_FD_184258 | JGI IMG/M metagenome (GOLD analysis project Ga0209758, IMG submission 184258) | Arabidopsis root microbial communities from the University of North Carolina, USA - plate scrape MF_Col_mMF (SPAdes) (version 2) | ecosystem: Host-associated > Plants > Roots > Endosphere...
GATTCGGCAACGTCATCTCGGCCGATGGCGATGCCACCGCGCTGCGCGACCTGCTGGCCGCGCGCGTGCGCGCGAAGACACTCAAGAAGACGGCCACGCTGCTTTACCTGGCCGGCGCCGATCTGGCGCGCGACCTGGCCGGCGAACTCGGCGAGCGCGGCTTCAATGTCGTGACCCAGACGACCTACCGGATGGCGGCGATCCTGCGCCTGCCGGACGATGTCTGCGCGGCGTTCGCGGCGCATGGCATCGAGGCGGTGCTGCATTATTCCCGGCGCAGCGCCCGGGCCTTTCTGGACGCGGCGCGCGCCGGCGGCGTCGAGATCTCGGCGCTGGCGGTGCCGCACTGCTGCCTGTCGGAGGCCGTCGCCGCGATCGTCCGGGATGCCGGGGCGGCCCAGGTGATGGTCGCGGTCGCGAGCGACGAAAAAGCCTTGTTCGCGGCGCTGGGTCGTGCGCTAAGCCCCGGATCGCGCTAAGACAGTATTATTCGAATCCGCCCAGGGTGCAGGCGCACCGAAGGCCTCCAGCAAGGACCCCCGCGATGGCCGATGAGAGGCCCGAAGATACTGATTCGGCACGGGATTCCGGCCGCCCCAAGCGTCCGCCGCCGACCCTTGATCTGACCGCCACCGAGCTGACCGGCCGAGCCGGCACTGAGGTGACCGGCCGAGCCGGCACCGATGTGACCGGCGAAGCCGGCACCGAGTTCAGCAATGGAACCGCCGCCCCCGGGGCAAGCGCCGGAACCGCGGAACCCGGTGTTGAAGCCGCCGGCGCAGCCACGGCCGCCGACGCGACACCGCCGAATCCGCCGCCGCGCCCGGCGCGAACCGCCGCGACATTGGTCTCCGCCTTCGCCGGCGCGGTGGCCGCCGGGTTGGTGCTGGCCGTGGTGTGGTTTTTGGGATGGCCGGGGCAAACCGTTGCGCCGGCCGCACCACCGGTCGACACCGCGGCGGTCGACGCTCTGGCCGGGCGTCTCACCCGGCTCGAGTCCAAATCCGCGATACCGCCTGCCGTCCCCGATCCCACCGCCTTGACCCGTATCGATGCGCTGGAAAAAACCATCGCCGGGCTGCGCGAGGAACTCAATGCGTCGCGCGGCCGCGCCGAACGCCTGAACGCTGCAGTGAACGAACTCAAGGCCGCGCCGCGCGATGCCGCGCCCGCTGCGCCCGACCTGTCCGCGATCAACGAAAAGCTCGTCGAGATCGAGCGCGCGACCCGTGCGCAGATCGCCGAGGCCGCGCAACGAAGTGCCAAGCCGGCCGACGACAAGCCACTGCGCCGCGTCGTCGCCGCGACGCTGCTGGAATTATCGGTGCGGCTGGGTGAGCCGTTCTCAGTGGCGCTTGCCACCGCGAAGACACTGGCGCCCGATCCCGGCGTGTTGGCGCCGCTCGAACCGTTCGCGGCGGCCGGCGTGCCGAACCCAAATGCGCTGAGCCGCGAGCTGCTGGCGACGTTGATGCCGAAACCAGCGCCGGCCGCGGAGAGCACGGCCACCACCGGCACCGGCATCGTCGATCGCCTGCAGGCCGGCGCGGCCCGGCTGATCCACTTGCAGCGTATCGATGCCGCCGACGCCACCGACCGCAGCGCGGCCGTGGTGCGGGCCGCGGCGGCGGTGCAGCGCAACGACGTCGCCGGCGCGCGGCGCGAGCTGAACACGCTGACGGGCGCCGAGCGCGACGCCGTGCAACCCGGGATCGCGCGGCTGGACGCCCGCGATGCCGCGCTTGCCGCCTCGCATCAATTCGCCACGGACGCGCTGACGGCGCTCGCCAAATCCGCGCCATGACGATCACGTCTTCAAGCCACACCCTGGGATCCTGATGTTCCGAATCATTCTGTTTCTGGTGTTGATCGCGCTCGCTGCGGCGGGCGCGGCATGGATTGCCGATCAGCCCGGCGAAGTCGTGCTGTCGTCGGGCGTCTGGCAATCGCGGATGTCGGTACCGAGATTCGCGCTGGTGCTCGGCATCGTGGTGGTCGCGGCGATGTTCGTCTGGGCGATCGTGCGGCTGCTGTGGCGCACGCCGGAACGGATGCGAAAGAACCGCCGCGAGCGGCGTGAGAAGCGCGGACGCCATGCCATCACCCAGGGGCTGCTCGCCATCGGTCATGGCGATTCATCGGCCGCCCGGGCCCATGCCGAAGCGGCGCGGCGCCACGCCGCGCACGATCCGCTGGCCTTGCTGCTGCATGCGCAATCCGCGCAGCTCGACGGCGACCGCGCGGGCGCGCATCGCGCCTTCCGCGCCATGGCGGAGCGCGAGGACACGCGGCTGCTCGGCCTGCGCGGGCTGTTCATCGAAGCGCAGCGCGCCGACGATCCGGCCGCCGCGGTGACGATCGCGGAGGAAGCGTTGAAACTCGCGCCGGGCTCGACCTGGGCCTCGCAGGCCGTGCTCGGCTTCCGCTGCGCGCAAGCCGACTGGACCGGGGCGCTGTCGATCCTCGACAACAACCTGGCCTCCGGCTTGATCGACAAGGCGGCCTACCGGCGCCAGCGCGGCGTGCTGTTGACGGCACGGGCGCTGGAACTGGAAAACCTCGACCGCGACCTGTCGCGCGAAAGTGCCATGGAGGCGATCAAACTGGCGCCGACGCTGGTGCCTGCCGCGGTGCTGGCCAGCAAGTACCAGAGCGAGGCGCATCAGATCCGGCGCTCGATGCGCATCGTCGAGACGGCGTGGATGGCCAATCCGCATCCCGACCTCGCCGACGCCTATGCCCATGTCAAACTCGGCGACTCCGCGCGGCAGCGGCTGGTGCGCGTCGAAACCCTGGCGCAAAAGGCGCCGGGCCATGTCGAGGGCGTGCTGGCCGTGGCCCGCGCCGCCATCGACGCCAGCGAATTCGCCCGCGCCCGCGAAGTGCTGGCGCCGCTGCTGGACGCGCCGACCCAGCGCGTCGCATTGCTGATGGCCGAACTCGAGCGCCTCGAGCATGCCGACAGCGGCCGGGCCCGCGCCTGGACCTTGCGCGCGGTACGCGCGCTGCTCGATCCGGCGTGGACCGCGGACGGTTATGTCTCCGACCGCTGGCGTCCGGTGTCGCCGGTGACCGGCCGCCTCGATGCATTCCAGTGGCAGACGCCGGTTGCGGCGCTGCCGTCGGACAAGACCGTGACGCTGGAATCCAAAGCCTTCGCCGAGGCGATGCTGGCGCCGCGCCGGGTCGCGCCGCCGCCGGCCGAACCAGCGCCCGCCGAACCGCCGCGTCCGGCCTCGGCGGAGCCCACGCCGGCGCCGGCCGCGCAGGACAATTCGCCGGTGGCCGTTGCTCCAGCGGTGGTGTCGCCGGCCGCAATATCTCCCGCACCGGCCGCGGCGGCGGCGCCGCCGATCGAGACGCCTGCGCCGCCAGCACCAGCCGAGCCCGCTGCGCCGGCTCCGCCGCCGCCGCTGTTCCGCCCGCGTTCCGATCTCGACAAGGCAACACCAGGCATCACGCCGATCGTTCCCATTGTCAGGGCGCCCGACGATCCAGGTATCGAGGATGACCCCGTGGCCGACGAATTCGCCGAGCGCATGAACCCGAGTCAGGGCCAGGCCGGCGGCTGGCGCGGGTTTCTGGCGCGCTGGGGCGGCTGACGGTTACCGGTAGACGAAAATCCGCAGCGTTTTCAGCGTCACGAAAGTGCCATCTGCTTCGTCCGAATGGCATTTTGCGAACCGGCGGCGGTCGCCGGTTCTTGCAAACCCGCCCCGCCCCCGATATCAGGGTGCTCAGGCGTCGCAGGCGATTTGCCTGACTGCGTTGCTCGGTACGCCGCAATAGCTCAGTTGGTAGAGCACGTCATTCGTAATGACGGGGTCACAGGTTCGAGTCCTGTTTGCGGCACCACTCCCTAAATGTTTACGGATCGCGGGCGCCGCCTGGCCACGCGAGCCCAGGGGGGCCGATTATTGTCGTTTTGTGACGCCCCTGTTTGATCGCCTGAGCGCACCTGTTTGTTACTCGTTGCCGACAGGCCGATCCGCTAGTCTAGGTTTCAGCGCGCCCGCAACGATCCATGAGGGTGTGATGGAAACCACTCCTTCCGTTCCTTCGAATGATGAGGGCGAGACCGTCCTGGTCGATCTCGCACTGCAGGGTGGCGGCTCCCACGGCGCCTTTACGTGGGGCGTACTCGACCGGTTCCTCGAGGAATCATGGCTGCGGATCGATGGCATCTCGGGCACCTCCGCGGGTGCAATGAATGCCGTGGTGCTGGTCGATGGCTACGAAAAGGGCGGACCTGCGGGAGCGCGGGCTGCGCTCGAGGAGTTCTGGCGGCGCGTCTCGCATTCCGCCCGCTTTAGCCCGATCCGACGCGGCCCCATGGATGTTCTGCTGGGCCGGTGGACGCTGGACAACTCGCCATTCTTCGTTGCGTTCGACCTGGCAGCGCGTGTGTTCTCGCCTTACGATCTGAACCCGCGCGGCGCCAATCCGCTGCGCGACATCCTTGCCGACTGCGTTGACTTCGAGCGGGCGGCGAAATCGCCGATCCGTCTGTTCGTGACCGCCACCAACGTTCGCACCGGCCGCGGCCGCGTGTTCCGAAACAATGAGCTGACACCGGATGTGCTGCTGGCGTCCGCCTGCCTGCCGACGCTGTTCCAGGCCATCGAGATCGACGGCGAGGCTTATTGGGATGGCGGCTACGCCGGCAATCCGACCATTACCCCATTGGTGCGTGAGTGCACTTCGCACGATACGCTGCTGATCGCGGTCAATCCCGTCGAACGCCAGGGCACGCCGCGTTCGGCGCGCGAGATCCTCGACCGTCTGAACGAGGTTTCCTTCAATGCCACCCTGCTGAAGGAATTGCGCATGATCGCCCTGTTGCGCCAGGTCGCCGATGTCGGCACCGGCGAGGGCGCTCAATGGGCCGGAATGCGCATTCATCTGATCTCGAGTGCGACCATCGACAAGCTCGGAGCGTCGTCCAAGTTCAACGCGGAATGGGATTTTCTCAGCATGCTGCGGGACGAGGGCCGCCGTTGCGCGGATTCCTTTTTGACGGCGCATCGTGCGAGCATCGGCAAGCATTCCACGCTCAATCTGGACGTTCTCCTGGAACAGGTCTGATGCCATGGGGCTTCTGGGCATTCTCCTGGCGCTGGGGCTGCTTGTCTGGCTGGCTTATCGCGGATGGAGCGTGCTGCTGCTGGCGCCTGCCGCGGCCCTCATCGCCGCCGCGGTTTCCCGGGAGCCGCTGCTCGCCCACTGGACCCAAACCTTCATGGGCAGCGCGGCGCAGTTCCTCGCGCAATTCTTTCCGCTGTTTCTGCTCGGCGCGTTATTCGGCAAGCTGATGGACGACAGCGGCTCGGTCGAAGCCATCGCGCGCTTCATGACCGAGCGACTGGGGGCGCGCCGCGCCATCCTGGCGGTGGTGCTCGCCGGCGCGTTGGTGACCTATGGCGGCGTCAGCCTGTTCGTCGCCTTCTTCGTCCTGGCGCCGATGGCGCAGGCGCTGTTTCAGGCCGCCGACATTCCGCGGCGGCTGATGCCGGCGGCGATCGCGCTCGGCACCTCGACGTTCACGATGACGGCGTTCCCCGGAACGCCCGCCATTCAGAACGCGATTCCGATGCCGTTTTTCGGCACCACGCCTTTTGCCGCGCCTGGCCTCGGCATCGTCGCTTCGGCGATCATGCTGGGCTTTGGATTGTGGTGGCTGACCCGTTCCGAAGCCCGCGCCCGGCGGGCCGGCGAGGGCTATGGCGGCGGTCCTGACATCTCGCCGCGCTCGGCTGCCGATGACCAGGTCATCCGGGAGCGGGCGACGACCGCGCGCGAATTCGATCCCGCGGAGATCGGCCACGGCCGCCATGGCGAAATCCCGGTGCCGATCGGCGTCGCCGTTCTGCCGCTGGCTGTCGTCGTGACCGTCAATCTCCTGATGTCGCTCGTCATTCTGCCGCGTCTGGATTTTTCGTTCCTGGCCGAGCCGCGCTGGGGCGCCACCTCGCTGTCGGCCGTTGCCGGCGTCTGGTCGGTGGCGATGGCACTCGCGATCGCGATCCTTGCGCTTGTCCTGTTCAATCGCCGGCGGCTGCCGGCCTTGCGCGAGAGCATGGATGCCGGCGCCAATGCGTCCGTCCTGCCGGCGTTCAGTGTTGCCAGCCTGGTCGGCTTCGGCGCTGTCGTCGCGATGTTGCCGGCATTTGCGATGGTCCGCGATTGGGTGCTTTCGATCGGAGGCGGACCGCTGGTCTCGCTGGCGATGGCAACCAACATCCTCGCCGCCCTGACCGGTTCTGCGTCGGGCGGCATGACGATCGCGCTCGATGCGCTGGGCGAGACCTATATGCGCATTGCGGCGGAACAAGGTATCGATCCCGCGTTGCTGCACCGGGTGGCCACCATCGGCTCCGGGACTCTCGACAGCCTGCCGCACAATGGCGCCGTCGTGACGCTGCTCGCGGTTTGCGGCTCGACGCACCGCGAAAGCTATCGCGATATCGTCATGGTCGGGATCGTCAGTGCACTCATCGCCCTCGTGGCGGTCATACTTCTGGGTTCGACGCTTGGATCGTTTTGAAACCTCGTAACGGCTGTGACTTTTGCCGGCGATGCGAGCCGCCCCGCAGACAACGTTTTAATGCTGTCCTGAACGAGGAGGATACGATGCCGGCTCCCTGCAAGTTTGAAATCAGCATTCTGAGGCACGACGAACAGGAAATCATTCGCGATACGCACCATCCCGCGGTCGGAGACATGACGCGCGACAGGCTCGAGAGCCTTCGCGCAAGGCTTCGGGATTTTCATGACAAAGAGCGCACATTCGCGCGGCAGCGACAACGCGCGGCGAAAGGAAAGGCCGAGCCGCGGGGCGGAAGCTTCTCCGGAACGGCGGAGCACGCGATCCAGCGCAAGCAGGTCTTCGTCGCCGGCATCAAGCGCATCAACAAGGAACTGAAGCGGCTGCGGAAATTCGAAGCCCGCAAGGAACTCGGAGAAGCGGCGCGACGGGCATTGGCGCTTCGGCGCGCACAACAATTCCATCGGCCGCAAAATGATCCGAGCCCTCATCAAGGAATGCGGTCGCTCCCCAGTCGCCGCCGCAACATGAAAATTCCGCCTTCAAAGATCGGAAGGGTGTCGCAGGCAAACAAGCGCGCGCAGGCGCGACGAGATGCACCCGGCGGAAGCAACCGAGGCCGCGCACAAACGTAGAACGGGCAGGACGTGGAGACCGCACTCTCCGGGCGGACGCATTTGCGGATCTCAATTGCTGCGAGAACCCCCTTGTAACCGGATAGTTAACTGGCTTAGAATTCGTGGCGCCCCAAAAAAAAGCCTCCGAGGAAACGCCATGAAGCACAGCGCCGATCGTATTCTCACCACCCATGTCGGCAGCCTGCCGCGGCCGGCGGATCTGCACGCCATGAGCGTGGCGCGCCGCGAGGGCCAGAAGGTCGACGACGCGACATTCAATGCCCGGGTGCGCCAGGCGGTGTCGGATATCGTCCGCAAGCAGGCCGACCTTGGCGTCGACATCGTCGATGACGGCGAGATGAGCAAGCCGAGCTTCATCACCTACATCAACGAACGCCTGGCCGGCTTCGAGCCGGACACCGCACACCGCCCGCAGAGCCCGTGGGTCGGCTCCCGCGAAGTCAAGGATTTTCCGGAATTCTACGCGCCGCAACTGGCCAACGTGCACACCAAGCACGCCCATTTCGTCTGCAGCGGGCCGGTCAAATACCGCGGCGGCGAGATCCTCAAGACCGATCTCGACAACCTGAAGGCCGCACTCAAGGGCGTCGACGTGACCGATGCCTTCGTGCCCTCGACCTCGGTGTCGAGCATCGAGGACTGGAACCGCAACGCCTACTACAAGTCCGAAGAGGAGTACCTGTTCGGACTGGCCGAGGCGATGGGGGAGGAATATCGCGCCATCGTCGACGCCGGGTTCGTGCTCCAGGTCGACGATCCGCATCTCGTCACCTACTACGTCTGCCATCCCGACAAGAGCATGGAGGAGGTCCGCAAGTGGATCGCGCTGCGGGTCAAGGCGATCAACCACGCGCTGCGCGGCATCCCGAAGGACCGGGTGCGCTTTCACACCTGCTACGGCATCAATTTCGGGCCGCGCGTGCACGACATCGAGGTCAAGTACATCACCGACATTCTCGGCACACTGAATGCCGGCGCGTTTTCGTTCGAGGCCGCCAATCCGCGGCACGAACACGAATGGACGTCGTGGCGCGACGCCAAATTGCCCGATGACGTCATCATGATTCCGGGCATGATCACCCAGTCCAACGTCATGGTCGAGCATCCGGAAGCAGTGGCGCAGCGGCTGGGGCGCTGGATCGATGCGTTCGGCGTCGAGCGGGTGATCGCCGGCACCGACTGCGGCTTTGCCAGTTTCGCCGGCAACGACGAGATCCACGAGACCATCGTCTGGGCCAAGTTCGACGCGCTGGTGAAGGGAACGCAGATCGCCTCGAAGGCCGCCCGGCCGAAGCGCCGCAGCGCGTGAGTTAAACAAGAAAATTCAACCCAAGGAAAAACAACCTCATGTCAACTTCAAGCAAGACCCCGCGCATCAAGACCACCACCGTCGGCTCCTATCCGGTGCCGGACTGGCTGGTGGCGTTGCCCTCCGAGCAGGCGGTGATCGACGCGACGCGCGTGGTGATCGACACCCAGGAGCAGGCCGGCATCGACCTGGTGTGCGACGGCGAACTCTACCGGTTCGACGTCAATCATCCCGAGACCAACGGCATGATCGAATACTTCGTGCGGCCGATGTCCGGCATCCGCAACGACATCGGCCTGGCCGAATGGCTGGCGTTCAAGGCGTCGGCGGATCATAAATTCCGCAGCCGTCCGCCGGGCGTGGTCACCGAGGCGATCGGCCCCGGCTCGCTCGATCTGCCGGCGGCCTGCACCCGCGCGAAAAGCCTCGCCACGAAGCCGCTGAAGTTCACGCTGACCGGTCCGCACATGCTGGCCAAGATGCTGCTGGACAATCATTACAAGGACAAGGCGAAGCTGACGATGGCGATCGCCGAAGTGCTGGCGGAACAGGTCAAGCACATCGACGCCGACGTGATCCAGGTCGACGAGGCCAACCTGCCCGGCAGCCCCGAGGAATGGCAATGGGCGGCGGATGCCATGAACAAGGTGCTCGACGCCATCCCGACGGTGCCGGCGGTGCATCTGTGCTTCGGCAATTACGGCGGCCAGACCATCCAGAAGGGCGGCTGGGACAAGCTGATCGACTATCTCAACAAGCTGCATGTCGACCACATCGTCATGGAGAACGCGCATCGTCCGCCCGACGAACTCAAGGTGTTCAAGGAACTGCGCCCCGAGATCGGCCTCGGCCTCGGCGTCATCGACATCAAGCAGACGGTGGTGGAATCCGCGGACTCGATTGCCCGTGCGATCGAACATGCCGACAAGGTGCTGGGCGCAGGGAGGGTGAAATACATCCATCCCGACTGCGGCTTCTGGATGCTCAAGCGCGGCATTGCCGACGGCAAGATCCGCGCGCTGGCCATGGGCCGCGATCTCTACGAGGGCCGCAACTGACCGATGACGTCATGCTCCGCTCACGGTGACGGGGCGCGCATGTGCGCGCCGCGTCGGCTCGCGAGCCGGGGCACAATGCCGCAGGCCGCCAAGCCGCGCTCCACCGGCATCTGCACGCCGGACCGTTGCTCAAAATAGTACCATCGTCGGACATGAGACCTGACGATGGCCGATAGTTTTCGCTCGCGTCAATCTAACCAGATAGTTAAAGTCCGGTCAGAGACGGGTTGAGCAAAACCACACGACCAACGATGTGGGCTTGGAAGGGAACGATGGCTCTGGTGAGTGATTCTGAAAAACCCCGTGCCGAAGCGGCGGGCATGATGATCGCCGCAGCGATCTTGCGGAAGCTGACGCCGCTGGCCGGCGTCGCGATCTTCCTGCTGGTATGGCAGATCTTCGTGGTCGCCTGGGGTGTGCCGGCCTATCTGCTGCCGTCGCCCTCCGCCATCGGCCACGCCTTCGTCAATCAGTTTCCACTGCTGGTCAGCAACGGCTGGATCACCGTCTATGAAATGCTGGCGGGCTACGCCATGGCGGTCTGCATCGCGATTCCGCTGGCGATCGCCATCACCTCGTCGCGACGCTTCAACCAGCTGGTGATGCCGACCATGCTGTTCTTCCAGATCATTCCGAAGGTGGCGATCGCGCCGTTGTTCCTGGTCTGGTTCGGGGTCGGGCCGACGCCGAAAGTGCTGGTCGCATTCCTGATTTCGTTCTTTCCGATCGTGATCGATGCCGCCGTCGGGCTGCGCTCGATGTCGTCGGAAATGGCCGACCTGGCGCGCTCGATGGGGGCGACGCGGCTGCAGGTGTTCGCGCGGTTCCGGCTGCCGACCAGCCTGCCCTACCTGTTCAGCGGCCTGAAGGTGGCGGCGACGCTGGCGATCGCCGGCACCGTGGTCGGTGAGTTCGTCGGCGCCGACAAGGGCCTCGGCTACCTGCTGCTGGTGACCAATTCGAACATGGAGACCGCGCTGATGTTCGCCACCATCGTGGCGCTGACCATCATCGGCCTGGTTTTCTACTACCTGGTGGAAATGCTGGAGAGCTTTCTGATCCCGTGGCACGTCACCCACCGGGTGGAGACGGGCAGCATGTAGCTTGGTTGAGGACAAAAAGTAACTTCGCCACAAAGGCGAAGACGCATCACAGGGAGGAAACCAAACCATGAGACGCAGAGAAGTTTTGCCATTGCTGATGGCGGCGGCCGCCGCCATGACGATGTCGGTGCCGGCCGGCGCCCAGACGCTGGACAAGTTTCCGTTCCGGCTGAACTGGACGCTTTATGGCGAGCACGCCCCGTTCTTCGTGGCGCTCGACAAGGGATTCTACAAGGAAGCCGGCCTCGACGTCGAAATCCTCGAGGGCTCGGGCTCCACCACGGTGGCGCAGCTCACCGCCAACGCCACCAACCCGGTGTCCTATGTCGACGCGGCGACGATGATGCGCGGCATCAATGCCGGCATGCCGATCAAGGCGGTCGGCGTGACGCTGCAGCAGAGCCCGATGTCGTTCATCTACCGCGCCGACAATCCGAGGCCGAACAAGATCGAGGACATCAAGGGCAGCCGCATCGCGATCACCGCCGGAGACGCCAGCCTGGCGATCTTCACCGCCTTCATGGGCAAGCTCAACATGAAGGTCAGCGACGTCAACCTGGTCACCGTGGCCAACCCGGCGGCAAAGGAGCAGGCGGTGCTCGGCGGCCAGGCCGATTCGCTGCTCGGCTACTTCATGGACCAGGGCCCGCGCATGCAGCTCAAGAGCGGCATCAAGATGGGCTGGACCCGGCTCTACGACATGGCCGGCATCTCGACCCTGAGCAGCGCCATCATCATCAACAACACCTGGGCCGCAGATCCCAAGAACCTCGATCAGCTCAAACGCTTCCTGGCGGCATCGCAGCGCGGCTGGGAGTACACGCGGGCGAACGTCGACGAGGCGGCGGCGATCTTCATCAAGCATGCCCCGGCCTTCAACACCGAGATCGCGCTCCTGGAGATCAACGGCACGCTGTCGATCACCAACACCAAGCACACCCAGGGCAAGCCGCTGTTCTGGTCGGCGAAGGAAGACTGGCAGGAGAGCCAGGACCTGCTGGAGAAATACGCCGGCCTGACCGCGCAGCCGGATCTCGCCAAGTACTACACCAACGATTACCTGGCGCAGCCGCCCTACACGGCCGCCGCGAAAAAGTAGCCCCACAACCTGCCTCTCCGCGGCACGCCGCGGGGAGGCATTGCGGCCCGAGTGATCCGAAAGCGAAACTGGCAGGCGATGAGCGAACCCTACATAAAACTGACGAACGTCGGCAAGAAGTACCAGACCAAGACCGGTGGCGTCGAAGCCTGCGGTGACATCAACCTGGATATCAAGCAATCCGAGTTCGTCGCCATCGTGGGGCCAAGCGGCTGCGGCAAGACCACGATCCTCAAGATGGTGGCGGGGCTGCAGTCCTACACGTCAGGGACCATCACGGTCGCCGGCAAAAAGGTCGATCGCCCGCAGACCGACGTCGGCATCGTGTTCCAGGAAGCCATCATGCTCGACTGGCGCGACGTGCTGGCCAACGTGATGATCCAGATCGACATCCGCAAGCTGGAACGCGCCAAATACGAGCCGATCGCGCGCGACCTCCTGAAGGCGACCGGCCTCGAAGGCTTCGAGAGCAAAAAACCCTACGAGCTGTCCGGCGGCATGCGGCAGCGTGTGTCGATCTGCCGCGCGCTGGTGCATGGTCCGAGCATCCTGATGATGGACGAGCCGTTCGGCGCGCTCGACGCGCTGACCCGCGAACAGATCTCGATGGACATCCAGCGGCTGTGGATGGAAACCCGCAAGACCGCACTGCACATCACCCACAGCATTCCGGAAGCCGTGCTGCTGGCCGACCGCGTCGTAGTGATGGGACCCCGTCCCGGGCGTATCGTCGAGATCATCGACATCGACCTGCCGCGCCCGCGGCGGCTCGATCAACTGCCCGAGCGTTTCCACGAATACTCGACGCGGATCCGCAACATCTTCAAGTCGAAGGGCGTTCTGGCGATGGATTGATGCGCGGCGCGAGCCACGCGCAGGCGCCCGGATTGGCCTCCAGCGATCATCCAAAACCGTCGAGAGGGCTCCTGCTCTACCGCACCGCGGCGCGGAAGAGCAAGGTGCAAGGCTTCAGTAGCAGGGTCCGTACGGATAGTAACCGCACCTCGGACGGGCGACCACCGCGGCCCCGCCAACCACCGCAGCACCGCCAACGACGGCGCGCCGGGTGGTTCGTCGTGCGACACCGGCGACGCTGACCGGGGTCAGCGGACGGCCGACCCGCGCCTGGGCCTCGTCGACACCAATCGACAGCCTCCCGTCAGCGGACGTGCCGATGGAGAGCATCGCCGCGCTGATGAATGCGGCGCATGCGAACGAGGTCGTGGCCAATCTTGAAAGTTTCACTGCTAGTCCTCCCTTGGTTTCGGCCCTGCGACGGGTCGGCGGCCGACTGCCGTTGTTTGCATCCGACATCAGACCCGGACCCGATGCGGCGGATTTCCCACTCGCCCCGTGATCTGGTGTTCCGCCACCCGGCACTCCGTTGACATAGGTCAAGGGTGGTGCGGCGTCGCGACCGCGTTCGGCGACCTGAGCGAGCTCCGGGTTTGCAATCCCGGCGACGGCCTTGACGTCGGTCTGAAATATCAGATATTAGACTTCTGATGACCCAAACCCACCCCGCCCCCTCCCCGATCGGCCCGCTCGACGCGCAGCTGCTGCGCGGGCTCGGCGATCACGTGCAGGAGGCGCTGCGCGAGGCGATCATTTCAGGCCGCTTCCGATCGGGCGAAAAGCTCAACGAGCGGCTGCTGGCGGCCGAGTTCGGCGTCTCGACCACGCCGGTCAAGGAGGCGCTGCAGCGGCTGCAGATCGACGGCCTGGTGCGGATCGAGCCGCGCCGCGGGGTCTACGCGAAGTTCAACGCCGAGCAGGCGGAGCAGATGATGCTGGCGCGCGCCGCGCTGGAGGGCATGATTGCCCGCGAGGCGGCGCGGCGGGCCGATGACACCGCCCTGGCCGGGCTCGGCGGTCACGTCGCCGCGATGGGCCGGGCCACCGAGGCCGGCGACGTCGAGCAGCTGATTGCCCTCAACACGCGTTTCCACGACGCCATCCATGCCGCCTCGGGCTGCGGCTACCTGGTGAGCCTGCTGGATGGCCAGCGGATGTACGACCGGGCGACGCGCCTCGGCCTGCTCGGCGACAGTGCCGAACGCAAGCGCGCACTGCGTGAACACCGCGCCATCGCGCGTGCGCTGGCCGACCGCGACGCCGACCGCGCCGAAGCGGCGATGCGCGAGCACATCATCCGCTCGGGCCGGCAGCACATCGAAACGGCATTCGGGTCACCGTCACCCAAAGGAGTATCGCGATGAGCGTCGAACGCGTCCGCCAGGCGCTGACCGGCATTTCCGGGGTTCATGTCACGCCCTATGACAGGTCCGGCGGCATCGATATCGCGCCGCTGAAAAAGGTCGTCGCCGAGATGGCGGCGGCGGGCGTGCACAACATCGTCTCCGCGGGCAACACCGGCGAATTCTTCGCGCTGACCTCGGACGAGGTGCTGCGCGTGCACGCCGCGGCGATCGAAGCCGCCGCCGGCCGCGCGCTGGTCACCGCCGCGGTCGGCCGCTCGCTGGCCGAGGCGACCGCGACGGCACGCGCCGCCAGGCAGGCCGGCGCCGACGCCATCATGGCGCATCATCCGCTCGATCCGTTCGCGGCGCCGCAGGCGCAGGCCGAGTATTTCATCGCGCTGGCCGAAGCGAGCGAGCTGCCGCTGGTGGCCTATGTGCGGACCGACCTGATCGCCGCCGCCGACCTCGCCCGGGTCGCCACCCATCCCAACGTCGCCGGCGTGAAGTTCGCCACCGGCAATCTCATGTTGCTCGCCGAGTGTCTGCGCGCCACCAAGGGCCATCCGGCGGCCTGGGTCTGCGGCCTGGCGGAAGGCTGGGCCGCGCCGTTCTACGCGCTCGGGACCCGCGGCTTCACCTCCGGCCTGGTCAACGTCGATCCGAAGCGGTCGCTGGCGATCTGGACAGCGCTCGAAGCCGGCGACTTCGTCACCGCAAGGCGGCTGGTCGACGTCATCGCGCCGTTCGAAGCGATGCGCACCAGGTTCAACAACGGCGCCAACGTCACGGTGGTCAAGGAGGCGATGACGCTGCTCGGGCATGCGGTCGGACCTGTCCGCGCCCCCGGACTGCCGGCGCTCGATCTCGCCGACCGCAACCGGCTGCACAGCGTGCTGGTGGATTGGGGGCTGCGGCCGCTGCCGGTCTCGGTGGCGGCGGAATGAACGTGGCCACGGCACCCGCCATGAAGATCACCGCCATCGAGACGGTGCAGCTGCCGCAGTATCAGAACATTCTGTGGCTGCGGCTGCACACCGATGCCGGCCTGATCGGCCTCGGCGAAACGTTCCGCGGCGCCGACGCGGTCGCCACTTATCTGCATGGCGAGGGTGCCCGCGTCCTGCTCGGCGCCGATCCGCTCGAGATCGACCGCATCTCCAAGCTGATGCTGGAGCCCTATATCGGCTTCCGCTCGTCCGGGGTCGAGATCCGCGCGGCCTCGGCGATCGACATCGCGCTGTGGGACCTGTTCGGCAAGGCCACCGGCCAGCCGGTCCATCAATTGCTCGGCGGCCTGTCGCGGCCGCGGATCCGCACCTACAACACCTGCGCCGGCTACAGCTACAACAAGTCGGGGCGACAGCGTGCCGTCACCGCCGCGACCAGCGAAGCGCCGGAAGGCCCCTACGACGACCAGATCGCGTTCAACCGCGATGCCGGCGAACTGGCCCAGAGCCTGTTGTCCGAAGGCATCAGCGCCATGAAGATCTGGCCGTTCGATCCGTTCGCGGTGGCCAATGGCGGCAACTTCATCCATCGCCATGAGATCGACACGGCGCTGCAGCCGTTCCGCCGGATCCGCGACGCGGTCGGCGACAAGATGGAGGTGATGGTCGAACTGCATTCGATGTGGGACCTGCCCTCGGCGCTGGCCATCGCCCGCGGCTTGCAGGAATTCCGGCCGTTCTGGGCCGAGGACCCGATCAAGATGCAGGATCCCGACGCGCTGGCGAGCTATGCCCGGCGCTCCGGCCTGCCGGTCTGCGCCAGCGAAACGCTGGCGACGCGCGCGTCGTTCATCGAGCTCCTGCGCAAGGACGCCGTCGACTACGTCATGCTCGACGTGTCGTGGTGCGGCGGCTTGAGCGAGGCGCGCAAGATCGCCGCCGTCGCCGAAGGCTTTCAGCGCCCGGTGGCGCCGCACGACTGCACCGGTCCGATCGTGTTCGCCGCCTCGATCCATCTCGCGCTCAACCTGCCGAACGCCGTGTTCCAGGAATCGGTCCGCGCCTACTATTCGACCTGGTATCGCGACCTCGTCACCGTAATGCCGCGGATCGAGAACGGCCTGATCTACCCGCTGCAGGGCCCGGGGCTCGGCACCGAGCTTGCGCCCGACGTGCTGACGCGCAAGGACGCCGTGATCAGAAGGACCACCGCCGCCGATATCTGATGGCCGCGCGGCACGCCGCGGCCGAACGCACATGCTGAAAAACAATCAAGAGACGACACAGGGATGGGAGCGATCATGAGCAATGACACTGCAACGGCGGCGATGGCTGCGCCACGGCGCTTCGGCACACGCTGGGTGATCATCGGCGTCACCGCGCTCGGGCTGACCATCGCCTATGTGGACCGCGCCAGCCTCAGCATCGCGATCCCCTTCATTCAGCAGGAATACGGCTTCGACCAGGTCTGGAAGGGGATCATTCTTTCGGCGTTCTTCTGGAGCTACGCCGCGTTCCAGATCCCCTCCGGCTGGCTGATCGACAAGCTCGGCGTGCGCCTGGTCTATGCGGTCGCCGTGATCTGGTGGTCGTTCTGGACGGCGATGACGGCGGTGGCGCAGGGCGTCAACTCGCTGATCGGGCTGCGGCTGATGCTCGGCGTCGGCGAAGCCCCGGTGGCCCCCTCCGGCGTCAAGGTGGTGAGCCAGTGGTTTCCGCGCCACGAGCGGGCCTTCGCCGCCAGCATCGCCGACACCGGCCAGCAGCTCGGCTCGGCGCTGTCGCTGCCGATCATCACCCTCTTGATCGCCTTCACCGGCTGGCGAATGGCCTTCGTCGTGATCGGCGTGGTCGGCGCGCTGTGGGTGCTGCTGTGGCTCGCGGTGTTCCAGACGCCACGCCGCGCGAAACGGCTACCCTCCGACGAACTGGCCTATATCGAAGCCGCCGGCGCCCGGATCGAGACGGCGCCGGGTGGCGACGCCGTGAAGTGGAGCGACCTGCTGCGCTATCGCACGGTCTGGGGCATGATGCTGGGCTATGTCTGCCGCGCCTACGCGGTGTATTTCTTCATCACCTGGTATCCGAGCTACCTGGTCGAGGTGCATCATTTCACCTTGAAGCAGCTCGGCATCTACGGCGCCATCCCGCCATTCCTCGCGATCGTGTCGACCTGGTGCGGTGGATTGTTTTCCGACACCCTGGTGCGCCGCGGCTTCAGCCTCGGCGTGGCGCGCAAGATCCCGATCATCGGCGCGCTGGCGCTGGCGTCGTCGATCATCCTGGCGGCCTATGCGGAGACCACCGCGGTCGCGCTCGCCTTCCTGACGCTGGCGATGTGCAGCTCGGCATTTGCCGCGGGTTCGGTGCTGTCGCTCCCCGCCGACGTGGCGCCGACGCCCGACACCGTGGGCTCGATCGCCGGCCTGCAGAATTTCGGCTCGCAGATCGGCGGCATTCTCAGCCCGATCGTCACCGGCGTGCTGCTCTCCCTCGACCACGGCTCCTATCGGCTGCCGCTGATCGTCGCGGGACTGGTCTGCCTGACCGGCGCGCTGATCTACGGCCTCCTGGTCAAGGTCGAGCGGCTGCCGATCCTGGCGACGACGCCGCGCGGCGTTCCTGCGGCTGCCAGCGTGACGCGGAATATTTGAGTTCACTTCCGCTGCGCACGATCGCTCCGTGGCGGTTCGTCGTAACCTTTGCGGCTGCTGTGGTACATCAGCGCGATCAATCCGCATCCTGCGATCAGTGACAAGGTGGCGGCCACTCCAATAATCACGTTGCCGTAGGCGGGTATAGACGGGGTCGCCATCCACACCGAGACGCCATACCCGGCAGTGGCCGCGAGCAGGCCGACCAGCGCACCCCCGATGAGCCAATGACTGGTGTGCACGGTTCATCTCCATTCCAGTCGAGCGCCCGCGTCCGCCCCTATGTGGTGACAGCTTCGCCGCCTGGCTCGCAATGAAACTGCAATCGCCGTCAGATGTTCACCATCGCCAGCCGCAACGGCGGCGGCCGCGGTGCCACCAGCACACCCAGCGGCGCCGGCGCGGCCGACCGCGCCAGCCCCGATGCCGCGGGTGTGGCGGTGGTCCCCATTGCGCCTGAATCACAAGGTGCGACGGGTCCTCGGCTCTCTCGGGCGCCGGCGCGATCGGCATTGCCGCTGCCGCTTCAATGAAGCGAACACCCAGGCTGCCGGCGGCGATCACCGCGACCGCGCCCTGTGCCAATCCAAGAAAGGCCCGGCGAGATTGCACACTCATCGTTGTTCTCCAGTTTTCTATGCCGCTCTTCGCAACGCGTGGAACGCGTAGAACAGCCACGCCAGGCCGTGCGAAAGCAGGTCGACTCCGAGCAGGAGTCCAAGAGCCCAGAGGCTGATGGACGGGATTCCGAACAGGATCAGCAGACCGGCGATCAGCCCGAAGGCACCTGAGATCAGCATCAGCCATCCGTTCTGTCGCCAGTGCGCGAAACTGAGAACGCATCGAATGACGCCGGATGCGAACAACAGCGCGCCCAACAGATAGGTCAGGATGAGGGCCCCTGACGCCGGCTCCATCAACAACACCAGACCGAACGCGAAATAGAGTGCCCCGAGCAGGACCTGCCAGACGAACCCGCCCCATCCCCTGGTCCAGAAGGCATGAACGATCTCGAAGCCGCCGGCCGCGATGGCAGTGAGCCCGATCAGCTTGACGCTGATCAGCGTCGCGAACGCAATGTCGCCGAGCGCGAAGACGCCGGCGGCGATCATCACGGCGCCGAGCAGGGCGCAAAGCCAGAACGGCGCGGGAGACGGCGTGTCGATGGTGGAACTGTCGTCGTAGACTGTCATGCATATCTCCATGATCCGTCTATCAAGTGCCGAAAGCCGCGGGTCGCGCACTCATCTCGCTGGATGCTACGCCTCCGATCGGCGCCGCCGGCATCGGACGAAACCCTGAGCAAACCGGCGGAATGTCCCGAGCGGAAGCGCCTTACCGCCCTCCCCGCGCACCCAGCGTCAGGTTGGTGACGCCCGCGGCCAGATTGAGGCCGATCGTGCGCTCGACCGATAGCGGCTGCAGAACAATGCTGCGGCGGGAGCCGCCAATCAGGACGTTCGCGCCTAACCCGGGGCCCAATGCGATGCTCCCGCTGGCGCCAACGTAGCTGCCCCGCAGCGTGCCCGGACCGATCCGTGAGTTCCTTGCCAAGACCACCCAGGACAACGTGCCGGATTGGGTAACGCCGATGTCAAAGCCGAGGCGATGTATCCGGCCTTCATAGAGGTAACGCCGGGATGGCCGTCTCATGTCGAAAATGCAGCGCAGCGACTGCGTCGACCCGACGACCAGTCCGATTCGCGGCGTGCTAAGGCACAACAGTCGCCCGACCCTGAACGTCCCGGCGCCGGCAGGTGAAGCCAGCACGCACACCAAGGCAAGTGCGCAGACAGGCGGGAGAAACCGTACCGCTGGCATTTCGGGCCTCCACCTGCTCACGGTGTCGCCCGCTCTAGGTGCGAACGCGCCGGCTCCCATAGTGCGGATGCCTTCCCCCGCGATGACGCCAGTACCTGTGCTTGCTGGGAGTCACGCCGGTGTTCTGGGCCGCGCTTTCTTTTGCCGATGCGCCGGCATCCTTTGATGCGGGCATGGCGGATTCTTTCGGCTGGGCCGGAGACGGACTGGAGGTTGCCGCGACGGCCACCAGCACGGTCAAGATCGAGGCACAGCAGACGGTCCGGATCTTCATGTCCGCCTCCGTCGATGCCGTCAGGCCGCACTCGAAGCCGGACTCGAGGCCGGACTTGTCACTTCCGGCGCTTCGACGGTCGCCTTGGCAAGGGCATCGCGAAGAATCTTCTCCTTGGAGTCGTCGAGCGACGTCTTGAGAACGGTGCCGCCCGAATCCTGAATTCCCTTGAGCACCTTGTCCGCGGTCATTTCCTGCACCAGCACGAACAGCGCGGCCTTGCCGGGCTGAAGGGTTTCGGTGAGCTCTTTCATGAACTTGTCATTGATCCCATAGTCGGTCAGCGCGCCACTGAGAGCTCCCGAAGCCGCCCCCAGAGCTACGCCAATCAGCGGATTCAGAAAGATGAAACCGACCAGCAGTCCCCAAAAGCTGCCCGACGCGGCGCCGGCGGCGGTCGTGTTGACCAGCTGGTTCAACTTGACGGGGCCGGCTTCGGTTTTCACGGCGATGACCGCATCGCTGAACTTGATCAGATATTCCTTTTGCAGTTGGAACAGTCGCTGCCGAACCTCCTCGGCCTTCGCTTCCGACGGATAAACGATCGCAACCAGATGGGACATCGAATACTCCTCGCGTTGAGTGGAGTTGCCGACCCGCGGTCAACGGCTGTGCTTGCGGAGCGTGAGCCGGAAACCACCCGTTGGCCGGCCTGTGTGCGCGTGCGGCCGCCAGCGATGCCGTTGCCGCTCGACTTCATTGCTCCGCATTGAACCGCATCCCGCGGGCCGCAACCATCGGGGAAAACCCTTGGCTACCGCCGGCAAACCGCACGGAGCGCAAGACGCCGCGCTCGGGATCATCCGAAAGACCCGACGTGTATTTCAGGTGGATGACCCGATGGCCGGACGAGTGGGCTCGCAGGAGACTGGAGGACGGACGGTCGCCATGGCGACGTCTCCATGACCGCACCGCTGACGATCGGCCCTTCGGAGATCACCCAGCGGCGGTTCCTCCCAAGACTTGCCCCCGCTTCGAGGCAGAAGTGGGGGCTTTTTGTGAGATTGAGAGGCGGACGTCGTATCCGAGCGAATTGCGCAGTCAGATGCGGCCGTCACGTCGCCTACTGGTTCGGCCGGGCCTTGGATCTCGTCTTCCCTTTGGATCCGGAAGCAGGCTGTTGCCGGACCGGCTGCTCGGCCGACAGAGGATGGGATGGCACCTGGAGCCGGTCGATGCGAACATCGTCCCGGATGGCATTTCTGTCCAGCCGGTCACCTCGATCGACCGAATCTCGCGGCCCGGCGCTGGCCGCAGAGGCCATGCACAACAATGCGATCGCACCAAACATCCTCGCGGTCATTTTTGCTATCCCCTCGCTCAGAAGGCAAAGTCGAGTCTAGGTCCGATCTGGAAATCGGTATAGTGCCGCAGCGGCACGTTCGAGGTTCGTGCTTCATAAATCGCGCTCGTCGTCAGCGAGACGTTGCTCGAGATGTTGTATTTCAATCCGAGCGAGGCGGAATAGATCTGGTCTTGCCGGCCCCTGTTCAGTCCGTCAGTGAACCAAAACGCCTCGAGAAAGGGCGTGCTCACGACGGACCATTTCGAATCGAGCTTGAGTTCGATTCCGACCAACGCGTCGAACCTCCACCGGCGGGCTTCCGCCAGATCGGAGAATCGGTAGGTGAGCAGGACAAGCGGCGAGAAGGTCACGTCGCCAAGAACAAAGTCGCGGGACACCGAGCCGCTCACGTCGTGAGAGATGAATGCGAGATCGCGGAAGATGCCGTCGTAGTCGTATCTGTTCTCGTAAATGCCGGTAAGCCGCCAGCCGTAGAGATTTTGCGTCAGCCGCGCGCCGAGACGGGCGATTGCGGCATTGCCATCGTGCTCCGTCGCAAACGCGTCGAATTGCCCTCGCGCGTAAAGTCGATAGGACAGATCCGGAGACAGGTTGCCGTCGAGCCTGACACTCACATCGGGCTCGTAGAAGACATCCCGGCGCCGGTCATCCCGGGTGAAGAGCGCGTTATCGGTGTATGTCGGCGACAGCGACCCAACGACGCTCCAGGAGGGCGTCATTGAGGTGTAATCAGGTCTTCTCGGCTCCATCAGATCCAAATCTGCCGCGAATACTCCGCTCGCCGCAAAGCATGCCAGAACCTGCAGTAGACTGTTGGATCCGCGCATCGGACTCTCCCGAGAGGGTGATCATCCACTGGTTGTCGGATAACGCCGAAGCTACTCTCAGACAGTCGGCTGTCAAGAACAGGCCCGCTTGCGATTGAAATTGTCGGATGATGTGGCGGTGAAATCACAGAGTGCGTTCCGCTGTCCGTCGAAGACAGGTCGTTTGCTAAATTGTGATTCAAAAGTTCCATCGCGCCAGCGTCGAGAGATCAGGCTTGCGCGAAATTGCGCGGGAGCGAGAAGGCACCGGCTCCGACCATGCCACCAACCACCATGGCTTTCAGGGTGAGCAGGCAGGCCTTGCTGATTCGCCTTTCTTGCTGTGTCGTGCAGCGTACTTAACGTGTCGTGCAGCGTATTGTCGCCAGCGCATTGCCGCGAGACCGCCGAGATTGTGGCATCGGGTGCGGGGCGGCTCCCATGCCGCATCGAAGCTGACAGCTCGCCAGTGCGCGTGAAAGCGCTCGCCGTTTAGTAAAATGCGGTGCGTCATGCCCCTGCGCTATCGCTTGACGATGCACCACCCGGGAGTAAGATACCTCCACAACCATACGGTGAGTGAGAGGGAATTCACCCTAGGGAAAACACACGTCGCTTCGCATGTACCCCCGGAAGTATCGGGCAATAACAATGAAGCCGAAGAAATCCCCAGCAAGACCGCACCATCTGCGCGCTCCGGTGAAGGAGACGTCTCCTGGCGCCGTTGAGAGATCCGGAACAAATCGACCATCGGCAAGCCGACCGTCGGGGAGACCATTGTCGGCAAACCTTGGGCTCCGGCTTCTCACCATCCAAGAGGAGGTTCAGCAGCGGATCGCATCCGATCTTCACGATTCGACGTGTCAGCATTTGATCGCCGCCAGCCTGGGCGTGATGCGATTGCGGCTTGCGGGAAACGATCCGGACGTCGTGGAGAAGGTATACGACGATATCGACGCCTCGATAGACCAGGCCCTGAAGGAGATCCGCGCCTTCACATATCTGCTGTATCCACAAAACCTGCTTGCCGACGGCCTGAAGCGCACAATCGAGCAATACGCCATCGGGTTTTCGTTGCGCACCTCGTTGAAGTGCAAGCTTTCGATCGCTTCCGAAATCGACAGGCTATCCTACGAGGCGCAGCGCACGCTTCTGAGGGTCATTCAGGAAGCGCTTTCCAACGTTTTTCGTCATGCGAAGGCGACACAGGTCACGATCACGGTGGAATCGAGCGAAGCTCATCTTCGCCTTCGTGTGAGTGACGATGGTTGCGGCATGCCGTTCGACGGCGCGCGGTCAGGGCTCGAAGCCGCCTCGTTCGGGGTCGGCATTCCCGGCATGAGAACCAGGGTGCGTCAGCTCGGCGGAACGTTCGAGATTGAGCCCTCATCGGCAGCCGAAGGAGGCACGACGATATGCGCCGTGATCCCGATGCCCTCAGCCACAACGGCGCGCGAACCAGCGGGGAGCATCATCGCAGCCGTCACTCATACGTGCTCGCGTTGGTAAACGATGGTGGAGTTCTGCAGACCATGAAGCGGATTCTGATAGCTGACGATCATGAGACCGTGCGATCGGGCTTGCGGGCCCTTCTGGAATCGCGTGCGGGCTGGGAGGTTGTCGCAGAGGCGCACGACGGCAACGAAGCCGTTGCCGGAACCATCGACATGCGGCCGGACGTTGCCGTCGTCGACTATTCGATGCCTTGCATGAGCGGCGTCGAAGTCGCGCAATCGATCACCGAGCATCGGCTTGCGACCGAGGTGCTGATTTTTACAATGCACGACTCCAGTGCGTTGGCACTGCAGGCGTTTCAGGCGGGTGCCCGCGCGTTCCTGCTGAAATCCGACGCGAATAAATTGCTGCTGGGCGCCGTCGAGACGCTGATGGCGCACAAGCCATTTTATGCCGGCCGGTTTTCGCGCGAGCTGCGGGACTTGGTGACCGGCACGGGCCGTCACAGCCCTGTGCTCACGCCCCGCGAGGAGACGATCGTGAGGCTGGTGGCCGAAGGGCACAGCAACAAGAAAATCAGCGCGCTCCTCGGACTCAGCATCAAGACCACGGAAACCCATCGCGCTGCAGCGATGCGCAAGCTCGACGTGAGCTCGACCGCCGGCCTGGTGAGATATGCGGTCCGCAACAGGCTTGTGGAGGCCTGACGACACCCCGTGTTCGCTGCCCCGGCGCGGACTTTGAAGCCGCCCGAAGCAGTTGCAGCCGCCGACCGGGGACCCGCCGGCTCCATCAGGAGATCAGAACAATCCTCCACGGCATCCCAGGGTTTTCCGGGATTACTGCCAAGTGCCGAGACTAGCTATCGTCCTTCGCCTCTGCTGCCGCGTTTTGTCAGTCGCCCGGAGCCAGTGGTTCCAACCGGTAGGGAACGGCGCTGTGAAGCAGATACTGATTGCAGATGATCATGAGGTCGTGCGGTCGGGGCTTCGCGCGATCATCGAATCTCGCAACGACTGGATGGTGTCCGGCGAGGCCGTCGACGGCCGGGAGGCGGTTGCCCGGATTTTGGAACTTAAGCCCGACGTCGCCATCGTCGACTATTCAATGCCCGTCATGAACGGGCTGGAGGTCAACCGCCGAATCAAGGCGCAGCAGCCTCGCACCGAGGTGCTCATTCTCACGATGCACGAGAATGAAGAGATTCTCACCGAGGTGCTGCTGGCCGGGGTGCGCGGGTTCCTGCTGAAATCCGACGCCAGGAGCCAGCTCATTGCCGCCGTCGAAGCGCTGCTCGACCATCGCCCGTACCTGACCAGCCTGTTGTTGGAGAAATTGCTTCGTGACTTCCTGACCAGAAACAAGGACAAATCCAGAGTCCTGCTGTCCGCGCGTGAGCAGAGCGTGACCCAGTTGATCGCGGAGGGACATACCAACAAATCGATCGGCACCGTGCTGAATCTCAGCGTCAAGACCGTCGAAACGCACCGCGCATCGGCCATGCGCAAGCTCGGCATTTCATCGACAGCCGAACTGGTGCGCTATGCCATTCGCGCAAATCTGATCGGTTCATGACTTAGAGCCTTTCCGGTTCTGATTGAATCAGAACCGGGCTCTAGATTCTTTTTTGACGCGTTTTCTTCACGCGAACCGGTATCCACTTCGCTCGAAAACGCTTTAGACCGAGATGGCGCCAGTGGCCAGGCTGTACACCCCCGCAGCCGCCGCGGTGAGGATTGCACCGAATATCAGGGCCTCGACGGTTGTGAAGGCAGATTTCACCTGCTCTCGCCGCGCAATGACGAACAATGCGGTCACCGGCGCGTAGAGCAGTGCGGACAGCAGCAGGAATTTTCCACCGCCGGCATAGAGCATGCCGGCTGCGTAGACCGTCGCAATGGCGGCACGCACCCCGTCGATGGCGCGACGGCGCGGTTCGGCCTGGTAGGTTTCCCCGACCCACACGAGCTTGAGACCGTATGCGGCGACCAGCAGATAGGGAATGAGGGTCATCGAGCTGGTCATTTTCAACGCCAGGGTGAACGCATATTCCGCGAAGTACGAAACCAGCAGAAAGCACTGAATGACGGTGTTTGTCAGCCACAGGGCGCCGACCGGGACTTTTCTGTCGTTCTCGCGCGCCAGGAAAGACGGCATCGTACGGTTCGCCGCGGCGGAGTGCACCACCTCGGCGGCAAGTAGCGACCAGGACAGGTAATTTCCCAGCACCGAGATGAGCAGCCCGACGCTGATGAAGATCTTGCCCCAGGGTCCGACCACCGCCTCGAGCACGCCAGCCATCGAAGGCGTGGCAAGCGCCGCCAGTTCGGAGCGCGGCAGCACGCCGTACGACAGCATGGTGACGAGGATGAGCAGACAGAGCACGCCGAGAAAGCCGAGGACGGTGGCGATGCCCACGTCTTCCCGATTCCTGGCGTATCGCGAGTAGACGCTGGCGCCCTCGATGCCGACGAAGACGAAAACGGTGACCAGCATGGTATTGCGCGCCTGGCTTGCCAGAGTCGCAAACGCCGGCTCCTCGCCGCCCCAGTGGTTCTGAACGAAGACGTCGGCCTTGAACGCCAGCATGACGACGACGATGAAGGCCAGTATCGGCACGATCTTCGCGTAGGTCGCGATGGTATTGAGGGTCGCGGCCTGCTTGATGCCGCGCAGGACCAGACAATGGACGCCCCATAGCAGCGCCGAGGCCGAAGCGATCGCGATCGGCGTGGTGCCGTCGCCGAATATCGGAAAGAACTGTCCCAACGTGGCCTTGATCAGCACGAGGCAGGCGACGTCTGCGAGACAGCACCCCATCCAGTATCCTGCAGCGGACGCAAAGCCTGGGTATTCGCCGAAGCCTGCCTTGGCATAGGCGTAGACACCTGAATCCAGATCGGGCTTGCGCCGCGACAGCGTCTGAAAGACAAGCGCCAGAAACAGCATGCCGACGCCGGCAATGCTCCAGGCGATGACGGCGCCGAACACCCCGGTGGCGCGGCCAAAGGAGGCCGGCAAAGCAAAGATTCCCGAGCCGACCATCGACCCGACGACAAGCGCGATGAGGGCCCGGCGCGAGAGTTTTTGATCGGTCGACGTCGATGCAGATCCCATGACTGAACCGCGGGCTGGTCCCGGGGCAGAGAGTTCGAACGCTCCGCAAAGGCGGGATGGTCCCTTTTAGTCCGCCGGCGACACGCCGTCTGTCAGGGTTTTTGCTGATGCGAGAGGGGGAATTGACCGGGTATTGATGCTGGCGGCAAGCCGGCCGTGCCTGCTCATCGCCATTTGCAGCTGCGCGGCGCGGCGTTGTGCTGCGGCGGTCAGCGCCGGCTCAGGTGTTTTACCTGAGGGGGACCCCTCACGGTTCATCAGGTGATCGACCGATATCGTCCCCCATTTTAAAGGTGCACTTTGATGCCGGAGGCTTCGCGGCTGCATCTGCAATCGCGATGGCGGGCTGAGGATTGCGATATTCGCGGGGTTGCAACCTCGATGTCCGAAGTTGATGCATCGTCAGCTCATGCCACCGGCGGTCGCGAGGCGCCGGCGGCTAATTTCGCGCGTCGACAGCTGCCTTTCCTCGCCATCCTCGCGCTGGCAATCGGGGGTGTCGCCTATACCAACGTTTCACGGCAACCCCTGGTCGGCTATTGGGAGTTCCTGGCGATGACGACGGGGCTCGCCTGCGTCCTGGCCAAGTGGGGCGAGTGCGAGGACAGAGAAGCCCGCATCCGGCTGATGTGGACGCAGGCGCTGCATTGGGGCGCGGTTCTGGTGGCGATGAACATCATGCTGTTCGCCGGGGTGCAGCAATTGCTGCCTGCGCCCGCCAGCAGTCTCGTGCTCTTGATGCTGCTGGCGCTCAGCACGTTCCTC
>Ga0209758_1001510_pt1 | contig 27007 bp, 25 predicted proteins | sample AraplaMF_Col_mMF_FD_184258 | JGI IMG/M metagenome (GOLD analysis project Ga0209758, IMG submission 184258) | Arabidopsis root microbial communities from the University of North Carolina, USA - plate scrape MF_Col_mMF (SPAdes) (version 2) | ecosystem: Host-associated > Plants > Roots > Endosphere...
CCCCCGACCTAATATGCACAGGAGCCGGATTGGTTTCCAGTGGCAGTTTCGCCCATCCTTAACGATTGCGGCGCGGTCGCCATCACGAGCACATGATCGCGTCAACGGCGCCCGTCTCGAGGACCACGCTCGAACAACAAATAAGTCGTGCCAGCACCACAATTCGTTCAGCGGATTGCAACCAAAACGGCGCGGCGCCGTTATCCGTCCCCGCACGACAAGGGCCGATTCCGGCCGGAGGACATTCCACCCATGAAGGCAAGAACACCAAAGACGTTGATCCTGACTGCCGGTTCGCCGGTTGCTCGCAGACTGGCGCTGGCGGCCGGCGTGCTGGCGCTGCTGGCGATACCGCATCTGGCGCACGGCCAGGGCATCGTGGGCGGCGCACGCGACGGCTCCCGCGAGGGCAACCGGATCGCCGGCCCGGTCGGCGGTGTCGTCGGTGGCGCCATCGGCGCCGGCGTCGGTGGTGCGGTTGGCGGCGTCAAGGGCGTGCTGGGGATTCCCGATCACGGCTACCGGCGCGGCTATCGCTGCCGCGGCTATTACGACCGGCATAGCCGCTTCCACTGCTATCGCTGACACCATTCATCGAGATGAACGCGGCCCGGGACTTCCCGGGCCGTTTTTCGTCGGCGATCCAGTTCAGTTCTTGATCTTGTAGCCGGTCTTGAAGATCCAGGCCACGGTCACCACGCAAATGGCTAGGAAGCCGATCGTCATACCGACACTCAGTCCGACGCTCACATCGGCGATTTCATAGAAACTCCAGCGGAAGCCGGAGATCAGGTAGACCACCGGATTGAGCAGCGTGATGGTGCGCCAGCCCGACGGCAGCATGTTGACGGAATAAAAGCTGCCGCCGAGGAAGGTCAGCGGCGTCACCACCAGCATCGGGATCATCTGCAGCTTTTCGAAGCCGTCGGCCCAGATGCCGATGATGAAGCCGAACAGGCTGAAGGTGACCGCGGTCAGCACCAGGAAGGTCAGCATCCAGACCGGATGATGGATATGCAGCGGCACGAACAGCCCGGCGGTGGCCAGGATGATCAGGCCGAGGATGATCGATTTGGTGGCGGCGGCGCCGACGTAGCCGAGAATGACCTCGAAATACGACACCGGCGCCGACAGCAGCTCATAGATGGTGCCGACGAATTTCGGAAAGTAGATTCCAAACGAGGCGTTGGCGATACTTTGCGTCAGCACGCTCAGCATCACCAGGCCGGGCACGATGAAGGTGCCGTAGCTGACGCCCTCGATCTCGGCGATGCGCGAGCCGATCGCGGCCCCGAACACCACGAAATACAGCGAGGTCGAGACCACCGGCGAGATGATGCTCTGCATCAGCGTGCGCCAGGTCCGCGCCATTTCGAATTTATAGATCGCTCCGACCGCCCGAAGATTCATGTCACGCCCTCACCAGGCTGACGAATATCTCTTCCAGCGAGCTCTGCGTGGTGTCGAGATCGTGGAACCGGATCCCGGCGTTGCGCAGGTCGCCGAGCAGGCTGGTGATGCCGGTGCGTTCGCTCTTGGTGTCGTAGGTGTAGATCAAGTGGTTGCGGTCCTCGGTCAGTTCGAGCTTGTAGGGCGCCAGCACCTCGGGCACCGCGTCGAGCTTGCCCTGCAGATGCAGCTTCAATCGCTTCTTGCCGAGCTTTTGCATCAGCGCGGCCTTGTCTTCGACCAGGACGATCTCGCCCTTGTTGATGACGCCGATCCTGTCGGCCATCTCCTCGGCTTCCTCGAGATAATGCGTGGTCAGGATGATGGTGACGCCGGAGGCCTGCAGGGTGCGCACCACCTCCCACATGCCCTTGCGCAATTCGACGTCGACGCCTGCGGTCGGCTCGTCGAGAAACAGGATCTGCGGCTCGTGCGACAGCGCCTTGGCGATCATCACCCGGCGCTTCATGCCGCCGGACAGCGTGACGATCTTGCTGTCCTTCTTGTCCCACAGCGACAGGTCTTTCAGCACCTTTTCGACCAGCGCCGGGTTCTTCGGCTTGCCGAACAGGCCACGGCTGAACGAGACCGTCGCCCAGACCGACTCGAATGCGTCGGTGTGCAGTTCCTGCGGTACCAGCCCGATCCGCGAGCGGGCGGCGCGGTAGTCGGTGATGATGTCGTGGCCGTCGACGGTCACGGTGCCGGTCGACGGATTGGCGATGCCGCAGATGATGCTAATCAGCGTGGTCTTGCCGGCGCCGTTCGGCCCCAGCAAGGCAAAAATCTCGCCGCGGTTGATGGCAAGGTCGACGCCCTTGAGCGCCGTGAAGCCGGAGCCATAGGTCTTCGACAGGTTGGAGACGGAAATGATCGGGGGCATGAGGCGCTTGATGGGTTGGTCGGCGATGCGGGAAACGAGAGGCGGGACGCAAATCGGGGCGCCGGGGGCGTCAAGACGCGGAACCAGCACATAGGAACGCGCGGGCGACTGCGCAATTGCGCAACGGACTTTTATTGGAGCTATTGTTCGGTGTCCGTGGCCGGATATTCGATCACAACGACGGTGGCTTCCCGGGCGTCGGCGACGAATTGCGGGTCCTTTTGCAGCTCAGCCAGCGGGCGTGGCGGCTTGAAGCCGGTCGATCCGTCGGGATTGGTCCAGTCGTCCGCCGCGGATTCCAGCAGTTCAGTGGCTTCCTCGATCGCTTCATCGATGGTGTCGCCTCCAGTGATGATGCCTGGAATGTCGGGGAACGAGACGCTGTAGCAGCTATCGGCGTCCTTGTGGATCAGAGCGACGTATTGCGCCATCACAACCACCCAACCTTGATTCGTGAAGTGCCAGCAAACAAACTTGCAACGTCATTGCGAGCGCAGCGAAGCAATCCAGGGGCGACAAGGACGACTGGATTGCTTCGTCGCAAGGGCTCCTCGCAATGACGAGGAAACATTGCCGATTGGGTTCCTGAGCCGCGAATGATAGCCGGGCTTTTACACCCGCTCGACGAAACTATCGACCACCTTCTTCTCGCCCGCCTTCTCGAACGCGATGGTGAGCTTGTTGCCGTCGATCTTCACCACGTTGCCGTAGCCGAATTTCTGGTGAAACACCCGGTCATCCAAAGTGAATTCGGAGGTGGTGCCGGTGGATTTGGCGATCAGCTCGCCTTCGATCACCATCGGTCCGCGCTTGTTGCGCGCGAAGCCGTCGGTGTCGCCGCGCGAGTTTGAAAATGGCGACTGGCTTTCGTTGAACCCGCCGGTCTGTCCGCCGCCGCGGCCGCCGTTGCGGGCGCGGTTGGCCTGGGCGCGCTGCCAGCCCGGTGTCGTGTAGGACGAGCCGAACGATTCGACGTTGTCGAAGCGCGAGGGGCCGTAGCCGCCGGCGCCGCCCCAGCCGGAGCCGCCCTTGGATTCGGTGATCTCGACATTGGCCGCCGGCAGCTCGTCGAGGAAGCGCGACGGGATGGTGGTGGTCCAGGTGCCGTGGATGCGTCGGTTGGTGGCGAAATACAGCTTGGCGCGGCGCCTTGCGCGCGTCAGGCCGACATGGGCGAGGCGGCGCTCTTCCTCGAGGCCGGCACGGCCCTGTTCGTCCAGGGTGCGCTGACTCGGAAACAGGCCTTCCTCCCAACCCGGCAGGAAGACGTTTTCGAATTCGAGGCCCTTGGCCGAATGCAGCGTCATCAGCGACACCGCGTCGTCCTCGGCGCTGCCCTCGCGGTCCATCACCAGCGAGATGTGCTCGAGAAAGCCCTGCAGGTTCTCGAACTCCTCCATCGAGCGCACCAGCTCCTTGAGGTTTTCCAGCCGGCCGGCGGCATCCGCCGAGCGGTCCTTCTGCCACATCTCGGTATAGCCGCTCTCGTCGAGCACGATCTCGGCCAGCTCGGTATGCGACACCACCTCGCGGCGCGCCCGCCAGCGGTCGAAATTCAGGATCAGCTCGCGCAGCGATCCCCGCGCCTTCGGCTTCAACTCGTCGGTCTCGACCACGGCGCGCGCCGCCTCGAACAGCGGGATACGGCGCTTGCGGCCATGATCGTGCAGCAGCTGTACGGTGGCGTCGCCGAGGCCGCGCTTCGGCACGTTGATGATGCGCTCGAAAGCGAGGTCATCGGCCGGTGAATTGATGGTCCGCAGGTAGGCCAGCGCGTCGCGGATCTCGGCGCGCTCGTAGAACCGCGGGCCGCCGATCACGCGATAGGGCAGGCCGAGCGTGACGAAGCGGTCCTCGAATTCGCGCATCTGGTAGGAGGCGCGCACCAGGATGGCGATGTCGTTGAGTTTTTCGCCGTCGCGCTGCAGTTGCTCGATCTCCTCGCCGATGGCGCGGGCTTCTTCCTCGGAATCCCAGGAGCCGGTGACGGTGACCTTCTCGCCATCGACGTCCTCGGTGCGCAGCGTCTTGCCGAGCCGGTCCTCGTTATGGGCGATCAGATGCGAGGCCGCGGCGAGGATATGGCCGGTGGAGCGGTAGTTGCGCTCCAGCCGGATGACCTTGGCGCCGGGAAAATCGTGCTCGAAGCGCAGGATGTTGTCGACCTCGGCACCGCGCCAGCCATAGATCGACTGATCGTCGTCGCCGACGCAGCAGATGTTTTTCAGTGGAGGGGGCGGGGAGGTGGACGATGGTGGTGAGGCGAGCGCAGCCTGCTCCCTCTCCCCGCGCGCGGGGAGAGGGGTGGGGTGAGGGGGCGTCTCGGCATGAGGAGGCGCTTCGTCGTCCCGCGACGTCGGTACCCCCTCACCCGGAGTGCTGCGCACTCCGACCTCTCCCCGCAGGCGGGGAGAGGTTAAGGGGCCTGTGCCCGGCGCCTGCGACAGCAGGCGCAGCCACAGATACTGCGCGACGTTGGTGTCCTGGTATTCGTCCACGAGGATGTATTTGAAGCGCTGCTGGTAGCCGCGCAGCACGTCGGGGTGCTCGCGAAACAGCCGGATGTCTTCCAGCAGCAGGTCGCCGAAATCGGCGGCGTTGAGGATCTTCAGCCGCTCCTGGTAGGCGGCGTAGAGCTTGCCGCCCTTGCCGTTGCCGAACATCGCGGCTTCGCCCGATGGCACCTGGGAGGGCGTCAGCCCGCGGTTCTTCCAGCCGTCGATCAGGCCGGCCAGCATGCGGGCCGGCCAGCGCTTGTCGTCGATGTTTTCGGCCTGCAGCAATTGCTTCAGCAGCCGGACCTGGTCGTCGGTGTCGAGCACGGTGAAGTTGGATTTCAGCTGCACCAGTTCGGCGTGGCTGCGCAGGATCCGGCCGCCGATGGAATGGAAGGTGCCGAGCCACGGCATGCCTTCGACGGCCTGGCCGAGCATGTGGCCGAGCCGCAGCTTCATCTCGCGCGCCGCCTTGTTGGTGAAGGTGACGGACAGAATCTCGCCGGGCCGGGCGCGGCCCATGCTGAGGATGTGGGCGATCCGTGTCGTCAGCACGCGGGTCTTGCCGGTACCGGCGCCGGCCAGCACCAGCACCGGGCCTTCGAGGGTTTCCACCGCCTCGCGCTGTTCGGGGTTCAACCCGGTGAGATATTGCGGGGCCGCCGCCGCGCGCGCCCGCGCGGCAATGCCGCCGGCCACCGGCTGGTGGTCAGGCAGGTCACGCTTGGGCAGCTTGTTCGGCTCGGTCATGCGAATCGTCTTCCGCCCACGATGACACCGCGGGCTCGGGAGGGGGAGCCTTGATAGCAGGATTGACCCCGATATAGGACCTCCGCCGACCATTTCACAGGAGTTATCCCGCGGCGTCGAGAGCGCGATGTCCGATCCAAGGCCGGAATTTGTTCCCTCTTGACATCGCATTTTCAGTCGCTGGCGCACCGCGCGTCCGGCGGAACTTTCGGTTCCGACGGGATTTATTTCTGCAAGGCGCCTCGCGGCGCTCGTCGCCGAAATCGAATCGAAAACAGAGGTTGTGTCATGCTGAGCTGGGTTGTCACGTTTCTCATCGTCGCGCTGATCGCCGGCATTCTCGGCTTCGGCGGCATCGCCGGGGCCTCGATCGAGATCGCCAAGATCATCTTCTTCATCGCCGTCGTGCTGTTCCTGATCTCGGCGGTGGTCGGTCTGGCGCGCGGTCGCACCCGGGTCTGACGGCGCGCGTCCGCCTCGGCGTTATGTGTGGCGGCCGGCGGGCAGCTACACATCACGCTATTTGCCAACGACCTGGCAAACTTCGGCGTGAAACAACAGACAGCGCCGCGGCGCAACCAGCTCGGCGGCGTTCTCCCGCCACCACGCCGCGGCCTCGGGACTGGAGGCCTGCAGGATTTCCACCGCAGGATGGGCCTCCACGGCATAGCCGTAGATGCGATCGGCGCGGCGCTGCAGAATTCCCCACAACTGCGTGAAAAAACTGCGCGGTCCCGACAGCGCCCCGAAGCCGAAAAATCTGCCGGGAGAGGCCCGTGCCAGCGGCAACTCCAGGCCCACCCACTTCTCGCGAACCCACAACGGCGCCTCGCCAGGCGGCACGGCAATGATACGCACGGCCGGTTTTGCTGTCGCCATGATCCCTCTCGCCACATCCGGTGGGCCGCATCATGTTTTCCGAATCACGCTGATTTCAAGGGCATCGTGATCTTGCGTCCGATGCCCTCGGGACGCGCGAGCGCACGATGGGCATCGGCCACGGCTTCGATGCGCGCGCGGATATCGGTCGGAAACGGCGCGGTCTTTCGCGCGGCGATGTCCACATGGAGGTGGATGTTTTCCGAGGTGGCCGACAGCCAGCCCTCGTGGCCATGGCGCAATTCCTCGAAGGTGTGCAGCCTTTTGTCGTCCGCGGCGAGCAGCAGGACGGTGATCCGCACCGGATCGGCCTGATGGATCTCGCGCAGATAGCGGACATGGCATTCGGCTGAAAAGGTCGAGCCGCCCCGCTCCTTCATGTAGTCCGGCCCGATCCCCAGTTCGAGCCACAGTTCGTCGATCGCCCGATCGAACAGCACGTTGTAATAGGCCATATTGAGGTGGCCGTTGCAGTCGATCCATTGCGGCTCGACCTGCATCACCGAGGACAGGAACGGAGCCGGCTGCGCCGATGCGGCGCCAGCCGATGCGCCGTCAGCCGAAACACCGTCAGCCGAAACACCGTCAACGGCAGGCTCGTCAGTCATCGATTGCACCCATTCCCGAGTCATCCCTTGACCCATCATATATCCTTTGCCACGGTCCGGCCGCGCGGGGAGAAATTTAAGTGGCAATCGTTGCACATGATCTGAAGCGGCCGGAGCCGCAGGCGCTTGCCGGCGCCATTGAAGCGCTGGCGGCGCGGTTCGGCAACCGTCTGGTGACGTCGCAGGCGGTGCGCGAGCAGCACGCCCACACCACGACCTGGCTGCCGTCGCAGCCGCCGGACGCGGTGGTGATGGCGCAGGAAGTCGCCGACATCCAGGACGTGGTGCGGATCTGCGCGCAGCGCGGGGTGCCGGTGATCGCCTTCGGTACCGGCACTTCGCTGGAAGGGCAGGTCAACGCGCCGGCCGGCGGCGTCTGCATCGACCTGCGCGACATGAACCGCGTGCTCGCGGTTCATGCCGAGGATCTCGACTGCGTGATCGAGCCCGGCGTGACCCGCAAGGCGCTCAACGAATATCTGCGCGACCAGGGCCTGTTCTTTCCGATCGATCCCGGCGCCGACGCTTCGCTCGGCGGCATGGCGTCGACCCGCGCCTCCGGCACCAACGCGGTGCGCTACGGCACCATGCGCGACAACGTGCTGGCGCTGAAGGTGGTGCGCGGCGACGGCGAGATCATCACCACCGGCACGCGGGCCAAGAAATCCTCCGCCGGCTACGACCTCACTCATCTGTTCATCGGCGCCGAGGGCACGCTCGGCATCATCGCCGAGCTGACCCTGAAGCTGCGCGGCATTCCCGAGACCATCGCGGCGGCGGCCTGTTCGTTCGACAGCGTCGCAGGCGCCTGCCAGGCCACCATCCTGGCGATCCAGACCGGGATCCCGGTGGCGCGGATCGAACTGCTCAATGCCGCCCAGGTACGCGCCTGCAACGCCTATTCGAAGCTGACGCTGCCGGAAACCCCGCTGCTGCTCTTGGAATTCCACGGCAGCGAGGTCGAGGTCGCCGAGCAGTCGAAGAATTTCCGCGAGATCGCCGCCGAATGCGGCGGCGGCGACTTCACCTGGACGACCCGTCCGGAGGATCGGACGAGACTCTGGCAGGCCCGCCATGACGCCTACTGGTCGGTGAAGAACCTGCGGCCGGGCGCCGGCGTGGTGGCGACCGACGTCTGCGTGCCGATCTCGCGGCTCGCCGATTGCGTGACCGAGACCGAGGAGGATCTGCTGCGCCTGCGGTTGCAGTCGCCGATCGTCGGCCATGTCGGCGACGGCAACTTCCACTGCTCGCTGTTGTGCGACGTCGACGATGCCGACGAGATGGCGCGCGGCGAGGAATTCATGCACCGCCTGGTCGAACGCGCCCAGGCGATGGGCGGCACCTGCACCGGCGAGCACGGCATCGGGCAGGGCAAGCAGAAATATCTGATGGCCGAGCTCGGTCCGGAAGCGCTGGACGCCATGCGCGCGCTCAAGCAGGCGCTCGATCCGCGGAATATCTTCAATCCGGGAAAGATCGTGCCGGCCGCGTGATGCAGGCGGATGACTGACCGGCGCCGGTGCGAATTGAGTTATGCGGTCGTAAACCATCCCACATGGAAACGCGGCGGCAAGCCGTGGAAGAGTTGTTGACACTCTACCGCAAGCTGTATCTGATCCGCCGGCCGATCCTGCGACGATTGCCGCTCCCGGATAACTAAGAAACCAGGCCTTTGCATGCGCCTTGCATTTTCGCGTCTGCCATTCTTTTACGGCTGGATCATCGTCGCGGTCGCGTTCGTCACCATGGCCATCGGGGTCAATGCCCGGACGTCGTTCTCGCTGCTGTTTCCGCCTATCGTCGATGAGTTCGGCTGGCAGCATGGCGTGACGGCGGGAGCTTTCTCGTTCGGCTTCCTGGTGTCGGCCATCATGAGTCCGCTGCTCGGCAAGCTGATGGATCGCGGCGGGCCGCGCGCCGTGGTGGAACTCGGCGTCGTGCTGATGGGGAGCGGGCTGTTGCTGGCGCCGCTGACCACCCAGCCCTGGCACCTCTATCTGACCATCGGCGTGCTGGTCGGCGCCGGCAGCATCTGCCTCGGTTATTCCGGCCAGTCGCTGTTTCTGCCGAACTGGTTCGTTCGCCGCCGCGGATTCGCCACCGGCATTGCCTTTGCCGGCGTCGGCATTGGCTCGATCACCATGCTGCCCTGGGTGCAGCACATGATCGAGCAGGCGGGCTGGCGCACCGCGTGCTGGACCCTCGGCGTGCTGGTTCTGGTGGCGCTGGCGCCGATCAACCTGTTGCTGCGCAAGCGCCCGCAGGACATCGGGCTCCAGCCCGACGGCGACGCCGCGCCGGACCCGTCATTTCGCCCGGCATCGAACGTGATCGATCCCGCCTGGGCGGCGGTCGACTGGACGCTGGCGCGCGCGGTGCGCACCGCGCGCTTCTGGTGGCTCTCGCTGGGTTTCTTCTGCGGGCTGTTTTCCTGGTACGCGGTTCAGGTCCACCAGACCAAGTACCTGCTGGAAATCGGCTTCAGCCCCGCCGTCGCGGCGTGGGCGCTCGGCCTCGTCAGCCTGCTCGGCATCCCCGGCCAGATCGTGATGGGCCACGTCTCGGACCGCATCGGCCGCGAATGGGCATGGACCGTCAGCGGACTGGGTTTTGTGATCTGCTTTGCCACGCTGATCGCGCTGGCCTATGTCCCGAACCTGTTTCTGGTCTATGTCATGGTCACCGCCCAGGGCCTGCTCGGCTATGGCGTGACATCGATCATGGGCGCGGTGGTGCTGGAGATTTTCCAGGGCGAGCATTATGGCAGCATCTTCGGCACCATGATGCTGGCCTCGCTGGGCGGCGGCGCCGCAGGTCCCTGGCTGACCGGCGTTCTGCACGACATCACCGGGACCTATACCCTGGCATTTGCCATCGGAATGGGGGTCAGCGCCGCGACGACGGTGACGATCTGGCTGGCCTCGCCGGGCAAGGTGCGCGCCGTCGCCGGCCGATCGCATCTCGTGCCCTCCGCCGTGGCCGATTCCCCGCAGGGCTCCGCCTCCTGACCGGGGCCGGACAGCGCGGCGCTGCGCTGCAGTGCCGCTGTGACTTCGCCACAGTTGTCCTTATATATCTCCGGCCGCTCTGGCTGATCCGCGTTGCCGCAGGCGGTGTTTTGGGCGTATCGGCAAATCCGGGCGCGGTCCGCCGCGGAACGTGGTTTGCTGGTCCAGGCGGGCTGCCGTTCGCGCGAACATGCTGATGAGGAGTTGCCGTGCAGACCACCCTGCTCGGATTGGCGATTGCTTTCATCCTTGCGCTGATTGCCGCGCTGGTCGGGCCGTATTTCATCGACTGGAACCAGTTCCGGCCGCAGTTCGAAGCGGAGGCCAGCCGCGTGCTCGGCGCGCCGGTGCGGGTCCGCGGGGCGCTGGACGCCCGGCTGTTGCCGGCGCCGTCGCTGCGGCTTCGCTCGGTGGTGGTCGGCGGGGCCAACGACCTCGGCAAGGTGCGTGCCGACAAGCTCGATGTCGAATTCAGCCTCGGTTCGCTGATGCGCGGCGAATGGCGCGCCACCGAACTGACCATCAATGGCGCGGCGCTCGACCTTGGTCTCGACGCGCAGGGCCGGATCGACCTGCCGGCCGCGACCGGTCGCTTCAATCTCGGCTCGCTGGCGATCGACCGGCTGCATCTGACCGGGCGCGTCGCCCTGCATGATGCCGCGAGCCGCAGCACCCTCGAACTCAACGACATCGCCTTCAGCGGCGACGTCCGCTCGCTGGCCGGGGCGGTGCGGGGCGACGGCAGCTTCATGCTGGAGGGGGCGCGCTATCCTTTTCGGGTTTCGTCCGGACAGGCGGCCGACGGCAACGGGACGCGCGTCCACCTCACCATCGACCCCGGTCAGCGTCCGCTCTCGGTCGATCTCGACGGCGTGCTGACGTTCGAGGCGCGGGCGCCGCGTTTCGATGGCGCCGTCACCATGGCACGGCCCGCCGGACCCAAGGTCAAGGGGGAAACCCCGGTGCCGCCCTGGAAGGTCACCGCCAGGCTCAAGGCTGATCCGGCCAATGCGAGGTTCGATCAGGTCGAGGCGGGCTACGGCGCCGAAGACAATGCACTGAAGCTGACCGGACTCGCGGTGCTCCGCCTGGGCGCCTCGCCGTTGTTTCATGCCGTCCTGTCGGCGCGACAGCTCGATGCCGACCGGCTGCTTGGCAGGCCGATCGCGAAGGATGGCAAGACCGATGCCGACGCCACCGAGCCGGTGCCGCTGTTGCCGACATTGCGCGACCTGATCGGAAGCATTCCCCAGCCGCCGCTCAAGACCCAGGTCGAGATCACCGCGGACCAGATCATGCTTGGCGGGCGGCCGGTGCAGAATTTCGCCGCCGATCTGCGCGCCGATCCGCAGTCCTGGAGCATCGACCGGCTCGAGGTCCGCGCCCCCGGCGCGACGCGGATGGTTTTCAGCGGCGCCCCCGGCGCTGCCGAGTCGTCGCGCAGCCTGAAGGGGGCGCTGAGCGTCGAATCCAGCGATCCGGACACGCTGGTGGCCTGGCTGCAGGGCCGCAGCGTCGGCACCTGGCGCAATCAGAAGCCGCTGCGGCTGCGCGGCAACATCGAGATGTCGGCCGACCGTGTCGCGGTCGATGGCATGAAGGCCGACATCGATGGCGGCGCGCTGGAGGGCCGGCTTGCCTATGCGCATCAGCCCGGCGGCTCGCGTCTGGAGGCCGCCCTGAAGGCTGACCGCCTCGACATCGATGCGGCCGTGGCCTTTGTCCGGTCGCTGGCCGGGCCGCAGGCCGAATGGCCGGATGAAGGCCAATTGTCGCTCGACGTCGGCCGCGCCACATCCGCCGGTCAGGAATTGCGTCCGCTGCTGGCGCGCGTCGGTTACGGCTCCAAAACCATTGCGCTCGACCAGTTGAAGATCGGCGATGCCGGCGGGGTGATGATCGACGGCGCCGGATCGTTCGACCGTCTCGAGGCCACCGGAAATCTGACGCTGGCGGCGACGTCGAATACGCCGCGACAGATCACCGACCTGATCGCGCCGTTCGCGCCTTCGGTGGCGGGACGGCTCAATGCCGTGACCGGGACTGCCGGCGCCACCCGGCTCAAGCTGACGCTCGATCTCGGCAAGGATCCCGGTCATGCCGATCGCGCCAATGCGCGCGCCGTGCTCGAGATCGCCGCGCCGCAGATCAAGGGCGCCGCCACGGTGACCGCGACACCGGCCGTCGCATCGATCCGCGCCATTGATGTGGCCGCGCTGGCGCGCAACGACCTCGGGGTCGAGATCAAACTGACGTCGGAACAAAGCGGGCCGTTGCTGGCCCTGCTCGGTCTCGAACGGGCGATCGCGGCGGGAGAGGGCGCCACGCGTTTCGAAGCATCGGCGACGGGCATGTGGCATGCGCCACTACGCGTCAAAGCCAGGCTGTCGGGCAGCGATCTCGATGCCGGCGCCGAAGGCCGCGTCGAGGCCTGGCCGGACGATGCAAAGGCATCGGTCGATGTCGCCATTCGCCGCGTCAACCTGGCGCCGCTGTTCGATCTCAAGCCGTCGGATGCCTTTGCGAAAAACATCAGTCTGTCGTCGCGCCTGACCTGGGCGGGCGGCAAGTTGACCTTCGACGATCTGGACAGCGTGGTTGCGGGCGCCCGGATCCGCGGCCGCATCGCGCTGACCCCTGGCAACGAACGCGCCATCGATGGCCAGCTCGGCATGGACAGCCTGCAGCTGGCGCCGGTGTTCGGTGTTGCGATCGGGACCGCGGGGCGAGATGCCGGCGAGCCCCTCGGGAGCGGACTGCTCGGCGGCTGGCGCGGTCAACTGGCATTCCAGGCATTGCGCGGCACGTTGCCTGGCGGTGCCGAAATGCGGCCGGTCAGCGGCGTGATCAAGGGTGATGGCCAGTCCCTGCGCTTCGAAGCGATCAAGGGCACGATCGGCGGCGGTGACGCAACCGCGGATATCGAGGCCAGGCCGACGCCGTCCGGACTGGCGCTGAATGCGCGGATCGAGCTTTCGGGCGCCGATGGCGCCGCGCTGCGCTACCGCGGCGTCGGCATGCCCGCCGGTCGCACCTCGCTGCGCATGACCCTGGCCAGCCAGGGGCGCAGCGCGTCGGCGCTGGCAGGGGCGCTGTCCGGCAATGGCTTGCTGACCCTCGACTCCAGCCGCATCGCGGGCCTCGATCCGCGCGCATTCGACGTCGCCATCCGCGCCAGCGATGGCGGCCAGGCAACGGACGACACCAGGCTTCGACAGATCATAGCACCCGTGCTGGCGGCAGGCGCTCTGTCGGTGAAATCGGCCCAGATCCCGTTCACTGTCGAAGATGGCCGGCTTCGCATCGGTGCGACCACGCTTGATGCCGAAGGCGCGCGCGCGCTGATATCCGGAGGCTACGACATTGCCGCCGATCAGGCCGACGTGCGCGCCAGTCTCACGTCGACGGCGCTGGGATCGCCGACCAGCCGGCCGGAAATCCAGGTCTTCGCGGCAGGCTCGCCCGATGCGCTCGACCGCACCATCGATGTGGCGGCGCTGTCGTCGTGGCTGGCGGTTCGGGCGATCGATCGGGAAACCCGCCGGCTGGACTCGATCGAGAGCGGCGAGGTCCCAAGCGCCGCATTGCCGGCTTCGATACCACCCGCCTTGGCGTTGCCGCCGGGCGGGGAGATGCCGCCGGAATCCTCGGTGCTGGCGCCTGCCGACCTGCCGGCAGAGGTCCCGGTGCCCGGGCGCGATCCGCGACGTGTGGTGCCGAAGTCCAGAGCGAACATATCTCCGAATATATCGCCGAACACGCCCGCAAACAGCGCGCCGGCGAGCGTGCCGCGCCCACCGGCGGTGCCGCAGGCTTCCAGCGCGCCGGTTGTCACCCAGCAGGTTGCGCCGCTGCCGCCGCCGATCGACGTGCGGCCGGCACCGGGCAGCGCACCGCGTCCGCCACGACCGCGTCCACCCCTGGTGTTGACGCCGCCAGCGGCGAACTAAAACGATTTCGAGCGAAGCATGCCTCCAGGACTGATCCCGAGGGATGCCGGTCCGCGTGAAGAGAACGCGTCAAAACCACAACCTCCGGATCGAGTCCGGAGGCCTCACCGGTGCGAAACGCGATGCGGCTTATTCGCGTTTTTCCGGCAGGGTCGCCCGCGAACGAAAGTAGTCGAGGACGAACAGGCGGATCGCCGAGGAGAGGTTGCCCTGCTGGCGGTTGTTGTCGATCTCGCCCACCAGTTCCGACAACGTCATGTCGCGCAGCACCGAGATTTCCTTCATGCCGTTCCAGAACGCCTCTTCGAGGCTGACGCTGGTCTTGTGACCAGCCACCACTATCGACCGCTTTACCACCGGTGACTTCATGACGCGTCCTCGCTCTCGATCCGGTGTTGATTGAGCAATGTCTCGGTCCGGCTTGCGCGCTGTTCGTCGAGGGTGCGTTCGGCTTTGGTCCGGCCGAAGGCCATGCGATTGACCTCCGCCTGCTTTGCCGCTTCTTCCCGAGCAGCCCGCTTCTTGAAGCGTTTCAGATTGACCAAGTCCCCCATGACTTTCCCATTCATGCAATCAGTGGCAAGGCGCGGTGCTCGCCGCCTGTTTGAAAAAAAACAATACGGTAATGTGATGCTCTACCATGCATTAATGCAATGCCGGTACTCGCAATTACCCTAGGTCTTTAGCCGATATGAGCAGTAACTATTTGGATAAGTGCTTATTCCCCAAGAAAGTCTAGTTAACTCAATAAATAAGAGTAATCAGCCTGGGCGTGTCATTTTGTCCGGCTGCACCAACCGGTCGAATTCAGCCGCCGAAACCAGCCCCATGCGGACGGCTTCCTCTTTCAGGGTGGTGCCGCGGCCATGAGCGGTCTTTGCCACCTTGGCGGCGTTATCGTAGCCGATTCTGGGTGCCAAGGCCGTCACCAGCATCAACGAGCGTTCCATTAATTCCCGGATCCGCTTCTCGTCGGCCCGGATGCCGTTGATGCAATGCTCGGTGAACGATCGCGCCACGTCCGCCATCAATTGGATGGAGCCCAACATGCAATGGGCCAGCACCGGCTTGTAGACGTTGAGTTCGAAGTGCCCTTGGCTGCCCGCGACGGTAATGGCCGTGTGATTGCCGAACACCTGGCAGCAGACCATGGTCATCGCTTCGCATTGCGTCGGATTGACCTTGCCCGGCATGATCGAGGAGCCGGGCTCGTTTTCGGGAAGGATCAGTTCGCCGAGGCCGGAGCGGGGGCCGCTTCCCAGCAGCCGAATATCATTGGCGATCTTGAACAGCCCGGTCGCCGTCGCATTGATGGCGCCATGGACGAAGACGTAGGCGTCGTTGCTGGCCAGCGCCTCGAACTTGTTCGGCGCGCTGGTGAACGGCAGTTTGGTGATCTCGGCGACGTGCTTTGCGAACGACTTTGCAAAGGCCGGCTTTGAATTGAGCCCGGTGCCGACGGCGGTGCCGCCCTGGGCCAGCGGGTAGAGATCCTTCATGGCGATGCGCAGCCGCGCGATGCCGCTCCCGACCTGGGCGGCATAGCCGGAGAATTCCTGCCCCAGCGTCAGCGGCGTCGCGTCCTGGGTATGGGTGCGCCCGATCTTCACGATGCCCGCGAACTCTTTTTCCTTCTTGCGCAGCGCGGCGTGAAGTTCGCTCAGCGCCGGAACGAGGTCGTGCACGATGCGCTCGGCCGCCGCGATGTGCATCGCGGTCGGGAACGAGTCGTTCGAGGACTGGCTCATGTTGACGTGGTCGTTGGGATGGACCGGCTGCTTGGCGCCGCGCTCGCCGCCGAGCAACTCGTTGGCGCGATTGGCGATGACCTCGTTGAGGTTCATGTTGGTCTGGGTACCCGACCCGGTCTGCCAGACCACCAGCGGAAAGTGGTCGTCGAGCTTGCCTTCGATGACCTCGCGCGCGGCGCGGACAATGGCGCCCGTGCGCCGCTGGTCGAGCAGGCCGAGCGCACGGTTGGTTTGCGCGGCCGCCAATTTCACGATGCCCAGCGCACGGATGATCGGCATCGGCATGCGGTCATGGCCGATGCGGAAATTCTGTCTCGAACGCTCGGTCTGCGCGCCCCAGTAGCGATCGGCCGCGACCTCGATCGGGCCGAAACTGTCGGTCTCGGTGCGGGTGGACGACGACTTTGCGGGTTTTGACGATTTCGCCATGGTCTTCCGCTGATTTGGGCCTGCCGGCAATTGAACAGCGCAGCCGCAATCGATCTCGCGGGCGAGCGGGCGGCGCCGATGATGCCGTCAGTCGATCACTTCTTGCGGAAGCGGTCCAGTCGCACGACCTCGGCGCCTTCGCTGGGCTTTGCAGCCTGGTCCTGGTCCTGGTCTTCGGCGGCGGGGGCCGCCGGAACGGTCAGCGCGGTCGGTGCGGGTTTGGCCGGCGTCTTGGCGGGCGCCGCCTCGGTTGCGGCTGACGCATCGACCGCCGGATCGGCGGCCTCGAACTGCAGGCCGAACTGCACCGACGGATCGAAGAAGCTCTTGATGGAATTGAACGGAACCACGAGCCGCTCGGGAATGCCGCCGAACGACAGGCCGACCTCGAAGCGGTCTTCCAGGACCACCAGATCCCAGAACTGATGCTGCAGGATGATGGTCATCTCTTCCGGGTATTGCGCCAGCAGCCGCGGCGACAGCTTCACGCCGTCGGCGGTGGACAGGAAGGTGATGAAAAAATGGTGTTCGCCGGGCAGGCCATGTTCGGCGGCATCGCTCAGCACGCGACGCAGCACGCCACGCAGCGCATCGCGGGCCAGAACATCGTATCGGATATGGTCGGTCGCCATCAGCAGGTCCAGTCGCGTTTTATCCGTCGCGTTTCAAAAGCCGCACGGGGAGAGGCGGCGATCGGGGCCCGACTCGCGCCACCCGGTCATGCTACCCCGGCGGAGGCACGAGGTCAGTAGCCGTCAGCCCGCGCTTTGAGGAATTCTGCGCCGCGGGCCGTCCCCGCCCAAAGAAAAGTGGAGGCTTCTGTTGCCAGGTGCCTCCGAACCCCGCCTGGCGGAGCTTAACCCGTCAGGACTTCAAGATGGTCTTTCAAACAGCGTTACGCTGCCTGAGCAACCGGAGCATAGTTGTCGTTTGCAACTATTGCATGGCCCGATATCGGCGGAACCATACCGAACAAAAGCTCGCCCTTTACGCCCTCGTCGATCCTGTTTCGCCCCCGCCGAAGCCCGCCCCGGAAATATCCGGAAACATTGCGGGCTTGGGTGGAGGCGCCGGGTACCGCCCCCGGGTCCGAATGGTTTATTGCGACGGCCGTTTATCGTCATAGCCGGCGGACCGGCAGTCCCAATATAAGGGGCGAAAGGTGATGAAAAAAGAGGCCCGTGCCGGGATCTTGCCGCCTTGCGGGGGCCGCGACCGAGGCGGGAAAGTTTCACTGTGCGGCATGCAGCGAAAATCGATTGGTCTTCCCCGGTCGTTGCGACTACCGCACCCCGGCCCAGCGTTCGGCTGGCCATCCTCTCTGCCAAGAGAGGGTAAGGGAGGAGCCGCAGCGACCGCGCGTTTCACATGCGCTCGCTCCGGCCTGAGGGGGAACGCGCGCCGCGTGACCGGCGAGCGACCAAGAACTGAAAATTTCGGGCATGCAAGATTTCGCTGTGCGGTATCCGGTAAAAATCGATTGGCCTGCGGGCGCCGCCGCTCTAGACCTCGGCGATGCCTCTGGAGTCGCCCGCCACCAACGCTGCCGTCCCGGATACCGGCCCAGCAGCCGGGCCGTCGCTGATCGAATTGTTCATGGCTTTTGCCAAGATCTCGCTCGCCGGCTTCGGCGGGGTGCTGATCTGGACCCGGCGGGCCATCGTCGAGCAGCACCGCTGGATGACCGCGGAGGAATTCAACGAAACGTTTGCGCTCTGCCATTTCCTGCCCGGGCCCAATGTGGTGAACCTGTCGCTGGTGTTTGGATCGCGGTTTCGCGGCATCGCCGGCGGTATCGCGGCGTTTGTCGGCCTGCTCGGGCCACCAATGGTCATCGTGACCATCCTGGCCGCGCTCTACAGCCATTTCGGCGAGATTCCCGCGCTGCGGCGCACGCTGGCCGGGGTGTCCTGCGCGGCCGTCGGCCTGCTGCTCTCCGTCATGGTGCGGATGATGCTGCCGCTGGCCAAGAAACGCGACTGGATCGGGCTGGCGCTGCTGGTCGCGGTCTTTGCCGCGGTCGGGGTGCTGCGGCTGCCGTTGCCGATCGTGCTGACCATCGCGATTCCGTTGAGCATCGCGGTGACCTTCATTGCGCGCCGGAGCACCGCAACATGAACGATAACGGCGCCGGTTCGTTGTTCACGCTCGCTTGGACCTTCGGGCTGATGTCGCTGTTCGCGGTCGGCGGTGCCAATGCCGCCATTCCCGAAATTCATCGCATTGCGGTCGACGTCCGGCAGTGGATGACCGATACCCAGTTCGCCGACGTGTACGCGATCTCGCAATTGTCGCCGGGCCCCAACGTCCTGATCGTGACGCTGATCGGCTATCACGTCGCCGGCCTTGCGGGCGCGCTGGTCGCGACGTTGGCGATGTGCGGACCGACAGCCATGCTGGCCTATTATGTCAGCAGGTTTCTGAAGCGGTCGACGCGCTCGAGGTGGCCTGCCATCATCCAGGCGTCGCTGGTTCCATTGTCGATCGGCCTGATGGCCGCCAGCGGCCTGATCCTGGCGCAGGCGTCCGACCGTACGTGGGTGGCGGTCGCAGTCACGGCAGTTGCAGCCGTGCTGGCTTTCGCCACACGCCTGCACCCGCTTTGGTTGCTGTTAGCCGGCGGGGTTCTGGGTTTTGCTGGTATTGTCTGACGAAAATCGCTAGGCAAGGCAGCCGGGTGGGCGCAGCAAAGACGCCTTCCTGGTGGAATGGGTGCGAAGCGTTGTTGGGGAGAGCAGAACGATGACTGATACGCCGGGCCATGCGCCGGTCAAATCCATCATGCCGAAATGGGTTCGGGGGCCGCAGGATTTCGTCGGCGGCGTCGCCCTGATGGCGATTGCGCTGTTCGCGCTGTGGGCATCGAGCGACCTGCAGGGTATGCACGGATTCTCGTTCGGAGCCGGCACCGCGCCGCGGATGTTCAGCGTGTTGCTGCTCGGGCTCGGTGCCGCCATCGCTCTGGTCGGCGTCTTCAGCGAAGGTGCCCATCTGCAGACCTATCACTGGCGCGGACCGCTGTTCGTCTCGCTCGCCATTCTGTCCTTCGCGCTCACCATCCGGCCGCTCGGGCTGGTGATTTCGGCGATGGCCAGCTTCCTGATCTCTGCGTTGGGAACGCCGGAGACCAAGTGGACGGAGACCATCATCGTCGGCGTCTGCCTGACCATGGGCTGCAGCCTGTTGTTCCCCTATGCGCTGGGGCTGCCGCTGCAGCTCTTCCCGCGTTTTCTGATTCCGTGAGGGCGTAATGGAACTGTTTTCAAATCTTGCCCTCGGCTTCGGTGTCGCGCTGACCCCGATGAATCTGATGCTGTGCCTGATCGGCGCGCTGGTCGGCACGCTGGTCGGCGTGCTGCCGGGCATCGGCACCATCGCCACGGTGGCGATGCTGCTGCCGATTACTTTCGGCCTGCCGCCGGTCGGCGCCCTCATCATGCTCGCCGGCATCTATTACGGCGCGCAGTATGGCGGCTCGACCACCTCGATCCTGGTCAACATCCCCGGTGAGGCGACCTCGGTGGTCACCACGCTGGACGGTTTCCAGATGGCCAAGCAGGGCCGCGCCGGCCCGGCGCTGGCGATCGCCGCGATCGGCTCGTTCTTCGCCGGCTGCGTCGCCACCGTGCTGATCGCGGTGCTCGGTGCGCCGCTGACCAAGCTCGCGCTGGCGTTCGGTCCGGCCGAATACTTTTCGCTGATGGTGCTCGGCCTGATCTTCGCGGTGGTGCTGGCCAAGGGCTCGGTGCTCAAGGCCATCGCCATGATCGTGCTGGGCCTGCTGCTGTCGATGGTCGGTTCCGACATCGAGACCGGCGCCTCGCGCATGGCCTTCAACATTCCCGAACTGGCCGACGGTCTCGGCTTCGCCACCGTGGCGATGGGCGTGTTCGGTTTCGCCGAAATCATCCGCAACCTGGACGCCGGCGCCGAGATGGACCGCGACCTGGTTCAGCAGAAGATCACCGGCCTGATGCCGACCAGGAAGGACCTGATCGACTCCTACCCGGCGATCCTGCGCGGCACGGTGCTGGGCTCGATCTTGGGCATCCTGCCCGGCGGCGGCGCGGTGATCGCGTCGTTCGCGGCCTATACGCTGGAAAAGAAGATCGCCAAGGATCCGTCGCGGTTCGGCCGCGGCGCGATCGAAGGCGTCGCGGCGCCGGAAAGCGCCAACAACGCCGCGGCGCAGACCTCGTTCATTCCGCTCTTGACGCTCGGCATCCCGCCCAACGCGGTGATGGCGCTGATGGTCGGCGCCATGACCATTCACGGCATCGTGCCGGGTCCGCAGGTCATGCAGAAGCAGCCGGAACTGGTCTGGGGCATGATCGCCTCGATGTGGATCGGCAATCTGATGCTGATCATCATCAACCTGCCGCTGGTCGGCATCTGGGTGCGGCTGTTGCGGGTGCCGTACCGGCTGATGTTCCCCTCGATCGTGATCTTCTGCGCGATCGGCATCTATTCCATCAACAATGCTCCGGTCGACGTCATCCTCGCCGGCGCGTTCGGCCTGGTCGGCTACTGGCTGATCAAGCACGATTTCGAGCCGGCGCCGCTGCTGCTCGGCATGGTGCTCGGCCCGCTGATGGAAGAAAACCTGCGCCGCGCGCTCCTGATCTCGCGCGGTGACTGGACGGTGTTCCTGACCCGTCCGCTGTCGGCGACGCTGATCGCGGTTGCGGCCGGTCTGCTGGTGCTGGCGATATTGCCGTCGCTGCGCGCCAAACGCGACGAGGTGTTTGTCGAGTCGGAATCGTAAGGGCAGCGAAGCCCAGATCCGTCGAAGGGCCGTCCCGGGGATACCGGGGCGGCCCTTGCCGTTTTTGGCCTTGTCGTTTGGCCGCCGGAACCACACTTTTCCGGGTATAATCCACCGGTCGCTCGAATCGGACCTGTCGATCGGCCGGGCGGGGCGATAGGTTCGCCCGCTCCCGGTCAAGGCCAACAAACCGCAACCAGCCCATGAACCAGTATCACGACCTGCTCGAGCGAATCCTCAGTGCCGGCGCGCAAAAGCACGACCGCACCGGCACCGGTACGCTGTCGGTGTTCGGGCACCAGATGCGCTTCAATCTTGGCGCCGGCTTTCCGATGCTGACGACCAAGAAGCTGCCGCTCAAGGCCATCGTGCACGAGCTGTTGTGGTTTCTCGCCGGCGATACCAACATCAAATATCTCAAGGACAACGGCGTCTCGATCTGGGATGAGTGGGCCGACGCCAATGGCGACCTCGGTCCGGTCTACGGCTCGCAATGGCGCTCCTGGCCGGCGCCGGACGGCCGCAGCATCGACCAGATCTCCAACGTGATCGAGATGATCAAGCGCAATCCGGATTCGCGCCGCCTGATCGTGTCGGCATGGAATCCGGCGGACGTCGACAAGATGGCGCTGCCGCCGTGCCACTGCCTGTTCCAGTTCTATGTCGCGAACGGCAAATTGTCGTGCCAGCTCTACCAGCGTTCCGCCGACGTGTTTCTCGGCGTGCCGTTCAACATCGCCTCCTACGCGCTGCTGACGATGATGGTGGCGCAGGTCACCGGCCTGAAGCCCGGCGATTTCATCCACACGCTGGGCGATGCGCACCTCTATTCGAACCATCTGGAGCAGGCGCGGCTGCAGCTGACGCGTCCGACCCGGCCGCTGCCGACGATGGCGATCAATCCGGCGGTGAAGGACGTCTTTGCCTTCCGCTACGAGGACTTCAAGCTCGAGAACTACGATCCGCACCCGCACATCAAGGCCGAGGTCGCGGTATGACCGCGACGGCTGCCGCCGGTCCACAGATCGTCTTCGTGGTCGCGGTGGCCGAGAACGGCGTGATCGGGCAGGGCAACGCCTTCCCGTGGCGGCTCAAATCCGACATGCAGCGTTTCAAGGCGTTGACGTGGGGCAAGCCGGTGGTGATGGGTCGCAAGACCTTCATGACATTGCGCAAGCCGCTGCCCGGGCGCACCAACATCGTGATCACCCGCGATCCTGGCTTTCAGGCCGCGGGCGCCGTGGTGACGACCTCGATCGATCACGCCCGCGATGTCGCGCTCGGCGACGCATTGCGGCGCCGGGCCGGGGAGATCGCGGTGATCGGCGGCGCGGAGATCTACGCCCAATGGATCGACGTCGCCGACCGGCTGGAAGTCACCGAGGTGCACGCCGCGCCGCAGGGCGACACCCGTCTCGCGCCGATCGATCCCGCGACGTGGCAGGAAGCGGCGCGGGTGCGCCATTCCGCCACGCCGGACGACAGTGCCGACTTTTCCTATGTGACATATCGTCGGCGAAGCCGGCATTAACGACGTTCGTCATTGTTTGCATTGACAATTACGGCCGCGAGCATAGCTCTCGCGGACGGCCGGACGCGTTGTAACGGCCTTTGCCGTCCCCTATAACGCCGTGCAGAGTTTGGTGCGGTTTGCCGGTTTCGAACCCAGTTCTTGAACTTCGGGTTTTCCGAAACCGGCGACCCACGCAAAGGAGATGTAGATGCCGTGGAAGAATCAAGGCGGAGGGCCGTGGAGCTCGGGTCCCAAGGGTCCCTGGGGTTCCGGCCCGCAATCGGTCGGACCGAGGCCGCCTGATCTGGAAGACCTGCTGCGCCGCGGCCAGGACCGCCTCCAGCAGCTCTTGCCGGGCGGACATTTCAGCGGCATGGGCATCGCGCTGGTGCTGATCGGCGCGCTGGCGATCTGGGGACTGTCCGGATTCTTCCGGGTGCAGTCCGAAGAGCTCGGCGTGGTGTTGCGCTTCGGCAAGCACGTGCGCACCGTGCAGCCCGGCCTGAACTATCACATTCCTTATCCGGTGGAGACCGTGCTGTTGCCCAAGGCGCTGCGCGTGTCGACCATCTCGATCGGCATGACGCTGATCGACGACCCGGCGCGGCGCGGCCGCACCATGCGCGACGTGCCGGAAGAAAGCCTGATGCTGACCGGCGACGAGAACATCGTCGACGTCGATTTCACCGTGCTGTGGCGGATCAAACCCGACGGCGTCGGCAATTACCTGTTCAACATCCAGAACCCCGAGGGCACCGTCAAGGCGGTGGCCGAGAGCGCGATGCGCGAAGTGGTCGGCCGCACCAACATCCAGCCGATCCTCACCGGCGCGCGGACCACCACCGAAGCCGGCGTGCAGGACCTGATGCAGAGGACGCTGGACAGCTACGGCTCCGGCATCCAGGTGACGCAGGTGCAGATGCAGAAGGTCGATCCGCCGGCCCAGGTCATCGACGCGTTTCGCGACGTCCAGGCCGCGCGCGCCGATCTCGAGCGGCTGCAGAACGAAGCCCAGACCTACGCCAACCGGGTGGTTCCGGACGCCCGCGGCCGCGGCGCGCAGATCCTCCAGGTCGCCGAAGGCTACCGCGAGCAGGCGATCGCCGAAGCCAAGGGCCAGAGCGCGCGTTTCCTCAAGGTCTACGACGAGTACAAGAAAGCGCCCGACGTGACGCGACAACGCATCTATCTCGAAACCATGGAACGCATTCTCGGCGGTTCCGAAAAACTGATCTATGACACGGGTTCTTCATCATCCGGTGTGGTGCCTTATCTGCCGCTGAACGACCTGACGGCGCGCCGCGCGCCGGCACCGGCCCAGCCGCAACAGCCGCAGGGCGGGAGCAACCGATGAGGTCAGGCATTTCAGGCATTGTCGCGCTGTTGGTGCTGCTGGTGGTGGTCATCATCGGCTACTCTTCGCTGTTCACCGTGACCCAGACCGAGCAGGTGCTGGTGGTGCGGCTCGGCGAGCCGGTGCGCGTCGTCACCGAGCCGGGGCTGAATTTCAAGGCGCCGTTCATCGACACCGTGATCTCGATCGACAAGCGGATTCTCGACCTCGAAAATCCTTCCCAGGAAGTGATCGCATCGGACCAGAAGCGGCTGGTGGTGGATGCCTTCGCCCGCTACCGCATCAAGGACGCGCTGCGGTTCTATCAGCGGATCGGTTCGATTCAGGCCGCCAACATCCAGTTGACCACGCTGTTGAACGCGGCGCTGCGCCGGGTGCTCGGCGAGGTCACCTTCATCCAGGTGGTGCGGGACGAACGCGAAGCCCTGATGGGGCGGATCCGCGAGCAGCTCGACAGGGAGGCCGACGGCTACGGCATCTCGGTGGTCGACGTGCGGATCCGTCGCGCCGACCTGCCCGAGCAGAACAGCCAGGCGGTCTATCAGCGGATGCAGACCGAGCGGCAGCGCGAGGCCGCCGAATTCCGCGCCCAGGGCGGTCAGAAGGCCCAGGAAATCCGCTCCAAGGCCGATCGCGAAGCGACCGTCATCATCGCCGAAGCCAATTCGCAGGCCGAGCAGACCCGCGGCGCCGGCGACGGCGAGCGCAACCGGCTGTTCGCCGAGGCCTATGGCAAGGATGCCGACTTCTTCGCCTTCTACCGCTCGATGACGGCGTACGAGAACGGGCTGCGCAGCAACGACACCCGGTTCCTGCTCAAGCCGGATTCGGACTTCTTCAAGTTCTTCGGCAATCCCAGCGGCAAGCCGGCGGCAAAGCCGGACCAGCCGGAGGCGAGTGCCGCCGCGAAGCCGTAGATTGCGGTTTTGGATTGCGGTTTTGACGCGTTTTCTTCGCGCGAACCGGTGTCCACCCCCGGATCAAGTCCGAGGGCATGCCTCGCTCGAAGACGCCAAGGCAGGTTAACCAGGCCGCCGCTTTTGCGGCGGCCTGTTTTGCCTTCGCGACCGCTCTCCTCTATGACAAGAAGCTGGCGTGGCGAGACGAATTCCGCTTCGCTTGAGAAAAGCGCGCAGGGTGCGAACGGTCGGGAGTTGAAGTCGGATGAGGTCCATAGCGTTCGCCGACTTCCTCATCGGCGTCGGTATTCTGTTCGTGCTGGAAGGCCTGATGTTCGCCGCGATTCCCGGCTGGATGCGGCGGGCGATGAAAAGCGCTCTCGCGACGCCGGACAACCTGCTTCGGGCGGTCGGCATCGGATCCGCGGTGGCCGGGTTGATCCTGATCTGGCTGGTGCGGCGGTAGACGTCGCGCTGCGCGGACGGTGGTCATCCGGCTGACGGAACCCACGTCGGGCACCCACGGTATTCGTGATGACTGCCGCGTCGGGAGGAAGCCATGGCGACTGACAGCGGCCAGGCCCATTGGGAAAACGTCTACGCCACCAGGGCGGAGAACGAAGTCAGCTGGTTTCAGGACGATCCGGCGCCGTCGCGCGCGTTGATCGCGAGGCTCGGCGCGACCGTCGCCTCCGCCATCATCGACATCGGTGGAGGCGCTTCACGCCTGGTCGACAACCTGATCGATGGCGGATTTGTCGACGTCACGGTGCTCGACCTGTCCGGTGCCGCGCTCGACACGGCCAGGGCCCGCCTCGGCGATCGCGCGGCGGCGGTCCGCTGGATTGTCGCCGACGCCACCACATGGCAGCCGGCCAAGCCGTACGATATCTGGCATGACCGGGCGGCATTCCACTTTCTCACCCACGACGATGAGCGCAGCGCCTACATTGCACGCCTCCGGCAGGCCCTGAAGATCGGTGGCCACGCCATCATCGCAACCTTTGCGCCGGATGGGCCCGAGCGATGCAGCGGACTACCCGTTGTCCGCTATGACAGCGCGGCCCTCGGCCGGACCCTGGGACCGATGTTCGCCTTGATCGACAGCATGCGGCATGAGCACGTGACGCCCTGGGGCTCGCCGCAGGCTTTCCAGTTCAGCGTTTTCCGGCGCCAGGACTGAAGGCGCCGTTCAGGTCGGTTCTATAGCGTTTTCGAGCGAGGCATGCCCTCGGACTTGATCCGGGGGTGGATCCCGGTTCGCGTGAAGAAAACGCGTCAAAACAAGAATCTAGAGCCCGGTTCTGATTCAATCAGAACCGGAAGGGCTCTAGGAATAAATCCTCCCCTGGAATACCGCAGCAAGCCTTGTTCCCGGCGCGGCACTGGAAATAGCGGGATCAACGGCATCGTAAGGTGTGGTGCCGGTTTTTTGCCGCAATCCGCCGGGCTGATGCTATGATTGGTGGTGCGGCTCGAAAGCTTGCGCCGAAGCCTTGTTCGGGCGCAGTCTGTCGATCAAATGGCCGGCCCCTTTTCTGGAGACATTCTGAACATGTCCGTTGCGACCTCGACGTTCACCCATCGTCTGCGTCCGCTGCTGGCAGCAATCTGCCTCGGTACCGCGAGCGCCATGATCGCTGCGCCGGCCCTGGCGCGGGGCCCCGATGGCATTGCCGACGTCGCCGAGAAGGTGATCGACGCCGTGGTCAATATCTCGACCACCCAGACCGTCGAGGCCAAGGGCGGCGCCAGCGGAGGCGAGCGCGGACAGATGCCGCAACTGCCGCCGGGGTCGCCGTTCGAGGAATTCTTCGACGACTTCTTCAAGAACCGCCGTGGCGGCCCGGGGGGCGGCGGCGACAAGAATGGCGGCATGCAGCCGCGCAAGACCAACTCGCTGGGCTCCGGCTTCATCATCGACACCTCGGGCATCGTGGTCACCAACAACCACGTCATCGCCGATGCCGACGAAATCAACGTCATCATGAATGACGGCACCAAGATCAAGGCCGAACTGGTCGGCGTCGACAAGAAGACCGATCTGGCGGTGCTGAAGTTCAAGCCGGTGAAGCCGCTGATCGCCGTCAAGTTCGGCGATTCCGACAAGCTGCGGCTCGGCGAATGGGTGATCGCGATCGGCAACCCGTTCAGCCTCGGCGGCAGCGTGACCGCCGGCATCGTCTCGGCGCGCAATCGCGACATCAACTCCGGGCCCTATGACAGCTACATCCAGACCGACGCCTCGATCAATCGCGGCAATTCGGGCGG
>Ga0209758_1001512_pt1 | contig 26996 bp, 24 predicted proteins | sample AraplaMF_Col_mMF_FD_184258 | JGI IMG/M metagenome (GOLD analysis project Ga0209758, IMG submission 184258) | Arabidopsis root microbial communities from the University of North Carolina, USA - plate scrape MF_Col_mMF (SPAdes) (version 2) | ecosystem: Host-associated > Plants > Roots > Endosphere...
TAGCGCACGGTATCGATGCCGGCACCGCCGGCAAAATTGTCGGCGCCCGCACCGCCGACGAAGGTGTCGTTGCCGTCGCCGCCCCACATCAGATCGTTGCCGTCGCCCCCGTACAGGAAATCGTTGCCGGCATCGCCGATCACCTGATCGTTGCCGGCGTCGCCACTCAGGACGTCGTTACCGACGCCGCCATGAATGATGTCGTTGCCGGCAAGTCCATGAATGATGTCGTTGTCGGCGCCGCCATTAAGGTGGTCGTTGCCCGCGGTGCCGTCGATGATGGGATCGAACGACAGCATGCGGCCATGGATATCAGTTGAATTGTGCAAGTCATTGAGCGAGTTCCATGTCGCCAGCACGTGCCCGTCAGGCAGCGTCACCAGATGTGAGGCGCCTGGGTTGAGGCCGCTGTCCTCGTTGACAATGAACTCCCGGCCGCTCCGGGTGCCATCGGGATTGATCAGCTGACCGTAGAGTTCGCTGACGCCGGTGTCCGGGTTGGCGGCGTGCCAGACCACGAAGGCGCGGCCATCCGGCAACGCCGTCGCCGCCGCGCCGGCCTGGTCGCCATCGGTCAGACGGTTGATGGTGAATTCCGACACGCTGATGGAGCCGTCGGCGTTGAAGATGCGGCCGTGGATGTCATGGTCGAAGCTGCCCGGCTGCTGGAACGGCCACGTCACCAGAATACGGCCGTCGGCAAGCGCGGTAAACGATGCGCTGTACTGATCATGTTCCGCCGGCGGCAGCACCTGGAAATCCGGCGTGCTCATGGTGCCGTCGGCGCTGACGAAGCGTCCGTACGTCTGGTAAATGCCCTGGTACGGATCGAATCCGTTCCAGGTGACGAGCGCGCGCCCATCCGGCAGTGCGAGGACGCCGGCGGCAGACTGATTGCCATCGGTCACGGAATTGACGATGAAATCGGGGCCGGCCGGCGTGCCGTCGGCGCCAAGGACGCGGCCGCGAATGTCGCTGCCGTCGTCGCCTTCGTTAGAGGTCCACGTGACCAGGATGTCGCCATCGGCCAGCGTCGTGGCCGACGGTCCGGATTGCGGGTTGGCGGTAGTGGTATTGACGATGAAGTCAGGCGCGCTGCTGCCGTCGGGATTGACGACGCGGCCGCGACGTCGAACTCGCCGGTGGCCGAAACGTATGACGTCCAGGACACGAAGGCGCGGCCGTCGCCGAGCGCGGTGACCGTCGGAATATTCACGTCCGTTGTCGCCGTCGTGTTGATCAGGAAATCGGCACCGTGAGGCGTGCCGTCGGCATCGAGGATGCGGCCGAGAATATCGAAAGCCTCGCCGCCCGGGATTTCCCGGCCCGAAGACCAGGTGACGAAGACGCGCCCGTCCGCCAGAACGGTCGCGTTCGAATTGAACTGCTCGTTGTTCGTGGTGGTGTTGACGACGAACTCGGGACCGGAAAACGCAACCGCGGCGAAGTCGCTCGCGGCCAGCGTGTCGGCGTTGACGCGAATTGCGAAGTCGGCGGTGCCGTCGCCATTGACGTCGCCTTGCAGAAGATGATCGGCGAAGCGCAGTTCACCCGCGGTGTGGGAGAATGCGCTGCTGCCGATATAGGAGAAGGCCTGGTCGCCGGCGACATTGCTGTTGGCATCGATTGCCGACAGGTCGATCTGATCGAACTGCGCGGAGGAGAAGTCGGTGATGCTGTCGGGCGCTCCGGGCGGGCTGTCGGCGATTGCGGTGAAGGCGAAGGTGTCGGCCCCGTCACCGCCGGTCAGGCGATTTCCGGCTGTGCCAGCGACCAGCCTGTCGTCGAACGCGCTGCCGATGACGTTCTCGATCGAATTCAGGCTGTCGCCCTCGGCGTCGCCGCCATGGCCGGTGCCGGCGGCGAGATCGACAGTGACGGCGGTGGCCGAGCCGCTGTAATCGGCGGTATCGATCCCGGCGCCGCCGGAGAGGACATCGGCGCCGGCGCCGCCATCGAGGGTGTCGTTGCCGGCATTGCCCCACAGCTGGTCGTTGTCGGCGCCGCCATGCAGGACGTCGTTGCCGGCGCCGCCGGTCAGGAAGTCATGGCCTTCGCCGCCGTCGAGGGTATCGTCGCCGTCACCGCCGGACAGGTTGTCAGTCCCGCCGCCCCCGATCAGGGTGTTGGCGCCGGCGTCGCCGGTCATGGTGTCGTTGAAACGGCTGCCGACGATGCTCTCGATGGAGTTGAAGGTGTCGCCGCTGGCATCGCCACCGTCGGCGGTGTTGAGCGCGAGGTCGATGGTGACGCCGGCGGGCGAGGTGTCGTAGCGCACGGCGTCGACCCCGGCACCGCCGGAGAAGATATCGGCGCCGGCCCCGCCGTCAAACGTGTCATTGCCCTCATTGCCCCACATCTGGTCATTGCCGGCCCCGCCGAACAGACGATCGTCGCCGGCGCCGGCGGTGAGCGCGTCGTTGCCGTTGTCGCCGTAGATCACGTCGTTGCCGGCGCCGGCCGAGATCACATCGCGGCCGTCAAAGCCATGGATCACGTCGTCGCCACCGGTGCCGCTGAGGGTGTCATTGCCCGGCGTACCCTCGATCACATGGCTGAAGGTCAGAAGGCGGCCATGAATGTCGCCGGAATTGCTGGTGAGGTCGGAACTGGTCCAGGTCACCAGCACCGAGCCGTTGGCGAGCGCCGTCACCGACGGATCAAATTCGGTGAGGCCGGTGGCCGAATTGACGATGAAGTCGGGGTCGCTCATGGTGCCGTCGGCGTTCACCACGCGGCCGTAGAGGTCGTATCCCTTGGCGATATCGTAGGTGGCCCACACCACGAAAATGCGGCCGTCAGGCAACGTCGTCACCGACGAGACCTGCTGATCGCCCTCGGTGGTCGAATTGACGATGAATTCGGATCCGCTGGCGCTGCCGTCGGGATTGATGAAGCGGGCGTGAATCTCACCCGCCACCCAGGTGAGCAGCATGCGCCCGTCGGCAAGTGCGGTGACGTCGACGCCGGCCTGATTGGGCTGCAGCACGAACTCGGGCGTGTTGGCTGTGCCATCGGCATTCAGAAACCGGGCATGAGTGTCCGTGACGCCGTTGTCCGGATTGTAGGATGACCAGGTGACGAAAGCGCGGCCATCGGGCAGCGCCACCGGGACGCCGCCGGACTGGTTGCCGTATGTGTCGGTGTTGACGACAAACTCCGAGCTGACCGGCGTGCCGTCGGCATTGAAGATGCGGCCGTCGACGTCGAGCGGGTAGCTGAAACGATTCGGAAACGGGTCGTAGTAGGAATTCCAGGTGACCAGAATGTGCCCATCTGCCAGCGTCGTGGCGACCGGGCCGAATTGCGTCGGATCGGGGAACGCATTGAGGATGAAGTCGGAAGCGCTGGCGGTGCCATCGGCGTTGATGATACGGCCGCGAACGCTGTGCTCCTCGGAATCCGAAAGGAACGATTGCCAGGCGACGAACGCCCCGCCATCGGGCAGCGCGGTGACCGTCGGATAGCCCTGGTCGCCGTCGGTGGTGCTGTTGACCAGGAAATCCGATCCGGTCGGCGTGCCGTCCAGGCCGAGGATCCGACCGCGAATCTCGGTTGAAACGGTGCTGCCATCACTGCCGGTTTCATAGGATATCCAGGTCACCAGAACGCGCCCGTCGGTGAGCACGGTCTGGGTGGAGTGATCCTGTTCGCCCGATGTGGTGGTGTTGATCAGGAAATCCGATCCGATGAAGGTCATGGCACAGTTCCTCCGACGTGATCACAAAACGAAATCGGCGACCGCCAGCGTGCTGGCGTTGACGTGAATGCTGAAGTCGGCGGTGCCGTCACCGTCGATATCGCCTTGCAGGAGATGGCCCGCAAAGCGCAGTTCGCCCGCGGTATCGGTGAACGCGGCGGAGCCGAGGTAAGCGAAGGCCTGGTCGCCGGGACCTGAGGATGAGTCGAAGGGATCGGCGAGATAGGTGGAGAACGCCGAGATCACCACGGTGTACGTGTCGGTGGCCGGCAATGTGGTGAAGAAAATCGTCGTATTCGGCATTCGGGTTATGGGAATCGATACTGCCGACAAGCGTGCCGTTGCTCGCATAGACCGCCACCGAAGGCTCCATGTTCGAGCCCAGGGTCAGCGAATCGACATCGACCGTCAGAATATCGTTCGCGGCGCCCTGCACCGCGAACGCATCGACGTCGCCGGAGCTCGCGCCATAAGGTCCGTCGCCGATCGTGCCATTGGCCTGGATCAGGCTGGGCCGTCCGGGCCAGCCGGGATATGTCGTCGACGGCAGCCCCGCCCAATTGGCCAGAAGAATCGAGCCGTCGTCCTCGGACTGGGCGATTTCCGGAACCAGGCTGGCGCTGGTCGGCTTGTTGCTGACAGTTTGAGGCATGTTCGACTCCTTTTTTTCTTTTTCGCTTGCAGCGACGGCGAAGGGACACGACGACGCGCGAACGCTCTCGCTGCGCGCGCGACGATCCTGCGAGATCGAAAACGCGGGCCTCGAAGAATTCAGCTTTTCAGCTCGGCTGGAACTTCTGTCTGCAGTGAATGGAGTGGACGGAACCTTGAACCGCCAACGTCGATGGTGATTCGCCAATCGGACGATTGTTTGGCTGATGTTTGTTCGCAGACGTTACGTCAGATGGCGCGTGTGTGGCGCACGTCGTCCGATCGATCGCACGTGACGCATGGCAAGTGCATGATCGATTGGCGGTTAAGCGCCGCGGCACGTGCCGTGTGCTGCAAGAATCATCGGCATCGCGGTTGATTTTTTCATCAAGGCCGCAGGCAGAATGATTTTGAAAATTTTTTCGCGCGGGTGTCGGATCCGGGGTCCTTCAGCCGTCCTCGAGATGACCCTCGAAAGGAGCGCTTCCATGGCCAAACTGATCTTCATCAATCTGCCCGTCACCGACCTTGTCCGTTCCACCGCCTTCTACCAGGCGATCGGAGCCGCCAAGAATGAGCAGTTCTCCGACGACACCGCGTCCTGCATGGTGTTGTCCGACACCATTCACGTCATGCTGCTGACCCACGACAAATTTCGCCAGTTCACGCCAAAGAAGATCGCCGATGCCAAGACCTCCAGCGAGATGCTGATCTGCATCTCGGCCGACAGCCGAAATGCCGTTGAGGAGATGGTCGGCAAGGCCAAGGCTGCCGGTGGCGTTCTCGATCCCGGACCGCGGCAGGATTACGGCTTCATGTATGGCCGCAGTTTTGAAGATCCCGACGGTCACATCTGGGAAGTGATGTGGATGGACGCCGAGGCGGCCAAGTCCGCAATGGCCTCGCAAGGCGTGCCTGCAGGGGCATGACGCCGTCGGTTCCTGCCTGAGGCCGCGCTCCAGCGGGGACAATGAGGCTGAACCTGCGACTGCCGATCACCGACAAACGTTTAAGCCCAGGCGCTTTAATGGTTAATGGGCCGTTCGCGGAGTGAAAGGCATGCAGGTGACCGACGAAAGCAATAGCCCTATCGAGACGCCTCGCAGGAAGCTTGCCGTTCCGTTGCTGAGTGGGGCGCTCGCGATCACTGCCGCGCTTGGCGTTGCGATTGGCGTCGGGATCCTGCCGGTCCAATCCCTGGTGCATCAGGAGCCGCAGGCGGTGACGCAATTGGCGGTCAGGCTCGACACCGCGGCGGTCCCGCAACTGGTGGTGCGAGCCTTGTCAGAAGAGGTTCGCAGCCTGATGCGCGAGACGCGCATCGGCTTTGCGGCGATGGCGCCGTCCGGCGACGGCGTTGATGTCACGCTTCGCGAGGGCATCGATCGCGGGCAGGCCATCGCCCGGCTCCGCGAGCTGTCGCAGCCGCGCAACGCGGCCGGTGGCGCAGAGAAAGAGCGTTTCACCATCGCCGAAGCGGGTGGCAACCTGCTGAAGCTCGCACCGACGCCGGCGGCACTCGACGAAGGCGCCGATCGCGCGTTTCAAGAGGCGACCGACGTTCTCAACCGTCGGATCGGCAGTCTCGAGCTGAAGCCGACGTTCAGACATGACGGTGACGACAGGATCATCATCGAGATTCCGGGCCGGCTCGACACGGGCCGCCTGAAGGCATTCATCGTTGCGCCGGGCAGACTGGCATTTCGCTTCATCGATACGTCGATGAGCGTCGAAAAGGCGCAGGCCGGCGAAGTGCCGGCGCAATCCGAAATCCTGCGGGACAAGAGCGGCGCGGACTATCTGGTGGAGAAACGCGTGGCGCTGGCGGGAGAAACCCTGATGGACGCCCAGCCCGGCTTCGATCAGCGAACCAACGAGCCGATCGTCTCGTTCCGCTTCAATCCCGCCGGCACCAAGCAATTCGCCCGCGTGACCGAGGAAAAGGTCGGATCGCCGTTTGCCGTGGTGCTCGACGGCGTCGTGCTGGCGGCGCCGGTGATCCGCGAGCCGATCGTCGGCGGCTCGGGCCAGATCTCGGGCAGCTTCACCCTGGAGAGCGCCAACACCCTCGCCATCCTGATGCGTTCCGGCGCGCTGCCGGCGCCGCTCACCGTGATCGAGGAACGCACGCTGGAGAAAAAGGCCGCAGTCGCCGGAACGCGCCGCTTGAGCCGCACACCGGCCTGATACGAACCATGGCTTGGCGGCGATCGCGAATGAGCCGTCAGCACCTCTTGCCTGGATAGGGTCGATCACAGGAACCTGGCCAGCATGGCCACAGCAGTTCGCACGCATGGTGCCAACCCATGACATGCGCGAGGGCCTGGACGCCTGGCTGGCCCGGCGCAAGCCCGATTATCGGGGTGTTTGACGGACCAGCATGCAAGCCGCCGGACGCGATCGGTGAGTTTCTGAATTTGCGACGTCCCGCCGGTTCCAAGTGCGGTCGCAGCGCCCTATATCGGCGTGGAAGCCGGAGTCCCTGACCCGGCACGACAGGTGACGGCAGCTCATGAAAAAAATCGGTTTTCTCTCCTTCGGTCACTGGACGCCCTCGTCGGAGTCGCAGACGCGCTCGGCCGCCGATACGCTGCTGCAATCGATCGATCTCGCCGTGGCCGCCGAGGAGCTCGGCGCCGACGGCGCCTATTTCCGCGTCCACCATTTCGCCCGCCAGCTCGCCTCGCCGTTTCCGCTGCTGGCCGCCGCCGGCGCCAAGACCAGCCGCATCGAACTCGGCACCGCCGTGATCGACATGCGCTACGAGAATCCCTTCTACATGACCGAGGATGCCGGCGCCGCCGACCTGATCGCGGGCGGCCGGCTGCAGCTCGGCATCAGCCGCGGCTCGCCCGAGCAGGTGATCGACGGCTGGCGCCATTTCGGCTTTCGGCCCGCCGAGGGCCAGAGCGACGCCGACATGGGCCGGCGACATGCCGAAGTGTTCCTCGACCTGCTGCGCGGCGAAGGATTCGCGCAGCCCAATCCGCGGCCGATGTTTCCCAATCCGCCCGGCCTGCTGCGCCTCGAACCGCACGCGCCCGGCCTGCGCGAGCGGATCTGGTGGGGCGCCGGCTCCAACGCCACCGCGGTGTGGGCGGCGAAACTCGGCATGAACCTGCAGAGCTCGACGCTGAAGAACGACGAGACCGGCGAAGCTTTCCATGTGCAGCAGGCCGCCCAGATCCGCGCCTACCGCGCCGCCTGGAAGGAGGCCGGCCATGCGCGCGAGCCGCGGGTCTCGGTCAGCCGCAGCATCTTCGCGCTGATCGACGACCGCGACCGCGGCTATTTCGGCGGCAATGGCGAGGGCGACGACCAGATCGGCTTCATTGATCCCACGACCCGCGCCATCTTCGGCCGCAGCTATGCCGCCGAGCCGGACGTGCTGATCGAACAGCTCAAGAAGGACGAGGCGATCGCCGAGGCGGATACGCTGCTCTTGACGGTGCCGAACCAGCTCGGCGTCGACTACAACGCACATGTGATCGAGGCGATCCTCAAGCACGTGGCGCCGGCGTTGGGGTGGCGGTGAGCAAGCGGCGGGCCGTCGCGGCTGCCGTCACGCGCCGGCCTTGGGCTTGCCGTAGCCGGAGATGTTGCTGCCCGCACCGGCCGTCAACCTGACGCAATCGACGAGGCCGGCCAGGGCGACGAGGCCGACCATGACGAACGCCAGCCGGTACGGCGCGGCCGCGATCCCCGCGTAGCCGAGCTTCGCAAGCAGCCATTCGCTGAAGCGAATGGCGACGGCACCGAGCGCGACGCCCATGCCCATCGCCAGTTGAAACGCCGCGCTGAACAGCGTGTTGGCGCCGCTCATCTGCGGCTGCGGCACGTCGGAGAAGGCGATGGTATTGAGCGCGGTGAACTGCATCGACCGGAACATGCCGCCGATGAACAGCACCACGAGCATGACGGCGATCGGGGTCGAGGCGGTGAACAGCGCGCAGGCCGCCAGCGTCGCGGCGTTGAGCAGGCCGTTTCCGACCAGCGTGGTGCGGAAACCGAACCGCCGCAGCACCGCGCTGGTGAACGGCTTCATCGCGAGATTGCCGGCGAACACCGCCATCAGCATCAACCCTGCATGGAATGCATCGAAGCCGTAGCCGACCTGGAACAACAGCGGCAGCAGGAACGGCAGGGCGCCGATCGACATGCGGAACAGCGAGCCGCCCCAGACCGCAACGGCAAAGGTCGGCAGCCGCAGCGCCTGGATCGCCAGCATCGGATGCGCCGTGCGATGCAGATGGCGGGCGCCAAGCAGCAGCAGCGCGATGCCGGCGGCGCCGAACACGGCGACCATCAGCCATTCGACGTCCCGCCGGCTGGTCAGCTCGGACGCCCACAGCACGCAGAACAGGCCGCCGCCGGTGAGCAGGAAGCCGGGCCAGTCGAACGGCCGCCGCTCGCCGATCGGCTCATTGGGCAAGAGCCACAGCGCCGCCGCCAGCGTCAGCAGGCCGATCGGCAAGTTGAGGTAGAAGATCCAGCGCCACGACGCATAGGTGGTGATGAAGCCGCCGAGCGCGGGGCCGAGGATCGGCGCCACCAGCGCCGGCCAGGTCAGGATGGCGATGGCGTTGACCAGGCGCTCCTTCGGGGTCGCGCGCAGCACCGCCAGGCGTCCCACCGGCACCATCATGGCGCCGCCGATGCCCTGCAGCACGCGCAGCGCAATGAAGCTCACCAGATCGGTGGCGGCGCCGCACAGCACCGACGCCAGCGTGAAGATGACGACTGCGATCGCGAACACCCGGCGCGCGCCGAGGCGATCCGACACCCAGCCGCTCATCGGAATCAGGATTCCGAGCGTCAGGAGATAGGCGCTGACGCCGAGGTTGAGATCAACCGGCGCGATGCCGAAGTCGCGCGCCATCGTCGGCAGCGCGGTCGTGATGATGGTGCCGTCGAGGTTTTCCATGAAAAAGGCGGTGGCGACCAGGAGCGAGACCAGGATCTCGCGCCTGCGCCCGGACTTATCGGCATTCACTGATGGGAGATCCCGCAATGAGGGAAGGCTGTTCGGACGTCACGGCCGACCAGATGCACCGCGCGCTGCGAAACCGCAAGGGCGGGTGTTTGCCGCGTTGGACGTTCAGAAGCCGACGCGGATGCCGCCGCGGCCGCTGACGATCGAACCGGCATCCTGCCAGGCGAGATACTCGACCGCGGCAAACACCGCGACGTTGCCGGTCTGCCATTCGATGCCGGCGCCGCCGAAGCCGCCGAACACATTGCTGGCGCCCGGCAGGGTGAAGGCCAGTGGCTGCGCCAGCAGCGTGGCGGCGATGGCGCTGCCGCCGACGCGCTGGGTGCCGATCGCGCCGCCGGTCAGGTTGACCACCAGTTGCGCGCGCGGGGCGAGCTGCGTGGTGCGCGTCAGCTTGAGCTCGGCGCGCTCCTCGACATTCTGGGTGTTGCGGCTGCCGACGGTGAGCGGCGCGGTGGTGCCGGCTTCGGTGTAGCCGTCGAAACCGGCATAGAGGTAGCGCACCTGCAGGCTCGGTGTCAGCGCGTAGTGCGAGTCCGCGAGCGTGCCGAGCGCGAGGCGATGGCCCAGCGTCAGTTCGGGGCTGACGTACCAGCCATCATAGCCGGCGGTGGCGTTTTCCAGTCCGCCGGCGACGAGGTTGTTGTTGACCAGCCGCGACGTGAAGCTGTGCAGGCCGCCGCCCTGGATCGCCGCATGCGCGAACCAGGCGCCCGTCGTATAGCGCGCATAGGCGCCGGCAAAGCCCAGCGTGCTGTCGGTGCCGGTGCCGAAATCGACGCTGTTGCGGGTGACGCCGCTGCCGACGAAAGCGCCGAGCCGCAGATCCGGCCGCAGCCATTTGTCGAGGCCGATGGCGCCGCCGATCCAGGTCGAGACGTTGCGCAGCAGCGCGCCGTCCGTCGGCTGGATGTGCTGGCCGCCGAAGGCGCGCGCCCAGACCGTGGTGCCGTCGGCATAGCTGACCGTCGGCGTCTTGAACGCGATGCGGTCACCGGCGGCGTAGGCCGGAACGCCGGTCAGGCTGGCAAAGGCGTCGTCAAGCGCGGCGGTGGCATCGGGCGCGGCAAACGCACTGACACCCGCGCCGCCCGATAAAGCGATGCCACCGACATCAGGAACGATGCCGGACACGCTGCGCGCGAAATCGGCCAGGGTGGTGCCGGCGCTGGCAAACGCCGTCGGATCGACCGAGACGATGCGGTTGCCGCTGACCACGAAGGGCACCGTGCCGGTGACGGTCACGCTGCTCAGCGAATCAAAGGTCAGGTTCTGGTTGCCGGCGCGCATGTCGACGGAATCGCGGCCGACATAGAAATTGATCGCACCGATGATCTTCGAGCCCGGCAGGATGGTCAGCCGGTCGGCGTCGTTGGAGAGATCCAGCGCAGCCTGCGTTCCGATGATGGTGCCGGAGTTGATCACATTGGCCGATGAGCCGCTGCTGATGCCGATGCCGCCGACGCCGGTGGCCGAGATCGTGCCGCGGTTGGTTACGTTGGTATTGGTGCCGGAAATGCCAAATCCATTGGCCGCGTTGGCGGAAATCAGACCGGAGTTGGTGACATTGACGGTTTCGCCGAACACGCCGTTGCCGCCGACGCCGGTCGAGGAAATCGTGCCGGAATTGGTGACGTTGCTGCTGTTGCCGGCGCCGGGATTGCTGGAGACGCCGGTGCCCTGCGACGTGATGGTGCCGGAGTTGATGACGTTGCTGCTGACGCCGGCGAAGACGCCGACGGCGCTGCCGAAGATGGTGCCGGTGTTAGTGACGTTGGAGGTGATGTTGGAGGAGACGGCATTGCCGTTCGAGGCGGAAATCGTGCCGCTGTTGGTGACGTTGGTCACGACATTGCCGATGACACCGCGCGAAAAACCCGCGACCGTGCCGGTGTTGGTCAGGTTCACCGTGGTGTTGGAGGCGATGGCAATTCCGCTGGCGCTGGAAATCGTGCCGGAGTTGGTGACGGTGGCAAGGTCGAGACCGAGGATGCCGCGCGCGTCGCCCGAGATGGTGCCTGTGTTCGTCACGTCAGCGACGAAGGTGTTGATGCCCCGCCCGTTGGTGCCATTGGCTGCAATGGTCCCGGCATTGGTCACGGTGGCGGCGGTCGCGGCCTGCACCGCCCTGCCGTTGGCGCCGGTGGCGACGATCGACCCGCTGGACGTATTTGTCAGCGTCAGCGTGCCGGTGTCGTCAATCCCGACCGTAGCACCGGAAGTCGCACCCGCGTTGGTACAGGTCTGATTGGCGCCGGTCGGGGTGCAGGCCTGCGCGAAGGCCTTGTGCGAGGCCGACAGCATGAAGGATGCCGCTGCGACCGCCAGAGTGAAATTGAAAATCCTGGACGCGTTGTCCCGCCGAGCCGCTCGGACGGTCAGACCCGCCCGCTTCCACTGATACGCCACACCATCCTCAACCACTCATTGCCCAAACATCACAAACGATGTTTCCGGATGCGCGATCAAGGGCGCATATCGATATTCCGATGGAACCCGGCGAATCCCGCAACCTGTTGCGAGGAAACAACAAATCACGATGGAGTTCCATCGTGGAACCGTCGCAATGGGCGTTTGGCGCGTCTCGCCGCGCTACGCGCACGGGCGAAACGATGGAGTTATGCGCCGCGCAATTCAGCTCGCCTTCGCCCGCGGAATGAAGCCCGGCACGCCGGTTGTCACCACCGAGTTGAAGCGGACATTGGTGGTGATGCGATCCCTGATTTCCCGCATGGCGTCTTCGGGAATGGCCGAGATGTCGAGATTCTCCCGTATGCGCGCAGGCTTGGTCGACGTGGTCAGGAAGGCGGTGCCGCGTTGCACGGCCCAGGCCAGGGCGACCTGAGCCGGTGTCTTGTGCAGGCGCGTGGCGATCGCCGTGATCACCGGATCATCCAACAGGTTCGGCTCCATGGCATGTCCCAGCGCGGCAAATGCCAGCAGCACGATGCCATGCTCGCGGCAGAACTCAAGCAGCTCCCATTCCGGCAGATACGGGTGCGATTCGACCTGCACCACCGCGGGCTTGATCCGCGCCACCGCGACGATCTCGCGCAGCTTGTCGAGCGTGACGTCCGACAGGCCGATCGACTTGCAGCGGCCCTCGTCCACCAGGCGCTCCAGCGCGCCCCATGTCTCCGCCAGCGTGACACCCGGATCGTAGATCACCTTGCCGTCGGCATCCCTCGGGTCCTGCTCGTCGCCGGGCTGAAAGGCAAAGGGCGTGTGGATGAGGTAGCAATCGACCGTATCGACATGCAGCCGCTTTCGACTTGCATCGAAGGCAGGCTTGACCCGCTCCGGACGATGGTTGGTGTTCCACAGCTTGGTGGTGACGAACAGATCCTCGCGCCGCAGCGTCCCCGCCTTGAACGCGTCCTGCATCGCCTCGCCGACCGCGGCTTCATTGCGGTAGCGCTCCGCGGCATCGAGATGCCGGAATCCCGCTTCCAGCGCAGCTCTGGTGGCTTGCCGGGTCACGACCGGATCCGGAATCAGCGTGCCGAAGCCGGCGGCCGGCAGCGCACCGGATCCGTTGTTGAGAGGAATCCGCACATCGCGAAGTGCGTCGGATGCCGGCATGCTCAGACTCCCTGTTTGATCCCTGGTTGACCCTTGCCGTTGATAATAGGGAGTGCGGGCACGCTCTGCCGGCCTGCGACGTCGTTTTCGGCCAGCGGAAGGGCGCACTCAACGAAGGGGCGAGACGGGCTTGCGGGCCTTGAGTAGCGGATACGCGGAGCAACTGGCGGAGAGGGAGGGATTCGAACCCCCGATAGGCTTGCACCTATGCCGCATTTCGAGTGCGGTGCATTCGACCACTCTGCCACCTCTCCGCGGTGCCAAAACCGGCGTTTGGCGCCGGTAGTCGGGCGACGTTCTAGGCGAGGACGGTGAGTCAGACAAGGCGGCGGGGACGGGAAAGTGTCGGCTATGTCCCCGAACGGGTCATGGCAAGGCGTGGATGGCCAGGAATCAAAGGGATCAAGCCGGGTTTTCGATAAAGGGATTGCGGATGGTCAGGCCACCGATGACACGGCTGTGCTGCATATCCTCGCTGTAAAGCGTGTCGCAGCCAGCCTCGGTCGCAGCGGCGACAATGAGGGCATCGTAGAACGAGAATCCATGGGCCCTCGCCAGCGCCAATGCGGCGGTGTGCGTATCGGCGGTCAGCGGCGCGATATCGGGAAACAGAAAACGGACTGAATCAATGGCAGTTTCGATCACCGGCCAGGACTGCTTCTGCTTGTTTCGCAGGACATGCGTGAATTCGTTCAAGACTTGAGCGCTGATCGCCCCGCCCGCTGCAATAACGGCGAGCGCGCGTTCCCGCCGTGCGTCTGTCGAATAGGCATAAATCAGGATGTTGCTGTCAAAGAACGGCGTCACCGCTCGTTCGCCTCGTCGCGATCAAACTTGTAGCCCTCGGGCAACGGAAATCGGAATTGCTCCATCCGCCTCAAAAACTCAGCCCGTTTGTCGACCTTCTCAATGACGATTTCGGCATTCGCTGCCTTGACGACCCGCACCTCGTCGCCTTCGGCCAATCCCATCTGCTCGACCAGTGTCTTGGGCAGACGTACGGCGAGACTGTTTCCCCATTTGGAAACCAGCATTGCAGCCTCCATGATATACATTCCGATTGTATATCATATGCTGATATCATGATTTTTCAAGTCACCCGCAAAGATCCTTAGTCCTTGGATTTCTTCTCCTTTTTCTCCTCCTTGTCCTTTTTATCCTCCTTCTTGTCCTTCCTGCGGTTGGTGAAGCGGGCGTTGCCGAGACCGGTGCCGATGGTCAGCACGCCCCATTTGTCGACGTCCTGCATGAACGGCACCTCGCTCAGGCCCTGGGCCACGCCATCGTTGTGCATCAGGGCGGTGGTGTCGTGGCCGCCGATCTCGGGGATGCCCTCGACCAGCAGCGCGGGCAGGTTGAACTTGCTGCTTTCCCAATTGCCCGGCAGGTTTTGCGCGCCTTTCTCGATCGAACCGTCGTCGTCGATCACGCCGGGGCACGAAATGCCGATGAACGGCGCCAGCTTGAGACCCTCGGCCTCGGCCGCGGTGATCAGGTCCTTGAGCATCTTGACCAGCCGCTTGACCGCGCCCTCGCGGGTCGGCTCGTCGTCGGCGTGGCGCCACAGGTCTGATTTGAAGACCGATGCCTTGGAGAGGTCCGGCGCCTTCTTCCAGCGGGTCTCGACCACGCCGCAGCGGATGTTGGAGCCGCCGATATCCACCGCCAGGATCGAGTCATGGGCCTCGAAGATCCAGGTCGGCGCCAGATGCAGGCAGCCGATCAATCCGGCCTCGTCGGGATGGAAGCGGATCGGTACCAGGTCGACCTTTTCCCCCTCGGATTTCAGGATGATATCGGTGCGGGCGATCGCCAGTTCGCCGATCCGGCTCTGGCGAAAGCCGCCGCCGACCACGATGCGCTCGGTGCCGGCCCACGCCTTGGTCTTGAGGAAGCGCCGCGTCACATAGGCCAGTTCCTGGGCAAATTCCTCGATGGCCGAGTGCACCAGGGCCGCGGCGGTGACGTCGTCGCCGGTGATGATCTCGTCGAGGGTCGACTTGCTGATTTCCTCGGTGGCCTTCTTGCCGAACGGATCGTCGCCGTTCTTCTTCAGCGGCTTGCGCCACGAGTCGAGGATCTTCTGGAAGGCGCCCTTCGAGGCGCGGTCGCCGAGAAAGCCATCCTCGTCCTTGAGCTCGATGTTGTAATTGTCCACGTCCACCGACGGCAGACGGGTCGCGCCGTGCCTGCCGATGCCGGCGGTCGTCAATGTGTCTTCAGCCATGTGTGCCCTGCCCTTTGGAGTCGGGGGCTCAACGGCCAGGGAACCTGTTGGTTTCATGGGATCGGATGCCGCGGCCGGCAGGGCCAAATCGGGCCAAATCCCTCGTTTTTGGCGGCTTTTCGGGCTGCTTTTCCTTGACTCCCGGCCGCCGCCCGCTATAAGTCCCGCATCCGGCGCGGGATGTTTTCTCGCGCTGATTGTTTTTGCGTGGCTTTTGGGGCGATGTCCCGCAGCAGGGCGCAAGAATTGAACCCATAACGACTGAAGAAAAAGCCGGCCCGGATTTCCGAGGCCGGGATCGAACACGAAGGAATATAACGATGTTCGCAGTCATCAAAACCGGCGGCCGGCAATACCGCGTCGTTCCGGATGATGTGCTCGAGATTGGCAAGATCGACGGCGAAGTCGGTACGATCGTGCAGCTTGGTGAAATCCTGATGCTCGGCGGCGATACGCCGGTGCTCGGCCTGCCGACGGTGGCCGGCGCGACGGTGGCGGCCGAAGTGCTGCAGCACAAGCGCGGCCCCAAGGTCATTTCGTTCAAGAAGCGCCGCCGGAAGAATTCGCGCCGCAAGCGCGGCTACCGCGACGAGATCACGGTGCTGCGCATCACCGAGATCCTCGCCGACGGCAAGACGCCCACGGTCGGACCGCGGCCGAAACGCGAGAAGCCGGTGGCCAAGCCCGTCGAGGAAGACGCGGCTTGAACGCTTGAGGCCGGCGGCAAATCGCCGCCGGAAAAAAACTAAGCGTGATCAGAATTGAAATGATTCCGTCAAGGAATTGAACTACAGATCGATTGAGATTGGAGACGGGCCATGGCTCACAAAAAAGCAGGCGGTTCATCGCGTAACGGTCGTGATTCGGCAGGCAAGCGCCTGGGAATCAAGGCGTACGGTGGCGAACGTGTGATCCCCGGCAACATCATCGCGCGTCAGCGCGGCACCACCTGGCATCCCGGCCTTAATGTCGGCATGGGCACAGACCATACCCTGTTCGCCAAGGTCGAAGGCCACGTCGAGTTTCGTGCCAAAGGCAACGGCCGCACCTTCGTCTCGGTACTTCCGATCGCCGAGGCTGCGGCCGAATAGACGGTGGATGATCAAGTCCGCCGGGTCCTGTTGAACCGGCGGAGTCAAAAAGGGCTCCAGGGGAGGCGGGAAACCGGCCTCCCTTTTTTGTTGCGTTCATTCAGGCGACAGGAGCTCGACATGCTGCAGGACATTCCGACCCCGATATTGCGAGAGGCGAGAGGCTGCGTCCTCGAGACCGAACGGCTGACCCTGCGCAAGCCGACGCTCGCGGACGTAAAAGCCATCACGCGCATCGCCAATGATCGCCGCATCGCCGAGAACACCCGCCGCCTGCCGCACCCTTACCACGGCGAGCACGCCGAACAGTTCGTCAACACCCTGGCGGACGCCGGCCGTGAGACCGTGTTCCTGATCGAGCGCGACTTCCAGCCGATCGGCATGGTCGGCATCGACTGGCGCGAGCCGGACGCCCCCGAGCTCGGCTACTGGCTCGGCGTCGACCATTGGGGCCAGGGCTTCGCCACCGAGGCGGTGCGCGCGGCAATCGACTACGTCTTCGAGGCGTTCGACATCGAACACCTGTTCGCGGGCGCCCGCGTCGCCAATCCGGCGTCGCGCAACGTGCTGGAGAAGTGCGGCTTCCAGTGGAGCGGCGTCGAGCTGCACCGCTTCGAGGCGCTCGGATCCTCGACCCCGGTCGACTGCTTCAGATTGACCCGCACGGTGTGGTCGTCGCTGAAGAGCTGGAGCAATTCGACGAGGCGGGAAAGGTAAGCAACGAGTCGTCCCGGCGAAGGCCGGGACCCAGAACCACCAGAGCCGATGGTGGCGGAAGGCGCGGGCTCCAACGCCTCGCAAAAATCGAGACGCCAGGGGCTCTGGGTCCCGGCCTTCGCCGGGACGACAAGCATTTTACGCCCCGGGCGGACTTGCGATCGGCTCCTCGCGGCCCAGCGCCTGTTCGCGCAGGAAGATGTAGAGCCCGGCGGCGATGATGATGGCGGCGCCGATCAAGGTCGCCGCCGACGGCACGTCGCCGAACACCAGATAGCCGAACATCACCGCCCAGACGATCATCGAATACTGATACGGCACCACGCTGGAGGCCGGCGCCAGCTTGAGCGAACGGTTGACGCACAATAGCGCGCAGACCGAGACCCAGCCGGCGGCGGCGAAAAAGCCGAGGCTCCCCCAGGTCGGCGGCACCCACGAGAACGGCGCCAGCAGCGCGCCGAAACAGAACGTGCCCATGAACTGCGACGACGCCAGCACGATGTCCGGCGTCGCGCGCACCGAGCGGGTGATCAGCATCAGCACGGCGAACGACAGGCTGCCGCCGAGCGCGATCATCGCCGGCCAGGTGACGGTCTGCGCCGAAGGCTGCAGCGCGATCAGGACGCCGCAGAAGCCGGCGAGGATGGCGCTCCAGCGCCGCCAGCCGACGCGTTCACGCAGCACGATCGCCGACAGCGCGGTGACGAAGATCGGACACGCCAGGTAATAGGTGATGACATCCGCCAGCGGCAGGTAGGCCGCGGCGAGGAAGAACGCCGCGACCTCCAGCGTCGACAGGATGACCCGCAACAACTGCAGCCAGGGCCGCTCCAGCCGCAGGAAGGCGGCACGATTCCGCCATATCAGCGGCGCCAGCACCAGGAGCGAGGCGCAGGCGCGCAGCAGCAGCAATTGCCCGACCGAATAGGTGGCGACGATGAACTTGCCCAGCGCGTCGCCGAGCGAGAACATCAGCACGCCGGCCAGCATCAGACCGATGCCGGCCAATCGTGCCGAACGCGGGTCGGCGGCGGTCGAAATTTTGGAAAGAATCGCCATATGGAGGGGATAGCAGGCGAACAGGGAGTAGCGAATAGCGTACAGGGCGAATTGGCCGGTCGCTGATTGGTTAACGCCGCGAGCCGTTAACCCGTAAATCTCTGTTCCCCATTCGCTATTCGCTACTCCCCATTCGCCCGCTCTGCTACGGATACGCCATGAAATTCCTCGATGAAGCCAAGGTCTATATCCGCTCCGGCGACGGCGGCAACGGCTGCGTGGCGTTTCGCCGCGAAAAGTATATCGAATTCGGCGGACCGAGCGGCGGCAATGGCGGCCGCGGCGGCGACGTCATCATCGAGGTGGCCGACGGGCTCAATACGCTGATCGATTACCGCTATCAGCAGCACTTCAAGGCGCAGAAGGGCACCAATGGCATGGGCAAGGACCGCCATGGCGCCAACGGCAAGTCGACCGTGCTCAAGGTTCCACTCGGCACCCAGATTTTCGATGAGGATCGCGAAACCCTGATTCACGACTTCACCAAGGTCGGCGAGAAATTCGTGCTGGCCGAAGGCGGCAATGGCGGGTTCGGCAATGCGCATTTCAAGACCTCGACCAACCGCGCGCCGCGCAACGCCAATCCCGGCCAGGAGGGTGAGGAGCGCTGGATCTGGCTGCGGTTGAAACTGATCGCCGATGCCGGCCTGGTCGGCCTGCCCAATGCCGGCAAATCGACACTGCTTTCGGTGGTCAGCGCTGCCAAGCCGAAGATCGCCGACTATCCCTTCACCACGCTGCATCCGCAGCTCGGCGTGGTGAGCATCGACGGCCGCGAATTCGTGCTGGCGGATATTCCCGGATTGATCGAGGGCGCCCATGAAGGCGCCGGCCTTGGCGATCGATTTCTGGGCCATGTCGAGCGCTGCCGCGTGCTGCTGCACCTGGTCGACGCCACCTGCGAGCACGCCGGCAAAGCCTACAAGACCGTGCGCGGCGAGCTCGAGGCCTATGCGGGCGAGCTCACCGACAAGATCGAGATCGTGGCACTGAACAAGATCGACGCGGTCGAGCCGGACGTGCTGAAGCAGCAGAAGGACCGGTTGAAACGCGCCGCGAAGAAAACGCCGCTCCTAATGTCCGGCGCCACCGGCGCCGGCGTCAAGGAGGCGTTGCGGGCATTGCTCGAGGTGATCGGCGAAGCGCCGGTCTCCGACAAGGCCAAGAGCGCCGCGCAGGCCGAACCCTGGGCGCCGCAGACCGGCTAGAGCATGCTTCAACTAAGTTGAATCATGCTCTATCGCTATCTTTTTGTTTGAGCATGATCTTTTCGGAAAACCGGTTTCCACTTTTCCGGACCATGCTCTAGGTTTCCCGCAACACTTCGTTCGTCACCGAAGCAACCGCCGCTCTCAGTCCGGAACCGGACGGCGGCTGGCGTCGTTTTCTCCGCGCAAACCCCGCGCGTGATCGCCTGCTGACAATGCTTCGCGCGCTGCCGTAGCATCGCACGCGCCATCAGCGCTAAACCGCGGCCATCAATTGCGGCGCACCGCAACAGGAGACGGCGATGTTTTCCGTGATCTTCGAGGTCAAGCGCAAACCGGAACGCCAGGACGATTACCTTCAACTGGCGATGGGATTGAACCCGATCCTGCGGACCATCGACGGCTTCATCGAGAACGAGCGATTCGAGAGCCAGACCCGGCCGGGCTGGCTGCTGTCGCACTCGGCCTGGCGCGACGAGAAATCGCTGGTGCGCTGGCGCACCCAGCGCAACCACCACGCCGTGCAGGAGAAGGGCCGCTTCGAGATTTTCGAAGACTATCATCTGCGCGTCGGCGAGATCGTCAGCGACACCTCGCCACCACCCGGCGCGACCGTGATCGAACAGAGGTTCGACGAAAGCCGGATCGGCGAAGCTACTTATGCGACGTTCACCGAGGCCATGCCGCAGAGCGACGCATCGTTCGCCGCGGAGCTGGGACCGGCGGACTTCGGCGTCGCGCCTGATGCCGACGGCCTGGTGGATCACGGCATCTTCCGGAGCATCTCGGCGATCTCGGCCGACGCGAAACCGTATCAACCGGGAAAGCTGGCGCTGCTGCTGTCGTGGACAACCGCTGCGGCCGCCAAAGCCTGGAGGCCGACGCCGCCGGCAGCTGCCGGCGCGCTTCGCCACCGCGCGATCCGGGTGGTTCGCGACTACGGCATGTTCGATCGCCGCGAGGCGCCGCAATATTACGAAGACGTCAAGGGGCCCCGGAAGACGCTTCATCCCTGATCGCCGTGAACGCAAGGAGGCCCGCATGGCCATCACCTCGACAGCCGCCCTGCCCGGCCGCACCGACCGCCGCTTCGGGCTGGCCATCCTCGCCACCTGCCTCGCCTTCATGCTGGTGCAGCTCGACGTCACGATCGTCAACGTCGCGCTGGCCACCATGGGCACGCAGCTGCAGGCGGCGATCTCCGGCCTGCAGTGGGTGGTGGACGCCTATGCCATCGCCTTCGCGGCGCTGCTGCTGTCGGCCGGCGCGCTCGGCGACCGCATCGGCTCGCGCCGGGTGCTGGCGGCCGGCTTCGCCGTGTTCATCGCGGCGTCGGCCGCATGCGGCCTCGCGCCCGATGCGGCGACACTGATTGTCGCGCGCGTCGCGCAAGGCGTCGGCGCCGCGCTGATGGTGCCGTCGTCGCTGGCGCTGCTCAATCACGTCTGCGGCAACGATCAGACGCTGCGCGGCCACGCGGTGGCGTGGTGGACGGCAGCCGGCAGCGTCGGCCTCGCCGCTGGTCCGATCGCCGGCGGCCTGCTGATCCACTGGTTTGGCTGGCGCAGCATCTTCTTCGTCAATGTGCCGCTGGGCCTGTGCGCGATCTGGCTGACGCTGCGTCATGTCGAGGAGACCAGGATCGACCCGGCGCGCCGCGGACTCGACCTCTTGGGACAGCTGTTCGGCATCGTCACCCTGGCGGCCTTGACCGGCGCCGTGATCGAGGCCGGCGAGCGCGGCATCACCGCTTCGCTGGTGCTGGGCTGCTTCGTCCTGGCGGTTGCCGGCGGCGCGGGATTTATCATCGCCGAATCGCGCGGCGCTCATCCGATGCTGCCGCTGACGCTGTTCGGCAACCGCCGGTTTTCCGCGGCGATCCTGATCGGCCTCGTGATCAACTTCACGCTGTACGGATTCCTGTTCGTGCTGAGCCTCTACTTCCAGCACGCGCGCGGCTATTCACCCGAACAGACCGGCCTCGCCTTCCTGCCGCTGTCAGTCGCGGTCGGCTTCGCCAATGTCTTTGCGGGCTGGCTGATGAGCAGGTCCGGGCCGCGCCCGGCGATGGTGTGGGGGCTGGCCGCGGGCGCACTGGGTTTTGTACTCCTCGCCTTCACGAGCGCGCAGACCCCCTACGCCCTGCTGCTGCCGAGCTTCCTGCTGATCTCGTGCGGCGTTGGCACGGCGGTGCCGGCGATGACCACCGCGCTGCTCGCCACGGTGGACAAGACCCAGGCCGGGGTCGCCTCCGGCGCGCTCAACACCATCCGCCAGGCAGCGGGTGCGATCGGCGTCGCGGTGTTCGGCGTGATCGGCGGACATTCCGAACAGGCCATCGGCGGATTGCACGCCACGTTCTGGATCGGCGCGCTGCTGCTGCTCAGCGGCGCCGCCGTGGCGGCGATCGGGATACGAGTGGAGCCAACCCCGGCTCCGCAGGAATTCTCCCGCTCGTGATTGGCCTTACGCCGGGCGTCGAGTACACTCGCGCCGTTCAGGAGCAAAGGCTCACACCAGCATGATCAGGATGTACGGGTTCTGGCGCTCGGCCGCCTCGTTTCGGGTGCGCATCGCGCTCAATCTCAAGGGCCTCGCCTATCAAGAGACGATGGTCGATATCGACGTCGGCGATCAATATGCCGCGGGCTACAAGGCGATCAATCCGCAATCGGCGGTGCCGTCGCTGTTGGTCGATGACGGGCCGCCGCTGACCCAATCGCTCGCCATCATCGAATACCTCGAGGAGACCCATCCCGAGCCGGCGCTGCTGCCCGCCGATCCTCGCGGCCGGGCGCGGGTGCGATCGCTGGCGCTGTTGTTCGCCGCCGACCATCACCCGCTGATCGTGCCGCGGGTCCGGCGCTATCTTGCCGAACAGCTCAAGCTCGACGACGAGCAGCGGCAGGCCTGGATCCGCCACTGGTTTCGCGAGGGCCTGGTGCAGGGTGAAGCTCGGCTTGCCGGCGATCCGGCCACCGGCCGTTTCTGCCATGGCGACACGCCAACCCTTGCCGACCTTTGCCTGATCAGCCAGTCGCTGGGGGCGAAGAATTTCAAGGTCGACACCTCGGACCTGCCGACCATCAGCCGCATCACCCAGGCCTGCCTCGCGCTCGACGCGTTTGCGCGGGCACAGCCGCTGCGCCAGCCCGGCGCCCCGGCGGCGCATTGACCGGGACTTGTACGCCGCCGACACTGTTCTAAAATCCTCCATCCATAAAACAGAGGGAGGGAGTCGATGATTGGCTATGTCACCCTGGGCACCAACGACCTGAAAAAGGCCGCCGCCTTCTACGACAAGATCGGCGCCGAGCTGGGCATGGGACGGTTCATCGAGAGCGACCGGCTGATCGCCTGGGGCGGTCCCGGCCGCGGCGCCGGTTTTGGCATCGCGCTGCCTTATGACGGCAAGCCGATGACCGTCGGCAACGGGGTGATGGCGGCGTTTTCCGCCAAGGACAAGGCGCAGGTCGACCGCATCCACAAGCTGGCGCTGGAGCTCGGCGGCTGCTGCGAAGGGCCTCCCGGCGAGCGCATGAAAGGGTTTTATGCGGCCTATTTCCGCGATCCGGAAGGCAACAAGCTCAATGCGTTCGTGATGGGCTGATTTCCTTCAGGAGTGTAGCGCGCGTCACCGGTTGAAATCGACCGCCGTGGTATTGCCGCCGCTGATCACCACGGCGACGCGCTCGCCGGCCTGCGGCTGGTACGCGCCCGAGGCCAGGGCGGCGAATGCGGCGATGCCGCCCGGCTCGGCGACGATCCGTACGGCCTGCCACAACTGGTCCTGGGCCCGCCGGATCGCCTCGTCGGCAACCAGCACCGTGCCGTGCACATGGGCTTTGGCGATGTCGAACACCCGGGCGCCGACGCGGCGCGGCGCCAGCGAGTCGGCGGCGATGCCGCCGGCTTCGGCATCGACCGGCTGTCCGGCCTGCAACGCTTTGGTCAGCGTCGGCGCGGCGATCGGCTCGACACCGACCACCTTGATCCGTCCGGCATACCAGGCGGCAAGACCGGCAATCAGGCCGCCGCCGCCGACCGAGACCAGCAGCGTATCGATCTGCGGCGCCTGCGCATCGAGTTCGACGCCGATGCTGCCCTGGCCGAGCATGGTCTCGTCCTGATCGAACGCGTGCACCGGCATGGCGCCGCTGTGCCGCGCCCAGCGCTCGCTGGCTTCGAGCGCGTCGGCATAGCAATCGCCTTCGATCACCAGGTCGGCGCCAAAATCGCGGATCCGCTGGATCTTGGCCGGCGAGGACACACCCGGAATGAAGATCTTCGCCGGCACCTTCAAGGTCATCGCCGCGTAGGCGACCGCCGCACCGTGGTTGCCGCCCGACGCGGCGACGACGCCGGCCGCCGGAACCTGGCGGGTCAGAAGATTGGCAAAGGCGCCGCGGGCCTTGAACGAGCCGGCGTGCTGCAGCAGCTCCAGCTTGAGGTGAATGCAATCCGTGGCGACGCCGACATCGGCGCCGCCGATCGCAATGACCGGCGTGCGCCGGATGTACGGCCGGATCAGGCTTTCGCAACGGCCGATCCGTTCCGGAGTCACGACATCGCACGCGTTCGACATGGCCGTCCCTTCCGGTTGCGCGATTACGCCGCGCCCATCATGGCGCGGCTTGACTATAATTAGTCAGTTGGCTAATTGGCAATATGACTGTTTCCGATGACGATGTCGAATCGGCCTTGCGCGCGCTGGCCAGCGACCGGCGCCTCCAGATCCTGGAATGGCTGAAGCATCCGAAGGCGCATTTCCGGGCGCAGATCGACGGCGATCTCGTGGCCGACGGCGTGTGCGGCGTGCTGATCGCCGAGAAACTCGCCGTGAGCCAGCCGACCGTCAGCGAGCATCTGAAGATCCTGTCGCAGGCCGGCCTCTTGAGCTCCAAACGAATCAAGCAGTGGACGTTCTACAAGCGCGACGAAGCGCGCATCGCGAAGCTGAAGCGGGCCATCGTCGCCCGGATCTGAGGGCCGCGTCGCGACGCGGCTTTCGAGCGATTTGTGTCGATTTTGCCTGACATTATCGACCGCGACCGGCTTGCGTTGGTGGCTCCCTGCTTTAAAACTCCGGCGTTCCGGCAAGCCCGTCCACTCCCCGACAGATCGGCCCATGAAGCGTCCCCAGCTGAAAAACTTCCGCCGCATCGTGGTCAAGGTCGGCTCGTCGCTGCTGATCGATTCCGCCGCTGGCGAGGTCAGGGCATCGTGGCTCAGCGCTCTCGCCGCCGACATCGCAAAGCTGCACGGCGACGGCCGCGACGTGCTGATCGTCTCGTCGGGCTCGATCGCGCTCGGCCGCAGCCGGCTGAAATTGCCGCGCGGCGCGCTGAAGCTGGAGGAGAGCCAGGCCGCCGCCGCGGTCGGCCAGATCGCGCTGGCGCGCATCTGGTCGGAGGTGCTGGGCGATCATGGCATCGGCGCCGGGCAGATCCTGGTGACGCTGCAGGACACCGAGGAACGGCGGCGTTACCTCAACGCGCGCTCCACCATCGCCAAGCTGCTGGAATGGCGCGCTGTGCCTGTGATCAACGAGAACGACACCGTCGCCACCAACGAGATTCGCTACGGCGACAACGACCGCCTCGCCGCGCGGGTCGCCACCATGGCCAGCGCCGATCTGTTGATCCTGCTGTCGGATATCGACGGGCTCTACGACGCGCCGCCGGGCGCCAACCCGAATGCCAGGCTGATTCCGATCGTGCAGTCGGTCACCTCGGAAATCGAGGCGATGGCGGGTGCTGCCGAATCCGAATTGTCGCGCGGCGGCATGTTCACCAAGATCGAGGCCGCCAAGATCGCCACCACCGCCGGCACCCACATGCTGATCGCCTCGGGCAAGATCGAGCATCCGCTGCAGGCGATCGCCGACGGCGGGCGCTGCACCTGGTTCCTGACGCCTGCGAATCCCGTCACCGCGCGAAAACGCTGGATTGCCGGCTCGCTGGAGCCGAAGGGCACATTAACCATCGACGCCGGCGCGGTCAGCGCGTTGCGCGCCGGCAAAAGCCTGCTGCCGGCCGGGGTGATCCGGATCGAGGGCCAGTTCGCCCGCGGCGACGCCGTGGTGGTGCGCGGACCCGACACCCACGAGATCGGCCGCGGCCTCGTCGCCTACGACGCCGACGACGCCGACCGCATCAAGGGCCGCTCCTCGCCGGATGTGATGGCCATTCTGGGCGTCAGCGGCCGGGCCGAGATGATCCACCGGGACGACCTGGTGGTCGGGGTGGCGCCGGGGGTTTAGCTGTCGCCCCGGCGCAGGCCGGGGCCCAGAACCCCTGGCATTGGTGTTCCAGAAGAGCATCGACCGCAATGCCTAACAGTGCGGCCAGGGGCTCTGGGTCCCGGCCTGCGCCGGGACGACCTTGGGGAGACGCCTTACCCGCTTGCGCGTCCCTGCCCTGTCCGATCCGGCTTTGACCTTGCACACCTAACCCCTTATTTTGAGCGTGAAATCTTATCCCATCCGGGCCCGCCATGACCGCCTCGCTGAAAACCGTCGAAACCGGCGCCGACCTGCCTGCGCTGATGAACGACCTTGCCGGTCAGGCGCGCGCCGCTGCGCGGGTGCTGGCGCTGGCGCCGGCGGAGCAGAAAAACCGCGCGCTGGAGGCCATCGAGGCCGCGCTGCGCGCCGGCATGGCGGAGATCCTGGCCGCCAATGCCGAGGACGTCGCCGAGGCCCGAACCGGCGGCGCCAGCACGGCTTTCGTGGACCGGCTGGCGCTGACGCAGGCCCGGGTCAACGCCATGGCCGACGGGGTACGGACCGTCCGCGACATTCCCGATCCGGTCGGCGCGGTCACCGAGAGCTGGCAGCGGCCCAATGGCATGACCATCGAGCGGGTCCGGGTGCCGCTCGGTGTCGTCGCGGTGATCTTCGAAAGCCGTCCCAACGTCGCGGCCGATGCCGGGGTGCTGTGCCTGAAATCCGGCAACGCCGTGATCCTGCGCGGCGGCTCGGACAGTTTCCGCTCCTGCCGCGCCATCCATGGCTGCCTGGTGCGCGGACTGCGCGAGGCCGGGCTGCCCGAGGCCGCGATCACCCTGGTGCCGACCCGCGACCGCGCCGCGGTCGGGCTGCTGCTCGGCGGCCTCGGTGGCGGCGTCGACGTCATCGTGCCGCGCGGCGGCAAGAGCCTGGTGGCGCGGGTCGAGGCCGAAGCCCGGGTGCCGGTGTTCGCGCATCTCGAAGGCGTCAACCACGTCTATGTCGATCACGCCGCCGATCCTGCCATGGCGAAGTCGATCGTGCTCAACGCCAAGATGCGCCGCCCCGGCGTCTGCGGCGCCGCCGAGACCCTGCTGATCGACCGCGCCGGCGCGGCCGAACATCTCAAGCCGCTCGTCAGCCTGCTGATCGACGCCGGCTGCGAAGTCCGCGGCGATGACGCCGTGCAGCGCGCCGACCCGCGCGTCAAGCCGGCCTCCGACGAGGACTGGGACACCGAATACGAAGACGCGATCATCGCCGCCAGGCTGGTCGACGGTGTTGCCGACGCCATCGCCCACATCCAGCGGCACGGCTCGCATCACACCGATGCGATCGTCACCCGGGATGCCGCGACCGCGGAAAAATTTCTCAACGAGGTCGATTCCGCGATCGTGCTGCACAACGCGTCGACCCAGTTCGCCGACGGCGGCGAATTCGGCTTCGGCGCCGAGATCGGCATCGCCACCGGAAAATTCCACGCCCGCGGACCGGTCGGGGCCGAGCAACTGACCAGCTTCAAATATCGCATTCACGGCA
>Ga0209758_1001513_pt1 | contig 26983 bp, 19 predicted proteins | sample AraplaMF_Col_mMF_FD_184258 | JGI IMG/M metagenome (GOLD analysis project Ga0209758, IMG submission 184258) | Arabidopsis root microbial communities from the University of North Carolina, USA - plate scrape MF_Col_mMF (SPAdes) (version 2) | ecosystem: Host-associated > Plants > Roots > Endosphere...
CGAGACCTACATGAAGGCAGCCGCCGACGGTTCGCTCTGATCGCAATGGCGGCGCGGCTTATCCGCGCCCCTTCCCTTCACCAGCGGAGCATTTCCCATGCGTTGGATCAACACGAGGCCGAGCCGGGGCGCGCAGTTTGCCTTGATGACGCTGCCCTTCGTGCTGCTCGTCGTCGCCTATGCGTTCGGTTCGGCCGCGCGATTGGCGGAAAACACCAATGACAAGCTTCTGCCAAGCCTTGCGGGCTTTGCCGATGCGATCAACCGCCTGGCTTTCGTCGCCGACCAGCGCACTGGTGAATATCTGCTCTGGTCGGATACGGGAGCAAGCCTGATCCGGCTGCTCTCCGGCCTCGGGATCTCCACCGCAATTGCGCTCGTCGTCGGCATGCTGATCGGCATGTTGCCCTATCTGAGAGCGCTGCTTTCCCCTTTCGTCGCTGTCATCTCCATGGTGCCGCCGCTCGCGCTCCTGCCGATCCTCTTCATCGTCATGGGGCTCGGCGAAACCTCGAAGATTGCCCTCATCGTCATCGGCGTCGCGCCGACGATGATCCGCGACCTGGCGCTGAAGGCGCTGGAGTTGCCTCGCGAACAGATCGTCAAGGCCGAAACGCTCGGCGGCTCTTCCTGGCAGATCGGCCTGCGTGTCGTGCTACCGCAGATCCTGCCGCGGCTGATTACCTGCCTCAGATTGCAGCTCGGCCCGGCATGGCTGTTTCTGATCGCGGCGGAAGCGATCTCCTCGGATTCCGGCCTCGGCTACCGCATCTTTCTCGTCCGCCGCTATCTCTCGATGGATATCATCTTCCCTTATGTGGTCTGGATCACCCTGCTTGCCGTTGTGATGAACACCCTGCTCGACCGCCTGCGCATCGCCGTCTTCCCCTGGTCGGAACTGGAGAGACAGGCATGAGTGAACTCAGGATCGAAAGGGTCTGGAAGGAATATGGCGACCAGATCGTGCTCGAGGACGTGTCGCTGACCGTCGTTGCACGCGCCTTCGTCGCCCTGGTCGGACCCTCCGGCTGCGGCAAGTCCACATTTCTGCGCATGCTGCTTGGTCAGGAGCGGCCGACAAAGGGCAAGATCCTGCTCGATGGTGAGCCGCTGCCACCGGAACCGGGGCCAGATCGTGGAGTCGTCTTCCAGCGCTATTCTGTCTTCCCGCACCTGACCGTGCTCGGCAATGTGCTGCTCGGCAAGGAATTGACCGCCGCACGCTACAGGGCGAGGCTCTTCGGTGCAGCCCGCCGCAACGCGCTGGAAGACGCGCGCCGGCTGATTGCCGAGGTCGGTCTCGCCGGTTCCGAAGGCAAATATCCGGCTCAGCTTTCCGGAGGCATGCAGCAGCGCCTTGCGCTGGCCCAGGCGCTGATCATGAAGCCGAAGGTTCTGCTGCTCGACGAGCCTTTCGGCGCGCTCGATCCCGGCATCCGCGCCGAGATCCACACGCTGATGAAGCGGCTCTGGCACGAGACGCAGATGACCGTCGTCATGGTAACGCACGACATGCGCGAAGCCTTCACCCTTGCGAGCCGTGTCGTCGCCTTCGAACGCCGCCGCGACCGGCCGGAAGAGAAGGAGCGTTACGGCGCCACCATCACCAAGGACATTTCCATCTGGCCGCCGCGCCTTGCCGGCCAGTCGTCGATCTTCAGCCCCGACCGGGACGGCCCGGTCGCTTCCCTGGGGCACGGCCGGGACGACCTGGCACCATCAGGAGAGATGCTATGATGCATGTGAGACGCTCGCCCGAAGAGATTGCCGCCAACCGCGCGCGCTACGAGGAGCATCAGAAGAAGGGTCTGGAATTCGCCCCCAAGGTGCTACCCGGTCCGAGCCCGCTGCCGGCGCTGGCCATCGATGCCGCGACCATCGTTCATCAGGAGACCATCCCGGGCGGCTGGTACTGGTCGACGAAGCTTTTGCGTGGCGAGGCGATCCGCATCGATCAGGCCGAGGGCAACTCCACCGTGGCGCTCGTCGCCTGGAACGCGGCCGATACCAGCGAGCGCATTAATCTGGTCGATACCGCCAAGGTCCAGTGGACGACGGCGCTCGGCAAGGGGCGCGTGATCTTCTCCGACATGGGCCGCGTCATGTTCTCGATGATCGAGGACAGTTCCGGCGCCCATGACTGCCTAATGGGCGGCTCGACGGCCGCCTCGAATGCAGACAAATATCCCGGCGAGAAGACGCGCAATACCCGGGACAACCTCGTCCTCGTCGCCGGCAAGCTCGGCCTCGACCGTCGCGACATACCCGGCATCCTCAATCTCTTCGCGCCCGTTCGCCTCGCCGAGGCCGGTGGTTTCGGCTGGCAGAAGAAGCTCTCCAACAGCGGCGACTATGTGGAGCTGCGTGCAGAAATGGACATGCTGGTCGGCTTTTCCAATTGCCCGCATCCGCTTGATCCCGATCCGGCCTATCAGCCAAAGCCGATCGTCGTCACGCGCTACAAGGCTGCAGTTCCGGCCACGGATGATCTTTGCCGGACGGCAACCGCTGAAGCCGTGCGCGGCTTCGAAAACAACGCCCTGATGCAGGCCTGAGGAGAAGACGATGTCCGATTTCATCCAGACCTCCCCTGCCCGCACCGTGGAAAATGCCGCGCAGGATCACTTCATTCCGGCAGAAGCCCCATGGTCCGGCATTGTGCGCAAGGGCCAGACGATCCGCATCGAGGACAGTTACGGCCAACAGGCGATCGACACGCTCTTCTATCGTGCCGGTGAGTTCTCCGAGCGCTATTCCAACCAGGATACGATGCGCATGCAGGGTGCCGCCTATGTCGGCATCGGCACGAAGATCATGTCGAACGAAGGCAATGTCATGCTCATCATGACGGCAGACAGCTGCGGCCGCCATGACACGTCGGCCGGCGCCTGCTCCTGCGAGAGCAATACGGTGCGTTTCGGCCATGGCACAAAATACCTGCACGCCTGCCGCGACAACTTCGTCCTCGAAGTCAGCAAACACGGCATGGGCAAGCGCGACATCGTCCCGAACATCAATTTCTTCATGAACGTGCCGATCAAGCCGAATGGCGAGATGACGATCGTCGACGGCATCTCCGCGCCGGGCGATTATGTCGAACTCGTCGCCGAGATGGACGTGCTCTGCGTCATCTCCAACTGCCCGCAGATCAACAACCCGTGCAACGGCTTCGATCCGACGCCAATCCGGGTGCTGATCTGGGATGGCGAGGACTGAGCATGTTCAATAAAGTCCTGATCGCCAACCGGGGCGAAATCGCCATCCGGGTCATCAAGACGCTGCGACGGTTGGGCATCGCCTCGGTCGCCGTCCATTCCGATGCCGACCGCTTTGCCAAGCCCGCCATGATGGCCGATGAGGCTGTCCGCCTCGGCCCGGCGCCGGCCAGCGAAAGCTATCTCAACGTCGATGCCGTCATCGCTGCCTGCAAGGCGACCGGTGCCGAGGCGGTGCATCCCGGCTACGGCTTCCTGTCGGAGAATATAGGTTTCGCCGAACGCCTCGCCGCCGAAGGCATTGCCTTCATCGGCCCGCGACTCGAGCATCTCTCAGCCTTCGGACTCAAGCACACGGCTCGCGAACTCGCCAAGGCGAGCGGCGTGCCGCTCCTGCCCGGTACCGGCCTGCTATCGAGCGCCGACGAAGCACTCTCTGCCGCAGAAACGATCGGCTATCCTGTCATGCTGAAAAGCACGGCCGGCGGCGGCGGCATCGGTATGCAGCTCTGCGGTGATCCGGAAAGCCTCAAGGCTTCGTTCGAAAGCGTGCAGCGCACCGCACGGGCGAGCTTCGGTGATGCGCGCGTTTATATCGAACGCTTCGTCGCAGAAGCCCGGCATGTCGAGGTGCAGATCTTCGGTGACGGCAAAGGCAAGGTGATCGCGCTCGGTGAACGCGACTGCTCGCTGCAGAGGCGCAATCAGAAGGTCGTTGAAGAAACGCCGGCACCGGGCCTTTCAGCCGAAACCCGCAAGCGCCTGCACAAGGCGGCAATCGATCTTGGCGCATCCGTTTCCTATGAATCGGCCGGTACCATCGAATTCATCTATGATCCCCAGCGCGAGGAATTCTATTTTCTTGAGGTCAACACCCGCCTGCAAGTCGAGCATCCCGTGACGGAAGCTGTATTCGACATAGACCTCGTTGAATGGATGATCCGCCAGGCGGCGGGCGAAGACGTGCTCTCCGGCACAGAGACCCTGCAGCCGAAGGGTGCAGCGATCGAGGTGCGCGTCTATGCGGAGATGCCGCATGCAGATTTCCGCCCAAGCGCCGGGCTGCTGACGGAGGTGTCATTCCCTGATGATGCGCGTATCGACGGCTGGGTCGAGACCGGCACGGAGGTGACGCCCTTCTATGATCCAATGCTCGCCAAGATCATCGTCTCTGCGGAGGATCGCCCGGCAGCGATCGAGAAGCTGAAGGCCGCGCTTTCGAGCACATCGATATCGGGCATCGAGACCAACCTGGATTACCTCCGCGCCATCGCCGGTTCGGATCTACTCGCCAGCGGCAAAGTGGCAACGACGGCGCTGCGTGACTTTTCCTTCGTACCCGATGTCATCGAGGTGCTTGCGCCGGGCGCGCAGTCGAGCATCCAGGAACTGCCGGGTCGCCTCGGCCTGTGGCATGTCGGCGTGCCGCCGAGCGGTCCGATGGATGAGCGCTCGTTCCGCCATGCCAACCGCCTCGTCGGCAACGGTGATATGGTTGCGGCGCTGGAGCTGACGGTTTCGGGGCCGGTGCTGAAATTTCATACCGACACGGTGGTTGCGCTCGCCGGTGCCAGGATGGCGATAAGCGTTGATGGCGCGAAATTGCCGCATGGCGAAGCCGTGACTATCCGCGCCGGCCAGATCCTCTCGATCGGCAGCATCGATGGGCCGGGGCAACGGGCCTATCTGGCCGTGGCAGGCGGTTTTGCCGCTCCCGTCGTGCTCGGTTCACGCGCCACCTTCGGCCTTGGCCAGTTCGGGGGCAACGCTACCGGTACGCTGAAGACCGGCCATGTGCTGCATCTTGCCAGAGAGGCTGCTGTCGCGCGGCCGAAACCGGCGACGGAGCCGGCAGAATTGACCCGCGAATGGGATGTCGGCGTTGTCTATGGCCCGCATGGTGCTCCCGATTTCTTTGAGGGAGACGATATCGAGACGCTGTTTTCGACGAGCTACGAAGTGCATTTCAACAGCGCCCGCACCGGTGTGCGCCTGATCGGTCCGGCGCCGAAATGGGCGCGCAGCGATGGTGGTGAGGCGGGCCTTCATCCCTCAAATCTGCATGACAACGCCTATGCCATCGGCGCAATCGATTTTACCGGCGACATGCCGATCATCCTCGGCCCGGACGGACCGAGCCTCGGCGGATTCGTCTGCCCTGCGGTGATCGCCCGCGACGAGCAGTGGAAGATGGGGCAGTTCAAACCGGGTGACCGCATCCGCTTCCATCCCGTTTCACGTTCTGAGGATCCGATTGCCGGCCCGGCGGGGCATCGGGCGAAGGAAGAGGCGGGCTCGCCGATCGTCGGCCACCGTGACGATGGACCTGTCTCCGTCGTCTACCGCCGGCAGGGCGACGACAATCTGCTGGTCGAGTATGGGTCGATGACGCTCGATATCGCTCTGCGGCTCAGGGTTCATCTCCTGATGCAGGCTGTATCGAAAGCGCGTCTGCCAGGGATTATCGATCTCACGCCTGGCATCCGCTCGCTGCAGATCCACTATGACGGTACGAATTTGACCCGCAAGCGCCTGCTTGGCCTGCTCGCCGAGATCGAGGCAGGCCTGCCGGCCGCCCAGGACGTCACGGTGCCGAGCCGCATCGTGCATCTGCCGCTGTCCTGGAACGATCCGGACGCGGAACTTGCCATGCGCAAGTATCAGGAGCTCGTGCGGCCGAACGCGCCATGGTGCCCGTCCAATATCGAGTTCATCCGCCGCATCAATGGCCTGGCGAATGAACAGGCGGTGCGCGATGTCGTCTTTGACGCCAGCTATCTCGTGCTCGGCCTCGGCGACGTCTATCTCGGCGCGCCGGTCGCCACTCCGATCGATCCGCGCCATCGGCTGGTAACAACCAAATATAATCCGGCCCGCACATGGACACCGGAAAATGCCGTCGGCATTGGCGGCGCCTATATGTGCATTTATGGCATGGAAGGCCCTGGCGGTTACCAGCTCTTCGGCCGCACCATCCAGATGTGGAATACGTGGCGGCAGACGCCGGTATTCGCCAAGGACAAGCCTTGGCTGCTCGATTTCTTCGATCAGATCCGCTTCTTCCCGGTCAGTCACCAGGAACTGGCAGAAGCCCGCAGCGCCTTCCCGCATGGCGGCTACCCCGTCAGGATCGAGGAGACGGAATTCTCCTATGCCGCCTATGAGAGGGAATTGCAGGCGAATGCCGCCTCGATCGGCCGCTTCAAGGCAAGACAGCAGGCGGCCTTCGATGCCGAGCGCCAACGTTGGAAGGAGGCGGGCCTCGACAGCTTCGTTGCTGACGAAGGCGCAGGTGAAAGCCTGGACGGTGATATTCCCGAGGGATGCTTCGGTGTTGCCAGCGCCGTACCCGGCAATATCTGGAAACTGCTGGTCGAGCCAGGCGCACCGGTCGCAGCCGGCGACACGCTTGCCATAATCGAATCCATGAAAATGGAAATCAACGTCACCGCACATGCGCCGGGCCGCGTCCGCGACCTGCGTGCAGGCCCCGGACGAAACGTCAAAGCGGGCGATATCATTGTTGTTCTGGAGGAATGCTGACCCATGCTGCCGACCATTCTTGATCTGACAAGCCTTCGCGCAGCCTATGAGGCGGGCACAACCCCGCTTGATGTCATCGAGACCGTGATTGCCCGTCGTGCCGCCTCGAAGGATCCGGCAATCTTCATCACGCCGACGCCTGATGACACGTTGCGGGCCGAGGCTCGCGCCCTCATGGAGCGCGCGCCAACGCCAAACAGCCTGCCGCTCTGGGGTATGCCCTTCGCCGTCAAAGACAATATCGACGTAGCAGGTCTGCCGACCACAGCTGCCTGCCCGGCTTTTGCCTATCAGCCCGAGAGGGACGCTGCAGTCGTCGCCAGGCTGCGGGCGGCGGGCGCGATCGTTATCGGCAAGACCAATCTCGACCAGTTCGCGACCGGCCTCAACGGCACGCGCTCGCCCCATGGAGCACCGCGGTCGGTGTTCGACGCCGACTATATATCCGGCGGTTCGAGCTCCGGCTCGGCCGTGACGGTAGCATCCGGCCTGGCCGCCTTTGCGCTCGGAACGGATACTGCCGGCTCAGGCCGTGTGCCAGCCGCCTTCAACAATCTCGTCGGCATCAAGCCGACACCGGGCCTGCTGCCGAATACCGGCGCCGTGCCGGCCTGCAAGAGCGTCGACTGCATCACCATCTTTGCCGCTGTTGTCGGCGACGGGGTCGCTATCCGCAAGATTGCCGAGGGCTTCGATGCCGCCGACGCTTTTTCCAGGCATGCCAAGCCAGCCACCCTTCCGTCCACCGGCCTGCGCATTGGCGTGCTTGAAGGCGCGGAGCGGGAATTCTTCAGTGATGCGGGTGTTGAAACACTCTACGATCAGGCGATCGAGCACGCAAAGGCACTCGGCGCTACCATCGTCCCTTTCGACTATGCGCCCTTCCGCGAGGCAGCCGCCCTGCTCTATGACGGCCCTTGGGTTGCCGAGCGTCTGGCCTCCGTTGAAGACTTTCTAGCGAGCAATGCCGGCGATTTCGATCCCACGGTTCGCAAGATCATCGAAGGTGCGAAAGGCAAGACCGCCGTCGAAGCCTTCAACGGTCGCTACAGGCTCGAGGAACTGCGGCGCAAGACGGAAGCCGAATGGGCAAAGGCTGATCTGCTGTTGCTGCCAACTGCACCGACGACCTACAAGGTCGCCGACATGCTCGCCGATCCGATCGTGCTCAACGCCCGGCTCGGTCGCTATACGAACTTCGTCAACCTGCTCGATTGCGCCGCGATCGCCGTTCCCGCGGGCTTCGGTGACAATGGCCTGCCGGGCGGCGTGACGCTGATTGCACCTGCTTTCACCGATGACGCGCTGGCTCCCCTAGCCGATGCGCTGCATCGTGCAGCCGCCGCCGGCATGGGTATCGATCGTGCGGCCGCCCTTCCCAAGCAGAGCCGGGTCGCCGCGCCGGCGGACGATTCCATCGCCATCGCCGTGGTCGGCGCGCATCTGACGGGTATGCCGCTCAATCACGAGCTGACCACATTGGGCGGCAAGCTGGTAAAGGCCTGCCGCACCGCAGGCGATTATCGCCTCTTCGTGCTGCCGAATACCGTGCCGCAGAAGCCCGGCCTCATACGCGAGCCGGGATATGACGGGCTTGGGCTGGAGGTCGAGGTCTGGGCGCTACCGCCGGAAGGCTTCGGCCGGTTTGTCGCCAAGATCCCGGCACCGCTCGGCATCGGCAAGGTCACCCTGGAGGATGGTTCTAACGCGTCTTGCTTCCTCTGCGAATCCCACGCCGTTAACGGAGCCGAGGAGATCACGGCGCTCGGCGGCTGGCGGAACTATATGCGCAGCAAATCTGCCGCCTGACGCGGGAGGGCACGGTAGTGAAACTCTTCTTTCGGCTGCTGCTTAACGGACTTATCGCGCGTGCGAACGCGCTCCAGTGTCAACCGATCCAAGTCGTCGATCATGATAGCGGGGACCCGCCGGCGGCGTCTTGATGCGCATTAGGAAGTCGTAAGACCCGCGACACGCTGAAGATCCTGAACTCACTCGATCCTTCCAAGCAAGACATGGAGAAGATCTGCTTCCGCAACGCCGAGGCCCTGTTCGGGCTCAAAACATCTGCCGGAAGCTGATCCGATACGCGGCCGGCATGCGTCCCGCCCGGCCGCGCTGGCAAGACTTCATTGACGCTTCGAGCAAGTCGACCGTCAATCCGACCAGGCGTAAATCGTCGCTGGACGAGCGACACCCTTCAGCGGAAAAGTGCCCGCTTTCTCAAAACGGCCTGGCGCCTGCGAAATGAAATCGGCTGATGCCAACAGGCTGCGGCCGACAATATCGGCGAGCTTCTCCATGCGCGCCGCTTCATTGACCGCTCTGCCGATGGCCGTGAAGTCGAGACGGCGTACCGCACCGACATTTCCATAAAAGACTTCGCCGACGTGAAGCACGATATCGACAAGCAGTTCCGGCTCCCCCACTTCCGCCCGCCTGCGATTGACATCGGCATTGGCGTCCATTGCAGCACGCGCCGCCGATAGGGCACGGCCACATGCCTCGGCCGGGTTGTCGATATCGGCGGAGAAGATGGCGAGCAGACTATCGCCCATGAACTTCAATATTTCCCCGCCCGCTTGCTCGACCGGAGCGCCGATCGCCTCGAAGTGCTCGTTGAGCCAGGCAACGATGCGTTCGGGCGCATGCTTTTCATTGAGCGAGGTGAAACTCTTGAGATCGGCGAGAAGGATCGCTGCGTAAACTGCCGTACCGTCGCCGCGACGGATATGACCGCTCAGGATACGACTGCTGGTCCTGGTGCCTGTATAGACTGCCAGCACATCCGCCGCGACACGCGTGGTGGCGATGCGGCAACAGGCAAGCGACAGCGCCGGCACCAACTTCTCCAGATCGGCGATCAGCCTGTCCGAAAAGCCATCGGGGTCATCAACGGCGATGGAGAAGCTGACGCCCGCAAGCGCAGTATCGCCGGGGAATGAAACGAGCTTCATCAGATAGTCGGTGGCGCCGAGTTCAGCCAACTCGGTCAGCAGCGGAATCGGCGGAGCGTCCGGTCCTGGCGGCAAGCGCCAGCGGGCATATTGTTGATTATTTGCCAGCAGATAGGAGATGGGAGAGCGCCGGAACAATTCCTGACCCGCCTCATCATGCCCTTGAACCTCGGTCGAGAAGCCGGAAGAGCGATACCAGGCAACCGAAAATCCCCGCTGCAGGGGATCGATCGACGGCATCGCGATCGACGCGCGAAGGATCGGATATCCGAGATCCGTCAGCCGTTCTGCAACACCTTGCAAAAGAGTTTCGATCGTATCAGTCGATAGTCCTTCGGCGATGATCCAGTCGATCAGGTCTTGCAAGCGAGGCATGGTCAGGTCCTTCGGCCCCCGAATTTGTGGAGGTTTGTCGTTCTACCCCAATTTCGTCAATGGTCCATCGGCCGTGTCATTTCCGAGCGAAGACAGCGCCATTGCAAAGAAATTCGACACTCGCGTCGATTGAGGTAAAATGTATGGAACAAAATTGCAGCAGCCGCGTCATGTTTCTCTTGGGCACCAAAGAACCTGTTATCGCCCTAACAAGAAGCACAACCCCACTTCGAGGAAGGAAAGGAACCTGTTTATGACCGTACGGACTGTTGATGTTGTGCCGCATGGCGATCACGTGGTTACTGCCAAAGAAGCCCTGGAGGGACTTTATCTCAGACTCGAAATGGAGGCGGAGGTTCGGCTCGTCGCCGCGGCGTTGCGCGCCGGCTGGACGGCAGACGAAGCGCTGGACGCAATCGACCAGCTCCGTGCCGATGATACGAAGCATTGAGGCTCGCTACATAGAAATCACTAGACCGTGGCCGCGAAAATCGGCAGTCGCGGCTTATCGGCGTGCTCAGACGGCCACCAGATGCCCCGGTGATATCTCACGATATTCAAGCGGCTTGATCTTGTAATCGACAGGCCGGATCGGGCTCTTGATCTCGTCGTTGGCGACAGTCCGCTTCTCACGGCGGCGATCGGGATCGGGAACCGGGACGGCCGACATCAGCTTCTTGGTGTAGTCATGCTGCGGGTTGCCGAAGACGGCCGCCCGTGGGCCGATTTCGACGATTTCGCCGAGATACATGACGGCAACGCGGTGGCTGACGCGCTCGACGACAGCCATATCGTGCGAAATGAACAGGAAGGCGAGGTTCAGACTCTGCTGCAGATCGAGCATCAGGTTGATGACCTGCGCCTTGATCGAAACATCGAGTGCTGACACACTTTCATCCGCCACGATGACTTTCGGTTCCAATGCAAGCGCACGGGCAATACAGATACGCTGGCGCTGGCCGCCGGAGAATTCATGCGGGAAGCGCGAGGCCATGTCGGGCGTCAGGCCGACCTTGGTAAGGAGGTCCGCGACGCGCTCCTTCGCCTGCTTGCCGGTCCCCATCCTGTGCTCCAGATAGGGCTCGGCAATGGCATCGCCGACGCGGATGCGTGGGTTGAGGCTGGCAAACGGATCCTGGAAGATCATCTGCACGGACTTGCGCATCTCGCGCATGCCCGCCTTGTCGAGCGCCAGCACATCCTTGCCATCGGCAATGACGGAACCGCTCTGCGCCTCGATCAACCGCATGATCGCGCGCCCGGTTGTCGATTTGCCGCAGCCGGACTCACCGACGAGCGACAGCGTCTCGCCAGCATGGAGATCAAAGGACACGTTCTCGACCGCATGGACACGACCGGTCAACTTGCCGAAGAGGCCGGAATGAATGTCGAAGCGCTTGGTGAGGTTCTTGACCTCCAACACGGGGCGGGATGTCGCAGCAACCGTGTCGGCCGTCTCGACCGGACTGTTCGATTCCCCGGTCGCCGTATTGACTACGGGAAAGCGCAACGGCCGCTCGTAACCCTGCATGGAACCGAGAACCGGCACTGCCGACAGAAGAGCGCGGGTGTAGGGATGCTTGCCGCGATGGAAAATATCCGCCGTTGCTCCCGTCTCCACCTGCTCGCCGCGATACATGACGACGGTGCGGTCGGCGATCTCGGCCACGACGCCCATGTCATGGGTGATGAATAGGACCGAAGTGCCCTCTTCCTCTTGCAGCATCTTGATCAGATCGAGGATCTGGCCCTGAATCGTCACGTCGAGTGCCGTCGTCGGCTCGTCCGCTATCAAAAGCTTCGGCCGTGAGGCGAGCGCCATGGCGATCATAACGCGCTGGCGCATGCCGCCGGAGAAGCGGTGAGGATATTCATCAAAGCGGGAGGCGGCCGAGGGGATGCGCACCTTTTCGAGCAGGCGGATCGTCTCGGTACGCGCTTCGGCCTTCGACATGGACCGATGGCAAAGCAATGCCTCGGAAATCTGGTCGCCGATCGTGTAGAGCGGATTGAGGCTCGTCATCGGCTCCTGGAAGATCATCGCGACGTCGTTGCCACGGACCTTGCGCATCTGATCTTCGGCCAAGCCGAGGAGATCACGGCCGCCGAGCATGATCTTGCCTTCTATACAGCTCGAATCCACCTGCAACAGGCGCATGATCGACAGCGAGGTCACACTCTTGCCGGAGCCGCTTTCACCGACGATGGCGACCGTCTCGCCCGGTGCTACGTCGAAGGAGACATTGCGAACGACAGGCTTCCAGCCGCCATCGACCAGAAACGATGTCGTCAGGTTCTGGACGGAGAGAATCGGCTCCGCCATTGCGATGGATTGTGCCTGGATGCCTGTCATGATCGCTTCCTCAACTTTCCCGGGACTTCCAGATCAATCCGGCCACTTCAGCACACCGTCGAAGCGGCGCTTGCTGCGGTTTTCAAAAGGCGTTGCGATGATCTCGTTGGAGGCGCGCGCCTTGTCGAGTTCCTCTGCCAGGCGGCTTGCGACGGTCTTCTCTTGACCCGGATGCAGGTTGCAGGGATCGAGATAGAAGTAGCGGTGCTCGACTTCATGGTCGCGCACGATGATCGGCGGAGAACCGTGGCCGAGCGCATCGGCGAGATCCCAGGCGGTGATGTGCGCTTCATCGGTGTCGATGATCACGCGCATGCGATCGAGCGGGTTGTTGGTCGGGTCCGGCTCGATCAAAGCGGTCACGCCGGGGCGCCCGTCCAGCGTCTGCTTCCAGAGATTGAGATAGCTCGTCTCACGCTCGCGGATGCCCGTATGATCGCGCTTTTCCCAGGCTTCCAGCGCCGCCATGACGCCGAAGATGCTTTCCTTGCCGACTTTCATGCCGCGGCCGATGCCCATGTTCTGCAGGAAGGCATTGCGCACCAGTTCCTTCTTGCCGGCGACGATGCCCGAGGTCGGGCCACCTAGGAACTTGTGTCCGGAATAGAGCACCACATCGGCTCCCTGCTCAAGGAAGATGCGCAGATTATATTCCGAGGCCGCATCGACGATGACGGGAACGCCCCTGGCATGGGCGATCTCGACAAATTCCTTGAGGTTCAGGAGGCCGTAATCGACGACATGGTGCGATACGACATAGACGGCCGCTGCCGTCTTTTCGGTAATCGCGTGCTCCATGTGGAAGCGGTGCGTGGAGGTCGCCTGACCGACCAGCACAACCTTGCCGCCAGCAAGGCGGATCGCCTGATCGACGGGGGCGCCGTAGCTGACGACGTGTCCCATCTGGACGAGAACTTCGTTCTTTTCGGGGACTATATCCGGCAGCTTTTCGATGGCGAGCAGGTTATTGCCAGTGATCGCACCGGCGACGGCAAGCGAAATGCCAGCAGAGCAGGATGCGGTCACAAAGCCCGCTTCGCCGCCCGTCAGCCGCGCGATGACAGCGCTCGCCTTGCGCTGCAGATCGTTGATCTCGACAAACTGCGGCAAGATCGATGACATGGCAGCAACGGCTTCGGGAACGACGATCGATGCGCCGAGGCTCGTCATGGTGCCGGAAACGTTGATGACCGGGCGAAGACCGATCGATGTGCGGATGTCCTCAGACATGGGTGTCTCCAATTTCAATCTGTTGGGCCGGAGCAATCATGCGCTAGCCTCATTAATCCCTGAGCGCGACGATGGCTTCGATCTCGACGGTGATGTTTCCTGGCAGTGAACCGAAGCCGACGGCCGAGCGGGCATGCGGTCCAACCTCTTCGCCGAAGACGTCGATCAAGAGATCCGAGCAGCCGTTGATGACGGCGGGATGATCGAGGAAATCCGGCACGGCATTGACCATGCCGAGCAGCTTGACGACACGCTTGACGCGGGAAAGATCGCCGAGCGCCTCTTGCATGACGGCGAGCAGATTGATGCCGGTCAGCTTCGCATGTGTGTAGGCGGCTTCGACACCGACCTCAGCGCCAACCTTGCCGACATGCATGAAGCCATCCGCCTCGCGCGGACCCTGCCCCGACAGGTAGAGCATATTGCCCTCCTGCACATGGGTGACGAAGTTGGCGATTGGCGGCGGCGAGGCTGGAAGCGTAATGCCGAGCGCTGCAAGCCGCTCATAGGGCGACGTGCTGATGGTGCCGGTGGTGGCGGGAAACTGGTTCACGCAAACTCCTGTCATGCGATTTCTTTTATGCTCTGGTCTTACCGGTAGGAATAACCGTGGCTGTGGCGCACCAGCTTGCGGGCGCGCGGCACATAACGGCTGGAGGTGAAGGCCTCGTTGCCGATGACCGCATGACGCGGCTCGAAGAGCTTCTTCAGCACCGAGACGTCGCCATTGGAATCGGTCGCCTCCAGATCGGAATCGACGAGATCGAAGACCGTGAACTCAGCCTGTGCGCCGACGGATAGACGGTCGTCCATCGACAGCTTGATGACTGAGGCCGGTGCGTGGGTGACGGCATCGATCACCTTGTCAAAGGGCATGCCGACCGAGAGCAGCTTCGACATGGTCGTTGCCAGATCCCAGACCGGGAAGTTCATCGAATGGCCATGCAGGTCGGTGGAAATCGAGAAGGGCAGCAGGCCGCGGGCGATTGCCGCTTCCGCCACCTTGAAGGAGAAGGAGGCGCCACCATGGCCGATGTCGAGGCGGATGCCTTCAGACGCACAGCGTTCGGCGAGGTTGAAGAGGTCTTCGTCCTCCATGATGCTCGAACCCGCCTTGCCGTTGAAGCAATGGGTGACGACATCGCCGGGACCGAGGATTTCCAGCACCTCGTCATAAAGTGCCGGCGGTTCGCCGACATGCACCATCATCGGCACTTTGAGGATCTTGGCGATCTTCTTACCGAGCTTGACGGGGGTGACGCCCCAGGAGCCGGTGATCACGTGGCTGGCGCGCACCTTGATGCCGACGATATGCTCGCTGTTTTCGGCGTAACATTCGAGGATGCGGTCGAGGTCGATATCCCTGATGTCACGCAGTTCCGCGACACGGTTGCAGGCAACGAGACCGATCGAACCGAGATTGAGGAAGGCCTTGATGCGCTCCTTGGACGGTTCGATGATATATTCACGGAAACCATGGAAGTTGGCTTCACCGGCAGAGCCGGCATCGACCAGCGTCGTCACGCCGCGCTCCACGCCGCATTCGGAGGGGCGGATCGAGATATCGGTGCCGCCATGCCAGATATGCACATGCAGGTCGACCCAGCCAGGCGAGACGAAAGCACCCTTGCCATCCACGCGCGTCACGTCGTCAGCTACCGAAAGCTGCGGACCGAGCCTGAGGATCCTGCCATCGGTACCCACCAGGATGTCGATCGTCCCATCAGGCGCGCCAGTACCGAAGCCGACAGGCTTCACATTGGTGAGGAGGAGCGGCTTGCCCGCCGTTTCACCGGTCATTCAAAGGTCCTTTCGAAGTTTGGGATCGAGCATGTCGCGCAGACCGTCACCGACCATCTGGAGCGAAAGCACGGAAAGAATAATGGCGACGCCCGGAAACAGCGTCATCCAGTCGGCCTGACCGATATATTGGCGACCGGCGGCAATCATCGTGCCCCAGGTCGGGATTTCCGGGCTGACGCCAAGGCCAAGGAAAGACAGGCCGGCCTCGGCGAGCATCGCGCTCGCAAAGAGGAACGTCGCCTGCACCAGGATCGGCGAGAGCAGGTTCCTCAGCACATGACGCGTCATGATATGGAAGGTCGAAATGCCAAGCGCTTGAGCGGCCTCGACATAGGGCAGTTCACGGATCACGAGGGTCGAGGCCCGAACGATGCGGGCAAGACGTGGCGCATAGACGATCGACAGGGCAATGATGACTGTCGTCAGCGACGGGCCAAGGGCCGCGACAAGTGCGATCGCCAGCAGAATGTCGGGGAAGGCCATCATTGCGTCGATCAACCGGGCAATCGGCGTGTCGAGGTTCTTGAAGAAGCCGGCAAGCAGGCCGAGCGTGATGCCGATCACAGCCGACAGTGCCACGACCGCGGCTCCGACCAGCAGTGACAGTCGACCGGCAAAGATAGTGCGCGACAGCACATCCCGGCCAAATTCATCCGTGCCGAAGAAGTAGGTTCCGCTCGGCGGCTTCAGCCGGTTGACGATCGAGAGCTTCGACGGCGAATAGGGAGCAACCCATGGTGCAAGGATCGCCAGCAGCACGAAAATCACAAGGACGAGGACGCCGATAGCGACGGTCTTGCGCTTCAGGAAGCGGCTCAGGAATTTGCGGCCTTCGCTTTCGGCCGGTTTGATCACGATATCCGTCATCAGTAGCGTACCCTCGGATCAACGAGCAGATAGAGCATGTCGATCGCAAAATTGATCAGGACGTACAGCGCTGCAATCACCAGAAGCGCACCCTGAATGACCGGGTAGTCGCGGCGCAGAACCGCTGACACGACGAGATTGCCGACGCCCGGAAGACCGAAGACAGTCTCGGTAACGACTGCACCTGAGATCAGCACGGCAGCGGTCAGACCGAGAACCGTGAGGATCGGGATCAGTGCATTCTTCAGGGCATGTTTGAGGATCACCCGGCGCTCGATCAGGCCCTTGGCGCGAGCGGTCCGGATATAATCGTCGCCGAGAACATCGAGCATCGAGGCGCGCGTGAAGCGCAGGATGAGCGCCGAGGAGACGATGCCAAGTGCGAAGGCAGGCAGCGTCAGGTGGTACATGCGGTCGAGGAAGGTCGAGCCCGGTCCGCCATATCCTGACACGGGGAACAGGCCGAAGCGCACGGCGAAGACCTGCATGAGAATGAGGCCGAGCCAGAAGCTCGGAATGCTTGCGGCAAACATCGCAAGCGTCGTTGCCGCCTGGTCGACTAAGGAGCCACGACGGTAGGCGGCATAGATGCCGATCGGCAGCGCGATAAGGCTGGCGATGACCAGCGAGAAAATCGTCAGGAAGAAAGTCGGTTCGGCGCGATCGAGCAATGCCGAGGTCACCGGCATGTTCAGGAAGATCGACTGTCCGAGATCACCCTTCAGCAACTGGCCGATATAATAGAGATATTGCACGCCGATGGACCGGTCGAGGCCAAGGCTGGCGCGCAGATCGGCAATGTCCTGCGGCGTCGCATCGGGGCCGAGCATGACGGCTGCCGGATCACCGGGCGTGACGCGCACGATGACGAAGACGATCGTGACGACGAGGAACATCACGACGATCATGCCAAGCAGGCGCTGGAGAATGTAGCGTATCATGAAGTCTATCCCGGTGCCGGGCGGGTACAATGAAGAGGGATACCGGTGCGGGCGCACCGGTATCCTGCGATGGAGCGTTACTTCTTGATGGACGCGTTCCAGAAGTACGGCCACGGGGCCGGATCGACGCCTTCAAGCTTGGTCGACTTGGCCGAAACGGCGTTGAAATCGCCGATCTTCATATAGGGCAACTCGTCATACATGGCCTTCTGAACGTTGGCCCACAGTGCAATACGCTTCTGCGGATCGACCTCGGACGTGAAGGCATCGACGACGGTCTTGCGCGCCGGTGTATCCCACCAGCCGGGCGAGCTCGGAGACAGCGAACCGATCAACGCCGGTTCCGGCAGGAAGGGGCTGTGGGTGATGTAGATATCCCAGAGCTTCGCGTCGGTGCGGCGCTGCGTGAGCGTTGCCCAGTCGACGACCTGCAGGTCGACGGCAAAGCCGGCTGTCTTCAGATATTCGGCGGCGACCTGCGCCATCTTGTAGTGGAATTCGTACTGGCGGCTGGTCAAAATGCGGATCGGCTCGCCATTGTAGCCGGCCTTCTTGGCCGCTTCGGCCGCGCCTTCGGGGTCCGCGACATTATAATTGCCTTCGACACCTGCATTGGTATTCCAGACGTACGGCTTGGGATAGATGTCGCCGTCGAGCGTGTAGAAATCCGTGCTGCCGAAAGCGGCGGCGAGCATGTCTTCCATGCTGAGTGCCTGGCGGATGGCCTTGCGGACCTCGACGTTCTTGGCAATTCCTTCCTTCGTGTTGAAGACGAAAACCGGATAGCCGAAAGGCTTCAGGATAACCGGCTGCGATGCGCTCGATGCCTTCAGCTTGTCGAAGGATTCAACCGGGATCGAGTCGACATAATCATACTGGCCGGAAACGGCAGCCTCGACGCGCGTGTTCGGATCCGGAACCGGCACGAAGCGGATTTCGTTGAGATATTGGTGGCGTGCACCGCCATAACCATCGCTCTCGCCATCACGCGACTTATAGCCGTCGAAACGGACGAGCTGGATGTACTGGTCCGCCTTGCGTTCCTTCAGCATGTAGGGACCGGTGCCGATGAATTCCTTCATCGGCTCATCCTGCTTCTCGGATGGGATAATGATGGCGGCGGAGTTGTTGAAGGCGAGCAGCGAGGTCAGCGGCGCATAGGGCTGCTTCAGCGCGATCTTCACGGTTGCCGGATCGACTGATGTGATGGAGTCGATAAAGCCTGCGACCTGCTTGCCGCGCGAGGCGATCTTCATCCAGCGGTTCAGCGAGGCGACGACGTCTTCCGAGGTCATGTCAGAGTTATCGTGGAACTTGATGCCGGTGCGAAGCTTGATCGTATAGGTCTTACCGTCCGCGCTGATCTCCGGCAGGCTTTCGGCCAGAAGCGGCGTGACGTTCCACTTCTTGTCGAACGTGTAGAGCGTTTCGAAAATGTGCTGCGTGACGATGCCGACGAGATCGGCGGTCGAGGACATCGGATCAAGCGTCGGCGGCTCGCCGATCGTCGCGACGTTGATCACGCCGTCTTTTTCCTGAGCCATCAAGGTTGTCGGCAAAGCGACCAGCGCAGTGCCGAGAAGGAAAGCGACAAAGGTCTTCATTTCATACTCCCGGTTTAATGTTCCACAATTATGTTATATCGATTTTTATAATAGAATATCGACCGAAGTGGTCCTGTCAATCGGGAAAGTGGTTCCTTACGCAGAAATGCATGTGGATGCGGATGGAACCGCCATCGTTTGCGATTTCATGCCGTTTCGTGACGGTGCAGGCGACCTGATGCGTGTTGTTGAAGGCGAGAGAAGCTCCGTCGCCTTTGATGCCGGCCTGACAGCGGTAGTCGGTCTAAATAGGACCGCGTACCCCGAACTCCTGCAAGTCTCCTGGGTTTTGCCGAGCCCGATCTTGAAGTCAGCCCCTCCGGCTTTCTGGAGATTAATTCCAGAATTAAGTGCGCTGTGGCTAGCCTATCGCCGCATTCTTCAATGGTTTCGGTGCTCACCCAGAAGAAGTAGACCGTATCGGACTTAAGTCCGTGTTGTGCGGCGCAAAAAGAAGTTAGAACGCGCTTATGTCGCTTTTTATCGATGACATTGAGGGTGCGTCGGAGGCGACCGCCGGGATCCACCCTCCAAAACGGCGCATGAGCTGGCGATCACTCCGTCGGTGCATCAATTCGCATATAGAAGTGCGGCAAAAATCTAAAAGCAACCGCCACTCGACCGGCCTCAAGCATCGTTGCGTTCGATGCAAAAGAGTCCGGAGGATCTTTTTCAATTCAGGCGCGGCTACGCAGAATGGTTGTAATTATCGATATTAGACAAAGATTTTAACACTAAATCCCAGAAAAACGACCATATTATTGACCATTTTCTCAGATTGAAAGTACTCAAATATAAGAAAAGAGAAACGTATCATCTGCTGGAGAAGTCATGAAGAAAGTGCTTGTGGCGGGCGGAGCCGGTTTTCTCGGATCCCATTTGTGCGATAGGCTTTTAAATCGCACCGACATCGAAAAACTGGTCGTTGTTGATAATCTTTGGACTGGCCGTGAGGCGAATATTTCCCATATCAGGGATCCTCGCTTCCATTTCGTGCAGTCCGACGTGGAAGAGCTTCAAACCTCGGACAAGTTTGACGAAGTATACCACCTTGCTTCTCCGGCCTCGCCGCCGTGGTACATGAAGGAACCCAAGAGAACCATTTCGGCAAATCTTATTGGAGCGTTCCGTCTTCTGGACCTTCTGAAAAAAGGAGGACGCTTCTGTTTCACCTCGTCCTCGGAGGTCTATGGCGATCCCCTCGTCTCGCCGCAGCCGGAGTCCTATAAGGGTCAGGTCGATTGTACCGGGCCACGCTCGTCCTACGATGAAAGCAAACGCTGTACCGAGTCCTTGCTGTTCGAGATGCAGCGCACACAAGGCCTGGACGTTAAAATCGTTCGACCCTTCAACGTATACGGACCTAGGACGCGGCCGGACGACGGCCGGGCCGTCTCCAATTTCGTCGCTCAGGCCCTGACCGGCCGCCCCATTACGGTGTTTGGGGATGGTCTCCAATCCCGAAGCTGGGGCTATGTCGACGACATCATTGACGGCTTCGCACGTTATTTCTGGATGAACGACACAGATTATAGAGGGCCGCTTAACGTCGGGAACGATCGGGAGATCGCAGTCCTGGAAGTGGCTCACTATGTTTCGCGCCTGATGGGCGGTATTCCGATCGTCTTCGAGCCCTCACCGCCGCACGATCCAACAAACAGACGGCCAGATCTGACGAATGCAAACTACGTGATGCCCGAATGGTCGTGCACGATTAGCTATGAGGAAGGCGTCGCAAAGACTCTCGACTGGTTCAGGCAGGACATGCAAATTACTGCGGCAGAGGTAGCCGAGGCGGGCTCCCGCCGGCTGGCCAAGGCAGGATGCTAAACAGTTCCCCGGCATCTGGTGCAGAGTGTAACAATGAGCGACGTCATCCCGCGTGACATGAAAGACAATGTCTTTCCTGTGCCTATCCGATACGTGGATCTTTCCTCGGATGAGGTTGGTGCGAATGCCCCGGCGATCGGCGCCGGGCTCGTGGTCTTCGTGTCTGAAGGCATTCCCGTCGGCCAGGCCTATATCGGAGAGCCAGAAAGCCCGGTTGCGCTGGCTGCGCGTGCAGTGTTGCCGGAGACCACCGAACACGCTCGGAACGTGATGCAGGAGCCGACTAGGAACCGGGACGTCAGCCTCCTGATCTGCACCAAGGATCGGCCGGATGAACTAGCCCGATGCCTCGCATCAATCCCCAGGCAGTCTTTGCCTCCGGTTGAGGTGATTGTCGTCGACAATGCCTCAGCCAGTGATGACACACGCCGCGTTGTAGAGGCAGCTGGCGCAACCTATGTGCGTGAAAACAGGGTCGGATTGGACTACGCCCGCAATGCCGCCGTGCGCGCGGCAAAGACCGAGTTCGTAGCATTTACGGATGACGACGTGGTGCTGCATGAACGCTGGTTGGAGAACCTGATGAAGGCATTCGACCGGCCTGAAATCGGGTGCGTCACCGGACTTATCCTTCCCGGAGAGCTTTCCACGCCCGCGCAACTGATATTCGAAATCCATTGGGGATTTGGCAGAGGCTATAAGCGCCAGGACTTCGGTCCGGACTTCTATCGCCAAAGAGCGCCATACGCGGTACCCGTCGAGCTGATCGGCGCTGGCGCAAGCCAGGCATTCCGGCGCCAGGTATTTGACGATATCGGATTGTTCGACGTGCGACTGGACATGGGCGCGGCGGGGTGTTCGGGCGACTCCGAATTTTGGAATCGGCTTCTTCATCACGGCGGCACCTGTCGCTACGAGCCGACGGCGGTCTCCTGGCATTTTCATCGCAAGGAGATGAAAGGGCTCGCCAAACAGATACGTCAATATATGAGCGGTCACGTGGCGGCCTTGCTGGTCCAGTACCAGAACACCGGAAACTTGGGCAATCTGCGGCGCATCCTGGTCTCGTTGCCCCGACACTATCTTCAAAAGTTGGGGGAATGGCTGCGCAAGGAAGCGACCTCGGACAACGTCTTTCTCAAGGACGAAATACTGGGGTGCCTGAACGGTGCGTGGTATGTCCTTCGCCGCTGGAAGATGCCAGCATGGTAACCGCATTGAAGCCGGACATATCGTTCCTCATCCCCGCCTATAATGCGGCGGAAACTCTTACCGACTGCCTGGGCAGTCTACAAAAACAGTCGGTGTCGAACTGGCAGGCCGTGGTCGTCGATGACGGATCGAAAGATAAGACCTGGGACCTCCTCGAAGGCTTTGCAAAAGCGGACAGCCGAATACTGATCCATCGTCAGTCGAATGCCGGCGCGGCCGCGGCGCGCAACGCAGCCGCCGGGTTTGCTACTGCTCCTCTTCTTTGCATGCTCGACGCGGACGACTGGCTGGATTCGGCTTTCCTCGAAAGGATGTTGCCGGTTGCCGCGAAAGGTCCTCAGCCGGTGATCGCCTTCTGCAGCTATCGCCGTGTCACGCCGGATGGTCGGATGCTGGAGATCGAAACGCCCCCCAATCTGGTAGGCGATCGGGCAAAGCGGGAATTCTCGTTATTTTGCGCCCTGGCCATTCATGCAGTGGTTTTTCCCAAGGACCTTTTCGTCCGGCTTGGCGGTATGGATACCGAACTGCAGACCTGCGAGGACTGGGATCTCTGGCTTCGCATCGCGTTTGCAGGAGCTGAATTCAGGCAGGTCGACCAATGCCTTGCTTTCTATCGTATGAAGGCCGGTTCGCTCTCGGGCGATCCCTATAAAATGGTAAGGGATACGATCCGGGTTACCAGCAGGGCGCAGGTCCTGCGCATGAACGGGAATCGGTCGGCGAACGATGAGCATGCACTGTGGACGGCGCCGGCTATCGCGCAAGTGCGAATGCTTGCCTGGGCCGCTTCAGCAAACCTGTGTGTGGGAGCCGATTTAGTCGCGCTAGCAGAGCTTCTTCCGGAATTTCCCAACGCCGCGGGTTATGAAAGCTTACTCGCCGCGGTGATATTGCATGGATTGCAAACAGGTCTGGCAGTTGCGCATGCCTCCGATCTTCTCGACCTGCAGGAGCGCTGGACACCAGTGTTTTTCGACATTGTCCGGCTGCTTGAGCAGCACTCGCTGCCCGGGACTGGCCGTCGTCTGGAAGAACTCGTCGCCTGGTCGATTTCGGCGGCGGACATGTCACGCTCCTTCGCGCTCGGCCATATGCAGGTAACTGCGGTCGATACCGGCAACCTGATCTCTATTGCCAAGGTGGACGAGGCCGATACGCTGTTGCTGCAAGTCTTTTCCGCAGGGCGACATGTCGGGGCCTATGTCGGCCCCCTATGGGGAAACCTCTCTGTTCGCGCCCAACTCAAGCTCATCATCGATGAACTGGGGGCCGGAGATCACGTGCCCGCGCCTTCGACCTTATCTTATGCCAGCTCCTTGGCAGTCGAAGCCGTTCGCAACACCAGGGCTTTGGGCAAAATCGTCCGGCAGCGGCGGGGGCGCCGGCGGCAGCTCAATCAGCTCTCCTACGCGATACGTCGGAACGTGCTCATCAACTCTGCGGTAAAGGTTTCTGGGGACAATGACGCCCGCTTATTGGAGGTGCAATCCAGTTACGAGCGGCAGTTGACCGGACCGGTCGCTAAGACAAGCGGCTTGTCTTCCGAAACGGCAGATGAGCAAACGGTTCTGCCGGAAGTCGCAACGAAAGAGGAATATTGGGAACGCGTTTTTGAGCGCCCGGACCCGTGGAATTACCTATCTGTCTACGAGCAGGTTAAATATGAGCAGACACTGAGCCTTATTCCCGAGGGGGTTGGTAGAGCGCTCGAGCTCGCCTGCGCGGAAGGGATATTCACAGCAAAGCTTGCACAGAAGGTCGGCTTCCTGACGGCAACAGATATTTCCCGCCGCGCCATTGAGAGGGCATCCGAGAGATGTCGGGACTGTCAGAACGCGGAGTTTCGCGTCCTGGATTTCGTTGAGAGCGAACTTCCGCCCGAGCAGGATCTGATCGTGTGCTCGGAGGTCCTGTACTACATGGACGATGAGAGGATTCTGGAACAGGTATGTCGGAAGATCGCGGCGGCCTTGAAACCGGGCGGTTGCCTCGTCACGGCGCATGCCCATATCCGTCGCGACGAACCCGGCAGAACCGGCTTCGATTGGAATAACCCGTTTGGCGTGGGCACGATCAAGAAGGTTCTGTCGAACCTGCCTGATCTGGTGCTGGAAGAAACCATCGAGACCGAACTTTACGCGGTCCATCGGTTCGCGAAGCGCAAGACCGCAATACCGACCGTGCGGATCGAAACCCATGGCGTCCCTCTCGATGCCTATGTGGCCAAGCACATCATCTGGGGGGCGGCCGGCGTCGATCGCGGGGTGGCATGGACGAACGAGGTCACGACTTCGGTTCCTGTACTCATGTATCATAGAATTGCGCTCGACGGGCCGGACGCGCTCAGTCGATTTCGGGTCGCGCCGGAGGTCTTCCGCAGGCAGATGCAGTTTCTCCGGCGGGAGGGCTATTATACTCTGACGGCTCAGGGCCTGGCCGCACTATTGCGCGACGGCAAACCCATCCAAGGACGTCCCGTCGTCTTGACCTTTGACGACGCCTATCTCGATTTTCTCACAGACGCCTTCCCTATTCTGGCTGAGAACGGGTTCGGCGCAGACGTCTTCGTGGTGACGGACAAGGTTGGTGGCAAGTCGGATTGGGACGCCATATACGGGGAGCCGGCCCCACTGATGTCCTGGGCCGATATCCAGATCCTGCATGGGCAAGGAATTTGCTTCGGATCTCATCTGGCGTCGCACAGGCCTGCAAGCTCGCTCGACAACGATACGTTACTGAGCGAAGCCGCTCTATCCCGTAATGTGCTCGAGAACCAGCTGGGCGAGGCTGTCACGTCCATCGCCCTTCCCTTCGGCTGCACCGATTTCCGCGTCCCCAACATTCTCGCTCACACCGGTTACGAGATCGGCTTTTCAACGAAGCCTGCGAGGGCGAGCTTTGCGGACCACCCCTTATCCCTTCCACGCCTTGAAGTTCGCGGCGACCTTCCGCTCACGGCCTTTGCCGAACTGATGGGCCAACCCGATGCGTTCATTGGATAGCAAGCGATGACCGCGCCCTTCCTCCCTTTGGTCACGGTCGTCATTCCGGCTTACAATGCCGAGAAAACGCTTATTAACACGCTTGAGAGTGTATCCAACCAGACCTATGAATGCCTTGAGATCCTCGTAGTGGATGATGGCTCACGGGACAAGACCTGCGAACTGGCAAGTGAATATCGCCTCAGGGATCCGCGTGTCAGGGTTCTGCGACAGGAAAATGGAGGCGTTGCGCGTGCCCGTAACCACGGGGTCCGCGAAGCGAGCGGACGCTATATCGCCCCGATCGATGCCGACGATCTCTGGCACCCCCGCAAGATCGAATTGCAGGTCCAAGCATTGGGAAATTTTCCCGAAGGACGAGCAGTCGCCTACAACTGGTATGCGGCAATCGACGCTGATGATGTGATATTCAGCCATTCGAAACCCGTGCTGTACAAAGGCGACGTGTTCGAAATCATGGCTTTGGAAAACTTCATCGGCAACGGCAGTACACCGCTCATGCCTCGTGCGGATGTCCTGGCATGCGGTGGCTATGATCCGGCACTGCGTGATCAAAAGGCGGAGGGATGCGAAGATCTGAAGCTTTATCTCGCACTCGCCGAGAGGCTGCCCTTCGTTGTGATTCCTGATTTTCTGACCGGATACCGGTTCAGCCAGGGAAACATGTCGAGCAATGCGTATCGCATGCTGAAATCTCATGCCCTGGTGATGGCAGAGATCAAAAAACGCCACCCACACCTTGCCGCCACCGCCAGCGCTGCGGAATTCTATACGGCGCGATGGTATTTCAACAGGACAATTGCTAGCGGAGACCAAGATCAGGTCAGAAAACTGGCGCCGATGATTGCCAGACGGTTCCCTCTAAAACTTGCTGTCCATGCTGCTCGCCTCCTGTGGCGCGCGGCTAAACGTCGAGGGCGGCGACTGGCAAATCGATTGCCAAGTCGTCTAACACCATCTGCCCGGCCGATAACAGACGAGAATATGAAGATCGCATTTCCTGAAAACGGCACATCATTCCATGATCGTGTTGAAGCAGTTGCTGCTGGTCGAGCAGGTGGGTTCACTACGCCGCGCGCGGGTGATGCATGACGACCATACGAAGACCCGTTTCCGGCAGGCCGACAGGCGCCTTCAATCTGGTCGTCGCGGCTCGTTTCCGAGAGCTTCTACAACTCGTTCCAGCGCTTCGGATGAAGACCGCGGTGATGATCGTGATCGGCATCCTGAGCGGCCTAATGGAAATGGTTGGAATCACCCTTCTTATCAGCCTCGTCTTCCTTCTCGGCCAGCAGGGTCCTGCTTCCGGAGCGGCAGTCAGTTGGCTTCCCGCATTTTTCGGTCAATTCGATACCGCGATCTCAAAGCCGATGCTGGTCACCATCCTCGTCTGTGCCATTGTCCTCAGGATCGTGCTGGGCTTTGCCAACTCCATTATCGCGGGGACCGTCAGCCATCAGATCAGCAATCGCATCCGGCACCGTCTTTATTCAAAAATCCTGACGATCCCATTCCAGCGCTTTCAGCATTACGAGCGCAGCGACGTGATGAATGTGATCGCCGCTGAATCCTATTCCGTCGCTTCGGCGCATGGGAGCCTGGTTCGCCTCGGGATCAATCTCGGGACTATCATTATCTTCGGCGCTGGAATGTTGGTCATGGCATGGCCGATTGCGCTGCTCGGAATCGTCTTCGGTATTGCCCACAACCTGACGCTCGGCCTGTTTGCCAATGCCTATCGGCGTATCGGCGAGACCGCTCTTTCGGCAGTGGAGGATTTGGCGCAATTAACTTGGACCACCCTGCAGACGTTAAAGGCGGTTAAAAGCTTCGGCCTGGAAAAACGCTACGAGCGGATTTTTGAATCCCTTTCCAAAGATGTCGGGCAAGCTATGTCCCGCTCCGACCGTTTGGACGCGGTAACGTCGCTACTGAGCGAGGCGCTGACATTCGGCGTGATCCTGACGATTATCCTGTCTTCGCAGTTTCTTCCGGTGGATTTCCGCGCAGCATTATCGGCCACCGTCCTTCTCTATAGGCTTCAGCCG
>Ga0209758_1001514_pt1 | contig 26963 bp, 22 predicted proteins | sample AraplaMF_Col_mMF_FD_184258 | JGI IMG/M metagenome (GOLD analysis project Ga0209758, IMG submission 184258) | Arabidopsis root microbial communities from the University of North Carolina, USA - plate scrape MF_Col_mMF (SPAdes) (version 2) | ecosystem: Host-associated > Plants > Roots > Endosphere...
CGGTTCAGAAACAGCGGCTTGTGGATGAACAGCGCGACCGGCTTGCCGTTCGCGCGCGCGATCTCGGCGGCGAGCCAGTCGAATTGCTCGGCCTCGAAGGCGAGGCCAGAATTCATCACCAGCGAGTTGAGGCCGATGAAGCGCCAGCCGGCAGCTTCGAACGACCAATGGTCTTCGCCGACGAGGTCGCGGAATTGCTGGCGGTGCGCTTCTGTAACCCGCGGCTTCGGCGCCGGCCCGATTGCGGTCGGATTGTCGCCGATGTCGTGGTTGCCGGGGATGTAGCGGCAGTCGACGGGTAAGGCGGCGTGCAGGCTTTTCGCGAATTCGACATCGTCGCGGCTGGTGGGCCCGTCGAAGGACACGTCACCGGTGTTTACCACGAGATCCGGCCTGTTTGCGTCGATGTGCTCGCTGATGCGATGGAAGTTGGCGATCAGGCCGGGAAAGCGCCGGCCGAGATGCGTGTCGGAAATCTGGGTGAGGCGAAACTCGGACATGCGCAAAGTATCGCCCGGCGAAACGTCGGAACGATGACGCGCGCACAGAATCCGCGACGAAACAAAGTTTAAAGCACGCGATAGCGGATCGTGTAAGCGTCCTGCGGCGCGACGCCGCTTGCGAACGACGAGGTGATGCGGTCGGCGAGGTGCCAGGGGCCGAACTGCTCGGTGCGATGCGGCTCAGCGGACAGGCGCAGGCGAAATTCGAACGTGCCTTTGCCGGGCAGGTTCAGGACCAGCACCCGGTCGGCGGTGCGGTGGTTGAGAGCGACCGCGCCGCGCAGCAGCGCGCGTCCATCGGCAAGGTCGGTCACGCCGTCGACCAGCGCCAGCATCTGGTTGCGGTCGGTGTGCAGCTCGATCTGGCTGTCGGTAACGGCAGTCAGCGTCTCCCGGGGCATGCGGATCTCGAACTCGACCGCGGGCTTGGAGGGATTGAGGCCGAGATAGGCCAGCGCGGCGTGGCGCATGTCGTAAGCGGCGAATGCGAACAGGGCGACGGCAGCGAGCGTTGCGAGGCCGTGTCTGACGACGTCCCGCCAGGTCCGGTACGACAGGCGGAAATAGACGGTCATCGCCAGCGCGACGGCGAGGGCCGCGGCGGTGCCCGACAGCGCCGACATCCAGATGCCGAGCTGGCCGTCGGCGGCTTCGCTCCAAAGGCTGGAGAGGGGATTCATGTTGCGCTCTGCGCGGCACCGCCGCCGGCCTAAGGGGCCAAAATCGCTTCAAGTATCGGCAGTTGGTCGCCGAAACGGGAACGCCGGTTCAACTCGTCGATTGTCAGCGCGAGAAGTCGCGGCTATTGACGGTCCGCGGCATGCCGCCTCACGGGAAAGTTCCGATGTCAATTCAAATGGTTTTGCTGCCTGTCTTCGTGCAGATCGGGCTCACCTTCGCCCTCCTGATCGGCATGGTGTTCGCCCGCCGCAAAGCGCTGGTCTCGGGCGAGACCAAGATCCGCGACATTGCGCTCGGCGAGCCCAATTGGCCCAAGGGCGCCACGCAAACCGCTAATTGCTACCGCAACCAGTTCGAGCTGCCGGTGCTGTTCTATGCGCTGATCGCACTGGCACTGCCCTTGCGCCACGCCGATCTCTTCATCGTGCTGATGTCCTGGGTGTTCGTGGTGACGCGCTTTGCCCATGCCGGCGTCTTCATCACCTCGAACGATCTCGGCCAGCGCTCCTCGATCTGGCTCGCCGGCGTCCTGGTGCTGCTCGCGATGTGGATCTACTTCGCACTGAAAATCCTGCTGCTGATCTAGGCGCTTACTCGCCAATCCTGATCTGAAAGATTCAAATGACTCCCGCTGCCCGGCTGTCCGCAGCCATCGAACTGATCGACACCATCGAACGCGACCGCGTGCCCGCGGCGAAGGCGCTGAAGGAGTGGGGCACCGCGCACCGCTTTGCCGGCTCCGGCGACCGCGCCGCCATTGCAGGCCTCGTCTGGGACGTGCTGCGCCGCTTTTCCTCCAGCGCCTATTTGATGGATTCCGATACCGCCCGGGCGCGCCTGATCGGCATGCTCCGCCTCGAGCGCAACATGGATACCGCGACCATGGACGCCTTGTTCGACGGTAGCCGCTTCGCACCGGTGCCTTTGACGGAGGGCGAGCAGGCAGCGCTCAGTCATCGTTCGCTGAAGGACGCGCCTGCTGCGATCGCTGGCGACTATCCGGAATGGCTCGACTCGCATCTCGCCAAGGTGTTCGGCGATGACCGCGTTGCCGAGGCGATGGCAATGGCAAGCCGGGCGCCGCTCGACCTGCGCGTCAACACGCTAAAATCCAATCGTGACAAGGTGCTGAAGGCGCTTGCTCATCTTCATGCGAAAGCGACGCCATGGTCGCCAAACGGCCTGCGCATTGAGCTTTCTGCCGATGCGCGCAATCCCGGCATTCAGGCGGAAGAGGATTTCATCAAGGGCGGCATTGAAGTGCAGGATGAAGGATCGCAGCTTGCGGCGCTCTTCACCGCGGCCAAACCGGGCGAGCAGGTGATCGATCTCTGCGCCGGAGCCGGTGGCAAGACCCTGGCGCTCGCCGCGCTGATGCAGGGCAAGGGCCGGCTCATTGCCACGGATCGCGACAAGCGCCAGCTGGCGCCGATCCACGAACGCCTGTCGCGTGCCGGCGTCCACAATGCCGAGGTCCGCACGCCCAAGGGCGAAGCCGATCCGCTTGCCGATATCAGTGCGACTGCCGACCTCGTCGTGATCGACGCGCCTTGCACGGGAACCGGTACCTGGCGCCGCAACCCCGATGCCAAATGGCGCATGCGGCCGGGTGCGCTGGAGATCCGCCTGAAGGATCAGGCCGAGGTGCTGGAGCGCGCCGTTCCGCTGGTGAAGGCCGGCGGCCGCATCGCCTACGTCACCTGCTCGGTGCTATCAGAGGAGAACAACGACCAAGTGAGGGCCTTCATTGCGAAGCATCCGGAGTTTTCGGTCCTTCCGCCGGAGCAGACCGCCAGCGTGCTCTGGGACAAGGCGGAGCAGTTTGCGAAAGCCGCGCTGCAGTCCGACGAGGGCTGGCTGATGACCCCGCGCCGCACGGGGACGGACGGATTCTTCGTGTCGGTTCTGAAGAAAGGCGGCTGATCTCGCTCCGCCGCGTTCCGGGCTCTCGCTTCGCGAGCCCCGGAATGACAGCGCAAACAAAAACCCCGCGAACCGGCTCCCGGTCGCGGGGTCTTTCGAACTCAACGATCTGCCGGTACGTCCGTGGTCAGATCGCGAATCTCGCGGTCAACTAGCCGGCGCGGAGGTTGTCGGCCGAGGACTTGCCGCTGCGGCGGTCCGCAACGATGTCGAAGGAGACCTTCTGGCCCTCGTTGAGGGTGCTCAGACCGGCGCGCTCAACAGCGCTGATGTGAACGAAGACGTCCTTTGCGCCGTCATCCGGCTGGATGAAGCCAAAGCCCTTTTGGTTGTTGAACCACTTCACGGTGCCCATTGCCATAGTCATTTCCTTTCAATTGACGATGCACTCAGGGGGACAAATGCGCATTGTTCGCGCCCACGTCCCGATTGGTCGATTTTGGAGAAATACCTGAAACGTGCTCGCCCATTGGAAATGAGACGGAGCGGCCCAGTCGTTCGGCCAAGGATCGATCTTCACAATCTAGCGATTTTTTGGGGCGACTTCAAGGCGGCGCGCGCTGACGGCGAGCCATCCGAGCTTTGCTATTTTGCGCTGCACACAACGCGCTGAAGGATAGTTCCATCAGTCCACGATGAAGAGCGTTGCCCCCACCGCCGTCGAGGAGCGATGCGCGGAGTCGCCGAAGTCCGAGACCTGATAGCTCATGCCCGGCGTCAGCTTGAACTTGCGTCCGTCGCGCAATTCGCTGTCGAGCTCGCCTGCGAGCACGTAAAGCACGTGACCACGATCGCACCAGTGATCGGCGAGATAACCCGGCGAATATTCGACCATCCGCACGCGGAGATCGCCGATGTTCAGCGTGCGCCACAGTGCGTGCCCGGTCTCGCCGGGATGCCTGGTTGCTTCGACCTTGCTCCAGTCGGTGACGGTGAAAGGCGAGGTGGGGAGTTTCATGCGGTGGATCCTATTTCAGAGCCGGCAGCCTGTGTTAGCGCACGTCCGCGCCACAGTCTCCCTCAGTACTCCGATGCCGACGCTATTCACTGAGAAGCCGCGGCGTACTGGATTCCCCGCTTTCCGCCTTCGCTGAGGCTTCGGCGTGCCCAGACCTCAACCTCGGCGAAGCCTTGGCGTAGCCGGGTCGCGGGGAATGACTGTAGTGGTGGGGCGAGAGCTTCAATGCGGCAGATGGTTCGCCGAACCCTGCACGATCAGCCCCGCATCATTCACCCGCAGATATTCGCAGATCTTCTTGCCCCGCTCGTTCTCGTAAAACACCACGACGCTGTCAGGGCTGACGAACACATCGATCAACGAGAAGTGCAGCTCCGGCAGCAGGGCGAGTGCCTTGCCCCAATACGCGCGCAACGCCTGCTTGCCCTGCACGGTGCCGCTGGCATCGAACCCCATCGTGGGGATGCGGTCCGAGGTCATCACGACGGCATCGTCATAGAGCGTCAGCACGCGCTCGAGGTCGCGCGTGTTCCAGGCCTCGACCCAGCTCCGGCCGAGCGCGGCAAGCTGTGATGGCTGATGAAATCTGGACATGGCGTTCTCCCTCATAGCCCTCTGGTTCGAATGATGGGCAAATTAGGTCAATGATACTTACCTATATGAGTTTGTCCATGCCCAAAGAAGGATGTGGGAGCACATATGGCCGCGGTTGCGGGCAGAGGGCTCATCGCGTATTGGCTTGCCATGACAGCAGCACAGAACGACCGCTCCGCGTCGACGCCCTCGGTGGCCTCGGCGCACGACAAGATTCTCATCGTCGACTTCGGCAGCCAGGTGACGCAGCTGATCGCGCGTCGCGTGCGCGAGGACGGCGTGTATTGCGAGATCGTCCCGTTCAATAAGGCCGAAGCCGCCTTCAACGAGATGAAGCCGAAAGCGGTGATCCTCTCCGGCGGCCCTGAATCGGTGCATGAGGCCGGCTCGCCCCGCGCCCCGCAAGCGATTTTCGATTCAGGCGTACCCGTGATGGGCATCTGCTACGGCCAAATGACCATGGCGGCGCAACTCGGCGGCACCGTCGAGGGCGGCCATCACCGCGAATTCGGCCGCGCCGATGTCGAGGTGAAGGCGCAAAGCCAGCTGTTCGAGGATGTCTGGTCAGCAGGCAGCAAGAACCAGGTCTGGATGAGCCATGGCGACCGCATCACCAGGATGCCGCCGGGCTTTTCCGTCGCCGGCACGTCGCCGAACGCGCCCTTCGCGATCATCCAGGACGAGACGCGCAAATATTACGGCCTGATGTTCCACCCCGAAGTGGTGCACACGCCCGACGGCGCCAAGCTGATCCGCAATTTCGTCCGCAAGATCGCCGGACTCACCGGCGACTGGACCATGCGCGCCTTCCGCGAGGAGGAGATCGCAAAGATCCGCCTGCAGGTCGGCAAGGGCAAAGTGATCTGCGGCCTCTCTGGCGGCGTCGATTCCGCCGTCGCGGCCGTGTTGATCCATGAGGCCATCGGCGACCAGCTCACCTGCGTCTTCGTCGATCACGGCCTCTTGCGCCTCGACGAAGCCAAGACCGTGGTCGACCTGTTCCGCCATCACTACAACATCCCGCTCGTGCACGTGGATGCTTCCAAACAGTTCCTGGGCGAGCTCGAAGGCGTCACTGACCCCGAAGTGAAGCGCAAGACCATCGGCCGCCTCTTCATCGAGGTGTTCGAGGCTGAGGCCAAGAAGATCGGCGGCGCCGACTTCCTGGCGCAAGGCACTCTTTACCCCGACGTGATCGAGAGCGTCTCGTTCACCGGCGGCCCCTCGGTGACCATCAAGTCGCACCACAATGTCGGAGGCCTGCCCGAGCGCATGAACATGAAGCTCGTCGAGCCCCTGCGCGAGCTGTTCAAGGACGAGGTCCGAAAGCTCGGGCGCGAGCTCGGCCTTCCCGAAATCTTCGTCGGCCGTCACCCGTTCCCGGGCCCGGGCCTTGCCATCCGCTGCCCCGGCGACATCACGCGCGACAAGCTCGACATCCTGCGCAAAGCGGATGCCGTCTACATCGACCAGATTCGCAAGCACGGACTCTACGACGAGATCTGGCAGGCCTTTGCGGTGCTGCTCCCCGTCAAGACAGTGGGCGTCATGGGCGACGGTCGCACCTACGACTACGTCGTGGGGTTGCGTGCCGTCACTTCGACGGACGGCATGACCGCGGACTTCTACCAATTCGACATGAAATTTCTAGGCGAGACCGCGACGCGCATCATCAACGAGGTGAAGGGCGTGAACCGGGTGGTGTACGACGTGACCAGCAAGCCGCCTGGGACAATTGAGTGGGAATAATTCGGACCAGTCTCGGTTGGGGGTCTTCCGCGTGAATTGCACTGGTCGGAGCAGACCTAGAAATTGGCCGCGTCCTAGGTAAACTGGACGTTTCCCGGATGATGGTAGCAAAGAATTTTGCAAGGCATTGTCGAATGCCAACTCCGTCGCTTGTGTAAAGCCGCCCGAATGATGAAGTTCCTTGCCGCAAAAAAAACCGGAGCTCGTTAGAGCTCCGGGTAGTGGAGGGAAGGAGCGCCCAAACAGGGCACCTGCCGCCATTTGCAATGATTGAGCCCGCTGGCGGCGTGCGGAAGGCAGGAGCGGCACCGTCTCAGACAATCGAGGTCCGAGTGACACAGAGCTAGGTGGAGATAGCCATCGCTGAGCCGACCTGGTTGCGCAGCTGGAATTTCTGGATCTTCCCGGTCGACGTCTTCGGGATCGGTCCGAATACGACGGCCTTCGGCGTCTTGAAGCCGCTCATGTGCGAACGGCAGAAAGCGATGATGTCGGCCTCGCTCGCACTCGCGCCGTCCTTCAGCTCGACGAACGCGCAGGGCACTTCGCCCCATTTCGGATCGGGCTTTGCGACCACGGCCGCGAACAGCACGGCCGGGTGCTTGTAGAGGATGTCCTCGACCTCGACCGAGGAAATGTTCTCGCCGCCTGAGATGATGATGTCCTTGGAGCGGTCCTTGATGATGACGTAGCCGTGCTCGTCGAGCACGCCGAGATCGCCGGTGTGAAACCAGCCGCCTTCAAAAGCTTCCTTGGTGGCCTTCTCGTTCTTCAGATAACCTTTCATCACGATGTTGCCGCGGAACATGATCTCGCCGACGGTCTCGCCGTCGCGCGGCACTTCTTGCATGGTCTGCGGATCGAGTACGGTGACGGCTTCCTGGAGCGGGTAGGGCACGCCCTGGCGTCGCTTCATGCGCGCGCGGTCGGCTGCGGGAAGATCGTCCCAGCCGGGCTGCTCGGCGCAGACGGAGGCGGGGCCGTAGACTTCCGTCAGGCCGTAGACATGGATGAGTTTGATGCCGATGCTTTCGGCGCCTTCGAGCACGGCGACCGGCGGCGCTGCGCCCGCGATCAGGCCGACGACGCGGCGCGCGGCATTGCCTTTCGGCGCGTCGGGCGCGTTGATCAGCGTGTTGTAGACGATCGGCGCTCCGCACATGTGGGTGACGCCGTGCTGTTTGATGAGCGCAAAGATCTTCGTCGGCTCGACCTTGCGCAGGCAGACATTGATGCCGGCAGACGCAGCAATGGTCCAGGGAAAGCACCAGCCATTGCAGTGGAACATGGGCAGCGTCCAGAGATAGACCGGGTGCTGGCCGAGATTGCCCGCAAGGATATTGCTGGCGGCGTTCAGATACGCACCGCGATGATGGGTGACGACGCCCTTGGGATTGCCTGTCGTGCCCGAGGTGTAGCTCAGTGCGATCGCGTCCCATTCGTCGTTGAGAGCGACAGATGTGAAGCCGGGATCGCCCAGCGCGACCGCCGCCTCATACTCGATCTCGCCGATGCGCTTGCCGCCCTTGAAGTAGACGTCATCGACGTCGATCACGAAGGGCTTTGGTCCCTTCATTTGATTGAGCGCATCAGTGATGACGCCGGCAAACTCCGGATCGACGAGAATGGTCTTGGCGCCCCCATGGTCGAGCTGGAATGCGATCGAGGGCGCATCGAGCCGGACGTTCAGACTGTTCAGGACCGCACCGACCATCGGTACCGAGAAGTGAAGTTCGTTCATCGCAGGTACATTCGGGAGCATGGCTGCCACCGTATCACTTGCACCGATGCCACGGCGCGAGAGATACGACGCAAACCGCCTGCAGCGGTCATAGGTTTGCGCCCATGTGAAGCTTCGATCCTCGTAGATAGTGCTGGTGAGATCCGGGTAGACCGCTGCCGTGCGCGATAAAAAGCTCAGCGGCGTCAAAGGCAGGAAATTGGCCGGACATTTATCCAGGCCCGCACCATACGGATTTTGCCCTTCACTCACGGCTTCACGATCTCTCAGAGGGATCCGGCGGCTACGCAGCACCCGATCGCAAGTTGCTAATCCATCTGATAGCAGCACGCCCGAACCTGAAGAATCGGTCAACTGACGTATTGTCGAAGAACCACGCGCAGCGGAAGCTTCGCGAACGGTCTGTTGCGAGCGGCACGCTGTCGTTCGATCCGGAAGGCGAACATGGTCGCATCCAGCTGTGGTGCTGACGTGGTTTGACGTTGCTGAAGAGGGAGGATCTGCGATCTCCGGATTGCGCTCCGCCCGGTCCGTCGGCAACCAAGGGAGATAAAGAATGGATACGGTCGCTGCTCCATCGTCCTGCGCCTACTCGTCGGACATCCGATCGCAGGATAGCGTGAAGCATCCTCTTGATCCCCTGACCGCTGGCGAGATTCGCGGCATCGTCGAGCTCGTCCGCAGGGATCCACAATACGGTGCCGACTTTCTCTTTGAGACGATCGAGCTTCTGGAGCCGGAGAAGGCGATTGTTCGTCGGTACAGCTCCGGAGACCCGATCGACAGAACTGCACGGGTCAATCTGTTTCAGGTCAGACAGGACGGGATCTGGCGGCTGTCCGTCTCCCTGACCCAGCAGAAGGTCCTCACGTCCAGCTATCTTCCGTCGGCCAAGCCGATGATCCAGCTCGAGCAGTTCACGGCCATCGAAGACGCCGTTCGCGCGGCTCCCGAGTTCATTGCAGCATGCAAGAAGCGCGGCATCGAGGACATGTCGCTCGTCTGCATCGATCCGTGGTCGGCCGGTAATTTCGATATCCCGGGCGAAGACGGTCGCTATCTCGCCCACGTCTTCGCCTGGGTACGTCTACGAGAGAACGACAATCTCTATGCGCACCCCATCGGCGGACTGAACGCGGTGGTCGACATCAAGACCTACGAGATCATCCGTGTCGACGACCACGAAATCATTCCAATTCCGAAGGCGGAAGTGAATTACGAGGCGGAATTCATCAAAAATCCACGCACGCCCTACAAACCGCTCAATATCGTTCAGCCCGAGGGCGTTTCGTTCAAGCTTGATGGACATCGGCTGGAATGGGACCGCTGGTCGGTGCTCGTCGGCTTCAATTCTCGCGAAGGTCTGACACTGCATGACATCAGCTACGACGGGCGGCCCATCGCGCACCGCGCATCGCTGGTGGAGATGGTCGTCCCGTACGGCACCACAGACAAGGGGCATTTCCGGAAGAACGTCTTCGACATCGGCGAGTACGGCATAGGCAAGCTCGCCAATTCGTTGAAGCTCGGCTGCGACTGCCTCGGTGCCATCGCCTATCTGGATGCACATCTCGCAACGATGGATGGCAATGTTGTCACCATTGAGAACGCGATCTGCATCCATGAAGAGGATGCGGGCCTGCTGTGGAAGCATTGGGACTTTCGCTCCAACAACGTTGAATCGCGCCGCGCCCGCAGGCTGGTGATCTCCTGCATCGCGACGGTCGCAAACTACGAATATGGCCTGTTCTGGTACTTCCATACGGATGGCTCGATCCAGTTCGAGCTCAAGGCGACCGGCATCATCAACACGGCCGCCTGCCATCCGGGGCAGCCTGGCAAGTACGGGAAGGAGGTCGCCCCCGGCGTCGTCGGTCACATCCACCAGCACATCTTTTGTGCGCGGCTCGACATGAATATCGACGGTGACGACAACAGTGTCGTCGAGCTGAACACGAAGGCCGATCCCTGGGGGCCGGATAATGCCTATGGCAACGGCTTCTACGAGGAGGAGACGGTTCTCAAGACCGAGCTCGGCGGGTGCCGCCAGGTGAACCCCGCGACGCATCGGGCTTGGAAAGTGATCAACCCCAATCGCAAGAACTGGGTTGGCACGCCGACGGGCTACAAGCTCGAGGCCAGTCACCCCGTGATACCGTTCATCCATCCGGAGTCGCCGTCGGGTAGGCGGTCGAGCTTCATCAAGAACCAGCTCTGGGTGACGGCCTTCGATCCCGAAGAGCGATATCCGGCTGGCGAATACATGAACCACTCGGATGGAACGGGAGGTGTCTCCGATTTCGTCAGGAAGAACCGGAACATCGAGAGCACCGACATCGTGCTCTGGCACGTGTTCGGGCTTCACCATCAGGTCCGCCCAGAGGACTTTCCCGTTCAGCCCTGCATCTTCACCGGCTTCAAGCTGATGCCCAGCGGCTTCTTCGATCGCAATCCCGGCATCGATCTCGCGCCCGACACGAACGCCGCGAGTTGTCATGCGCAGGCCGCCGAGTAGGGCGGGGCTCGCCATCGGACCCGCCGCGTTCCCGCTCGTCCGACCGGCGTCGCCGGCCGGTCGTGGCTCCTCCTTCGCAAGGATAGCATGCTCCAGGTCGATGGCCTCCGCGATCGTCGCTTTTGCGTTCTTTGCAGGCTCGGCCGCGCGCGTTCTCCCCGCCTTGCTGGCAGTCACCGTCCAGCAGGATCTGGGGTTGCAGCCCTCCGATGTGTCCTTGCCGATCACGCTCGGCATCGCAGTCTCCGCGTGCGTATCGCCGTTCGCAGCTTACAGCCTGGAACGATGGGGCGTTCGCGCGCCACTGATCGTCAGTCTGGCTCTCCTTGCGCTATCGCTTGTATCGACGACGCATGCGATGTCGCCATGGCATCTCACTGTGGTCTGGGGGCTCGGTGTCGGCTTTAGTGGCTCTTTGAGCGCGTCCCTTCTGGGGGCGATGGTCGGGAGTCGTGGCGGCGCGGCGCATTGTGGGACACGCTTTGGTCTCCTGGCGTCGATGCAGCCGCTGGGATCGGCGGCCGGACTGCTGCTGGCGTCACGCGCGGCCAGTGCGCTTGATTGGCGCTTCGCGTTCCAGGCCGCTGCCGTCGGCGTGCTCGCCACGGCGTTCGCCGTTGTCCTTGTCCCTATATCCCGACGAGGAGCCTTGCCGCGAGGGCCCAAGTCCAACCGGCACGGGACATTGCGTCTAAAGGAGGAGAACCGGCGGTTCTGGGTCCTTGCCACGATCTTCTGCATCTGCGGTGCGTCGACATCCGGCTTGATCGACGGTCAGCTCGGTATGCTCTGCATGGGCGCTGGTCTCGGCCTCACATCGAGCGCCGATGTCATGGCGATCCTCGTGCTCGGCGGCGCGGTAGGGAGCGTGGTGAGCGGGGTTCTCGCCGACCGTTGTCCCGCCCGAACGTTGCTGGCGCTCTACTTCGTCGTCCGCGCGCTCCTCTTGCTCTGGCTTCCATTCACCGGCTTCAGCGTCGTCGAATTGGCCCGGTTCGGTGCGCTTTATGGCCTTGATGCGGCGCTGACATTTCCTGCACTGGTCAGGCTGATGTCGGTAAATCTAGGCGCGCTCCGCGTCGGCAGAGCGATGGGCTGGATGACGGTGATGCACCTGGCAGGAGGCGCTATAGCGTCTGCGGCGATCGGTGCCTTGGGCCTCGCCGCCTATGCGGTCGGATTCGCCGGCGTCGGCCTCGCCTGCCTCGCGGCCGCGGGTCTCGTCGTACTTCTGAAGGATGCGCCGGCGCAAGACGCGTCATCCGGCTAAAACAGTCGCGGCCGATCAATGGCCAGCGAAGTTCCGAGACCGCCGCGCAGGGGACTCCGCCAGCAGCAGTCCTTCGGACACGGCAAGTGCCGCGAGTCGCGTGCGCGAGTCGCAGCCCATCTTTGCGAGGATATGCTCGATGTGCGTGGAGACGGTGCGGGGCGACACGAAGAGTTGCTCGGCGATGTTGGGATTTGAAGCGCCGCTGGTCACGAGATGCAGGATCTGAATCTCCCGGAGAGAGAGATTATACGGCCAGCGAATGCATTGTTCTGTGATCAGCAGGATGTTTCCGCGGCAGGGCGTGATCGTGACCTGGTGACAGCGGCCGGCCTCGTCCGGCCAGACGAAGCGCTGAGCACTAGGTGATTTCGCCTTCTCCAGCACGAGCCGGCGAAGCTCTCCGCCCTCGCCGAGATGCGGTCCCGGACTACGGTTGGGGAGATGAAACGCAAAACCGTTCGGCGAGACGGCGATGGCATAGGCACCCGGCGCCAGCTCATCGGCCAGCAGCTGTGGTGTCCTGAGCTGATCACAGATGTTCAGCAGAATTGGGCGGAAGCGCTCGGTCATCTCGCGATGCTCGTCCTTGGCGTGCGCCTCCTTGGACCAGCTCATGTGGATGGCCCCGATATAGCGGCCATCGGCGACGCGCAGGCACATTGTCGAACCCTCCCTGAAGCCATCCGGCATCAGGTATTCCTGGGCGGTGAAGGTATCCGGCAGAGAGAGGTTCCAATCGCGCTTGTAGTCTCGCCAACGCAGCGAGTGCGTGTCCCTTTCGCGCGCTATGGCGTAAGCGGGGCAGGTGCCGGGGAAGCCGTCGAGCACGTAGGACATCGTTTTGTCCGTGTATCCATCGACTGCCAGGAAACGGTGGTTTCGGGATATCGGATCCATCGCGACTAGCGCGATCGCCTCGCTCCTCACGAACTCGCGTAACAGACGGGTGACTTGGGTCGCCTGATCGATGATCTGATCATTCAGGGCTGCCGCCGGTGCATCGAGCCGCACCGTAGCCGACAAAGCATGCTCGATCGCTGCCGATTTCACTGTGAGCCTCCAGCTCGTGAAAGATCTTGCCAACGGTTCGTGATCGAATCTTCTTCTTGGCCGCTAGTGATCCGTTAGACCGGCGACACTGCCTAGTATTTCGCGTCCCTAGCATAGCAAGGACTGCGCCAACCAGCGAGCTGCCACATGATGAGGTGGTCATTCGCCCTGCTATCTCGACCGTCCCGGATCGAACTGAGACGCCGAGCTGAAAGCTGCAATTGCATGTTAGATGCGGTCGCTCCTTTAGTCAAAGGAGTGTCGCATTGCCCCTCATCCAGGGCCAGCAATTCTGACGCAAGCTGACCTTCCGCGCTGCCGACTGATGAAAATCTGGGCGTGGTTTGCCGTGCAAGTCGTCACCCTGAGCTCAGTTCGCACCCGCAGCGTCGTTCTAGATCGCACAGGGGGGACCCTCCAGCTCGGCCTTCAAAATCGGTCAGCTGACGTATTGCTGAAAATCGGCAAAAAACCGAGGCTCTGATCAATGCGGTTCGGCCGAAGCAACCATGCCAGTTCGTGGGGATACGGATCGAGGCCGCGATCACCTGACGGTGCCTGACCGCATCGTCTTAGCGCCAACGGAAGTCCGGCCCGGTCTCGGTCGCGATGCCGAGCACCCGCGCGCGATTGCAAGAAAGGTTGCTCGGATGGTTCTCAAACTCACCAGGCGTTCAGTGACCACGGGCATCGGCGCCGCCATGGCCGCACCATTTGTTGGACGTTCGGCGCTTGCCGCCCAGCCGATCCTTCTCGGCGTTCCCTACTGCCAGACTGCTGCAGCCGGCGTCGCTGATCACCAGGATTTTCTGAACGGGACGACGCTCGCGATGGAGGAGATCAATGCCGCAGGCGGCATTCTCGGCAGGCCGCTGAAGCTGTTCACAACGGACATGAACGTTCTCTCGCCGGAATCATCGAAGCAGGCGCTGGCCGCCTGCGTTGATGCCAAGGTCGACGCGATCTCCTTTGCTTTCACGCTCGTCCCCTTGCCGGCGATGGACGCGACGGTGAAGTACAAATGCCCGTACATCAACGGCAACGCGCAGCGCGCCGGCACTTCTGCCGTGAAAGAGCAGCCGGACAAATACAGCCACATCTTCCAGTTTTGTCCGTCTGAGGTGAACTACGGATGGAGCTATGCTCTCTGGCTGGAAGATCAGGAGCAGGGGGGTATCTGGAAGCCAAAGAACCGCAAGGTTCATATCGTTCAGGAGCAGATCGGTTACTGTCAAACGATATCGCGTGCGGCCCAGGAAGCGATCAAGCGGCGTGGGAAGTTCGAGGTCGCCCGCATTACGGATATCCAGTACCCCGTGCAGGACTGGGCACCGGTCATTCGCGAGATGAAGGAGGTCGATGCCGCCGCGATCATGGTGGACCATTGGGTGGCCGCTGAATACGCCGCTTTCTGCAAGCAGTTCGTGGCAAGCCCGGTGCGCGATTCGCTCGTCTATCTCCAGTACGGCCCCTCGCAGCCGGAATTCCTCGAACTTGCCGGATCGGCGGCGAACGGCTTCGTGTGGGGCACCACCATGGGCATCTATGGTGACGAGAGGGGGGTCGCCTACAGGCAGAAGTACAAGAAGCGCTTCCCCGGCATTGCGGGGCTTGCCTATACCGGCATTGCCTACGATCAGACCTACTACCTCAAGAAGGCCTGGGAAGCAGTCGGCGATCCCCGGAAGTTCAGGGAGGTCTGCGACTGGATTCGGGCTAACCCGCAGCGCGGCGTCTGCGGCTTCGTCGATATGGGCAACCCATATCAGGAAGCGCTCCATTTTCCGGACAATGGCGGCGACGAATTGCAGGCGCACAAGCTCGAGGCCGGCGTCGCGCAGCTTTATGTCCAGATCCAGGGCGGCGAGCACAAGATCGTCTATCCCGGTCCGGTCTCGGAAACGAAGCTGATCTCTGCGCCGTGGTGGAGCTGATGCTCAGACAAATCGCCCGAAACGGTGCGGCTGAACAGGGCGGAAAGGCCGCCCTGTTCTCCTGCCGCGGCATCTCGCTCGATCTCGGCGGTCGCGAGATCCTCCGCGATATCAACCTGCATGTTGAGGCCGGGGAAGTGCTCGGCATCATCGGACCGAACGGTGCCGGCAAGACCAGTCTGTTTGAAATCCTCTCCGGCCGTATGCCGCCAAAGAGCGGCTCCGTGTGGTTCAAGGGCGAGAATGTTACGGGCTTGCCGTTGTATTCCCGCTCACGGCTTGGGATCGGCCGAACGTTCCAGACGCCGGTCGTTCCTGACGAGCTGACCGTCGGCGAGACGTTCAAGGCGGCGCGTCAGGCTCACCGTCCGTTTCTCACGCGGTTCGACGCCGAATATGGCGCCGACCTCGTCGGTCTGAAGATCAGCGACGACACGCCGGCGACGCAGCTCGAGACCTTCAACCGGCGCAAATTGCTGCTGGCCTGCCTGCTGATGCGCCGGCCCTCGTTGCTGCTGCTGGATGAGCCGGCGGCCGGCCTGATCAATTCGGAGGTCGATGAGATCGATACTCTGCTGCGGATCCTGGCAAAGGAAATGAACATTGCGATCCTCATCGTGGAGCACCGCATCGAGCTCCTCGGGACGATCGCCGACCGCATTCTCGTGATGGACGCCGGGGAGGTCATTTCCGAGGGCCTGATGGACGACGTCATGGCGGATTCAAAGGTCCATGCGGCTTACTTCGAGGATTTCAGCGAAGAGGCGGATGCATGAATATCTCCGTGAGCAACCATTTGCCGGGCGCTCCGCCGCGTCAGCCGCAGCGCGAGGTCCTGAACGTCAAGGGACTGTCCGCGGGCTATGGGCCGGTTCGCGTCATCCACGATCTCGATCTCGTCGTTCAGTGTGGGGAGCGGATCGGCATCGTCGGCTTGAATGGCCACGGCAAGTCGACCCTGTTCTATGCTATCGCCGGACTTACCGGCTGGCAGCGCGGCTCGATCAAGCTGAACGGCAGGGAGGTCGGTCGCACGCGAAGCCAGGGGCCGGGGCGCTACACCCACGAGATCGTGCGCGCAGGATTGGCCTTGATTCCGCAAGGCGACGAGATCTTCCATGGCCTGACCGTCGAGGAGCATCTCGATTCCGGCGCCTACACCGCGGCGGCCTGGCGCGATCGCGCTGCACGCAAGCTCCGCATCCTGGAGATCTTTCCACCGTTGCGGAAGCTGATGGGTGTACCCGTGGGGCGCCTGTCGGGCGGCGAACGGCGCATGGTATCTATCGGCCGCGGCCTGATGACGGATGCGTCGCTCTTCCTCGTCGACGAGCCATCGCTCGGGCTGGCGCCCAAGATCGGCAAGAGCGTGATCAACGCACTGATGGCCGTCAAGCTCGGCAATGCCGCGATGATCATTGCGGAGCAGAACGTCGCCCTGCTCGAGGGACGGGTCGATCGCGTCATCGGCATGCATGTCGGAAAGCTCAAGGGTGAGGCCTCGGCGGCCCTCGCGTTGAACGTTTATCGAAAGGCGTAAAACGTGGATATCTGGTTCATCGTCAGCAACACCATCGTCCTTGCGTGCATTTACGGCACGCTTGCGATCGGAATTTCGATCACCTGGTCGAGCCTCGGCCTGCTCAATCTGGCCTACGGCTTCATATTTGCATTCGCGGGTTATGGCGCTTGGCTGTTTGCCCAGCATGTCTCCACATCGGGGCCTGCGGTGCTGGCGGCGGGTATCCTCGCGGGCGCGCTCGGGGGAGTGGTCATCTGTGCGGTCGGGTTCATACCGATCCACGACAAGCCAAACTTCACCATTCGAGGTTTGATTGCGACGCTCGCGATCAATCTGATCGGCACGCAGTGTCTGCTCTGGTGGTTCGGCCCGCGATCGAAGAGCTTGCCGGAGATCTTCGGCAACTGGTCGGTGTCCTTGCCGGGTGTTGTCTTCACGGCGGACAAGATCGGGAACGTGGTGACATCCGTCCTGCTATTGGCGGTCGTCCTAAGGTGGATGCAGTCGAGCCGCCGTGGCCTCGAAATCCGCGCCATGATGATGAATCCGCATGCGGCATCCATCGTCGGCATCGGCGTTCGGCGAACCTCGTTCTATGTCATGGGCATCACAGGCGGGTTGGCGGGTCTCGCGGCCGTCCTCCTCTCTCAGACCTATTATATCTCGCCGTTCGGCGGACTGATGCCGATGATCAAGGGAGTCAGCATCGCGCTTTGCGGCGGGCTCGGCAGCGTGCGCGGTGCCGTCATCGCCGCGATCGTGCTCGGCCTGAACGAGGCCCTGACGAGCATATCGATCGGCGGCCGGTACGTTCTCATCACCCAGTTCGTCGTGATCATCGTCATCCTCTTGGTGCGTCCGCGCGGTATTGCCGGGCTGCTCGACAAGGCGAGGGAGGCCTGAGCAATGTCAATTGATAGCGGCATCAAGTGGCGCAATCCGCTCTTTGTCTGGGGCGGCAAGCGCGACGTCGAAGAGCTCCCGACCATTCCGTTCCGCAGCCACAAAGAGGTCTGGGAAAGAACTCGTCGATCGACGACGAAGCTGAATCCCGTCGGCCGCCTGCGCTACTACTACAAATGGCCAGGCCACGGCGCAACGATGTGGAATCGTCTTCGCTACTGGCCGACACGCCGCCGCGTGCTCCGCGTGCGCGGGGAATATAACCCCAAGACCTTGCGCGCGGAGAAGACGATCGTCGACAAGCGGCCCATCTGGTGGGTATTGGGGCTTCTTGCGCTGGCAATAGCTCCCCTGTTCACGCCAGGCGATCTGCAGAACACGCTGCTGACGGCGGGAGCCACGTTCGGCATCTATGCCGCCATTAGTCTGTGCTGGATGCTCATCATGGGAACTGCGGGTGTCTTTTCGCTCGCGACCTATGCAGTCGTCGGGACGGCAGCGTTCGTGACGGCATTGCTTGCCGTCAAGTTCGCATTGCCCTGGTGGTTGTTGCCACCGATCGGGGCTCTGGTGGGGCTGGTCTTCGGTGGGATCATCGCGTTGCCGGCCACGCGGCTCGACGGATTCTACTATGCGCTTCTCACCCTGGGTCTCAACGAGCTTTGCCGGGTCTACTTCGTGACGTCGAAGGAGTTCGGGTCCGCGAACGGCGGCCTGTACGGCGCCAGGACCTATATCCCGGAAGAATGGTCGCAGCTCGGTCAGCTGCTCCTGGCGTACTACGCCTGCTTTGGCCTGATGCTGCTGGCCTTGCTGCTCTACCGGTTCGTCAACGGCCGCCGGCTTGGACGAATCCTGCGCATGGCGCCCGAAAAGCGCGAGGCCTTCGCCGAGGCGACGGGGGTCAACTTTCGCCAGGCGCGCGTCTGGGTGTTCCTCGTCTCGTCGGCGGCGCTGGGCTTCATCGGCGGATTCTATACTTCGAATTTCGGCGGCGTGGCGTTCTCGATCTTCAATTTCGATACCGTGCTGCTCGGCCTCGCCATGCTGGTGATCGGCGGCGTTGGACGTGCGGAAGGCGCGGTCGTTGGCACCCTGATCGTCGTGTTCTTCGACCAGGTGCTGAATACGTGGGGGCCGGCTCGCTTCATGATCATCGGGCTGATCATGCTCCTGGTCGTGCTCTACCTGCGCAACGGGCTGTTCGGGATCAAGGCGCAGTTCCGTGCCTGGCGCGACAAGAAGAAGAGCGAGCGGCGATCGACGCGAGCGGAGAAGGGGGGCGAAATGCTGCCCGAGGAAGCGACCGAGACCGAGGACAAGAGCGTCATCTACCAGCGGCGCCACGACAAGATGACTCGCGATCATCTCAAGACGCTGGTGTCGCCGGAGATCATCGAGGAGCATCGCCACTCCCTCAACGGGCAGCACAGTGAGGCGCTCGAACGGCTGCTGATCTACTTCCGCACCCGTCCTCAGGTGGAGAAGTACGCCATCATGGCCGTGGAACGCTTCGAAGGCTATCGCATCGTCGCTCTATCCGGACATCGTGGCGTAGCGCCGCGGGTGGTGGAGGACCGAATCTACGCGACGCCGGATGAGGCCTGCCACGGCGTCTTCATGCGGCGAGTACAGGATCTACTGGAGTCCTGATCACGGATGAAGCGTTCGGACCTGCGCGGCGGACGCTGAGCTTGTAAAGGAAGGAGTTGGCGGTGACACCGGTCAGACTTTTTGGCTACACGGACAGGCTCTCGGTCAAGCCGGGTGAGACCATTCAGTTTCATGTCAGCGCCGAGGGGACGGATACAGCTGAGGCGCAATTGGTGCGCCTGATCCATGGCGACCAGAACCCGGCAGGGCCAGGCTTCGTCGAAGAAGAGGTGGCGTGCACCGCGAACGGCAGGTGGCGGGTCGAGCCGCAGTTCACCCAGGTGGGATCGTTCCTCGAGGTCGATGATCCCGAGGGCCGGCTGGCGTTCGCAAACAGCTTCACTTTGTTCGCCTTCATCCACCCGACATGGCCGGCATCCGGAAAACGGCAGACCATAATCGGTCGATGGGACGGCGATCGAAAGCAGGGCTACGGCATCGGCATCGACGAGAAAGGCTATCTGCAGTTTTGGATCGGACGGGGCGAAGAGACCGAGCGCTTGACCGCCAACGTGCCGCTGCAGGTGCAGATGTGGTATTTCGTGGCCGTGACCTTCGACGCCGAGACACGGCGTGCGACCTTGCACCAGGTCGGCGTCGGCAACAGGTACAACGGCCTGTTGGGCAAGGTCGCGCTGGTAGATTACGAATCCCGCACGTCTGCAACTTTCCGGAGCAAGCCCGGGAACCTGGCCTCAACTCCGTTTCTCATCGCGGGTTCGCGTAGCCGCGATGCGCAACAGCGGGCGTGCGTGTCGGAGCTCTATTGGGGCAAGATCGACCGCTGCGGTGCATTTGGCCAGGCTCTACAGTCGGCCGAGCTCGACACGATCAGGAGCGGGCTCGTGCCCGCGATGGACAGCCTGGTCGCGTACTGGGATACGAGCGCGGGATACACCGACCGCGGCATCGGAGATCTTGTGGTCGACGTCGGCCGGTACAGGCTGAATGCTCGAGGATACAATCGGCCCGTTCGCGGCCAGACCGGCTGGAACTGGGACGGCTTCACCGACTGTTTCCGTCTGGCTCCGCAAGAGTTCGGGGGGATCGAGTTTCATGCCGACGCGCTGACGGATTGCAATTGGAAGGCGACCAAGACCGTCGCCCTGCCGCAGGGCCTCAAAAGCGGCTGCTATGCCATGAGGCTACGATACGGCTGGGGAAAGGGCGTGAGCGAGGAGCATGTCGTCTTCTTCGTCCGGCCGGGAAGGCCCCGGGCGCGTATTGCATTTCTGTTTCCGACACTCACCTACCTTGCCTTTGCGAACGAGCGCCTGAGCTTCGATCACCCGGAGCGCGAAGCCTTGACGGGACAGTCGGCTGTGCTGTCCGATATCGACATCGAGATGTATATGCGAGACGATTTCGGGCTGTCGACATACGACATGCACGCCGATGGCAATGGCGTGTGCTACAGCTCCTATCACCGTCCGATCATGAACATGCGGCCGAGGTACAGGATGCCGAGCCTCGATGTGGCTTCGGGATTGGCTGCGGACCTATCGATCATCGCATGGCTGGACCAGAGCGGCTTCGAGTACGAGGTCCTGACCGACGAGGACCTGCATCGCGACGGGTTGGAAGCGTTGTCGCCGTACGCATGCGTGATCAGCGGCTCGCGCCCGGAATACTACACCGAGCGAATGCTGGATGCGACCGAGGATTATATCGCCGGCGGCGGTCGTTACATCTATGCAGGCGGCAACGGGTTCAACGCCACAGCCGGCATTCGCGACGGCGAACCATGGATCATGGAATGTCGACGTCGCGATGATGGGTACAAGCCGTGGGTGTCCCGCTACGGCGAGCACTACATGGCAACGGACGGAATGCGTGGTGGTCCCTGGAAGGTGCTCGGACGGGCGACCCAGAAGCTGGTTGGCATAGGCCTGAGCAGCTCGGGCGGTGGACGAAGCGAACCGTACCGGAGGATGCCGGACAGCTATCACCGCACAGTGTCCTGGATCACCAAAGGTGTCGATGGCGAGATCATCGGTGACGCCGGTCTTGCCAATGACGGCGCCGCGGGCCTGGCGCTCGATTATTATGACCGCGCTCTGGGCACGCCGCCGCACACCAAGATCATCGCCTCGTCTGGGGGCCACACGGACAGCTATGTCGTGAACCAGCAGCTCGTCCTCTATTCCTATCTTGGGCTCTATGGGTCGTATGACTGGCGGGTTCACGCCGACATGACCTACTTCACGGCTCCCAATGGCGGCGCTGTGTTTGCATGTGGTTCGGTCGCATTCGCGCAATCGCTGCCGGTCAACAATTTCAGGAACAGCGCATCCCGAGTGCTGGCGAATGTCGTGGAGGCATTCGCTGGGGCCAGCAGATTGCCCGGGCTCGCATGGGTCAACGAGGAAAAGCAGTGGGCTTGATGGATCAAGCAGGGAAAGCCGCGTCGGCACCTGCCACGGCTATGGTCCACGTCGAACGTCTGCAGTTGGAGAGCTGAGATGCTGCCTCTTGAGTACGACAGGTCCGAGGACCGTGACATCATCGTCCGGGATCGATTCGACGGCCTCCGCCGCGAGTTTCTGCGGACGCTGGTGAACCCCGAGGTCATCGAGGAGCACCGCCAATTGCCGCTGGGACAGCACAGCGAGAGGCTCGAGCGACTGTTGATCTATTTTCGTCAACGGCCGCTTGAGCAAAGATATGCGGTCAGAGCAATCGAGCCGTTCCGGCGCTATCAGGTCGTTAAGCTCTCAGGACGTCGGGGCGTTCCCCCGCGTTTGATCGATGATGCCATTTACACATCGGCGAACGATGCCCGTCACGGCTTGTTCCTGCGCTGCATCCGCGACCTTCTCGAAACCTAGCGTAACACGCCTGCCAGGCAGGGCACCTTGTCCGGCTTCTCGATGGGAAACTCCGCACCATGGCGCAGATCAAGATATTCGGTTATGCAGACAAGATCTCGGTGAAGCCGGGCGACACCATACAATTTTATGTCAGTGCCGATGGCACGTCGACCGCTGAAGCCCATCTCGTGCGCCTGATCCATGGCGACGAGCACCCGCATGGTCCGGGATTCATCGAGGAAGAAATCGACTGCGTCGCCAACGGCACTTGGCAGGTTGAGAAGCAGTTCACGCAGGTCGGTGCCTTCCTCGAGGCGACCGACCCCGATCGCAAGCTCGCGCTCGACGGCAGCATCACGCTCTGTGCGTTCATCTGGCCGACATGGCCCGATGTCGGGCATCGCCAGTGCCTCCTGGGCCGCTGGGACAACGACAGGAATCACGGCTATGGCCTTGGAATCAATCCGAGCGGCAGGCTGGAGTTCTGGGTCGGTTGCGGAAACGAGATCGACTATCTCCAGGCTGAGCTGCCGTTGCAGAAGCAGGCTTGGTATTTCGTCGCGGCCACTTTCGATGCGCGAAGCGGCCGCGCCACGCTGTACCAGGAAGGCGTCGTGAACCGCTACAACAGCCTGCTCAGCAAAGTCGCGCCGGTCGAATACCGCTCGCATGTGTCGGAGATGTTTCGGTTCAGGCAGAACAACCTGCCCGATACGCCATTCCTTGTGGCGGGGTCGCGCGACTGGCACGCGCTGCGCGGTCACTTCGTGTCGCAGCTCTACTGCGGGAAGATCGATCGTTGCGGTGTGTTCGATCGCGCTTTGGCGCGCGAAGAGCTCGATGCGATTCGCGCGGGCGGGAAGCCCCCGTCGGACGGTATGGTCGCGTATTGGGACACCACGAAGGGCTATACCGATCGCGGGATCGGCGATCTCGTAATCGATATCGGACCCAACCAGCTCGATGCGAAGGGCTACAACAGACCGGTGCGTGCACAGACCGGCTATAACTGGAACGGCCGCAACGACTGCTTCCGGCTCGCCCCGCATGAATACGGCGGCATCGAGTTCCATGCCGACGCGATGATCGACAGCAATTGGAAAGCCACAAAGACGCTCGAGTTGCCCGAAACGCTGCGCAGCGGAGCCTACGCGATGAGAGTACGCGGCGGTGACGGCGAGGGCCTGGCCGAAGAATACATCGTTTTCTTCGTTCGGCCCCGCACGCCTACAGCGCGAATTGCTCTGTTGTTTTCCACCGCGACCTATCTGGCCTACGCCAACGAGCGTTTCGCGACAGACGGCCAGATCGTGCAGCCAATGGCGGGCCAGCCGCCGACGATCTCCGAGGTTGATATCGAGATCTACGAAAATCCGGAATTCGGTGCCGGCTGCTACGACACGCATGCGGATGGCGCCGGCGTCTGCTACACGAGCTACCGTCGCCCGATGGTGAACATGCGGCCGAAATACCGGATCGCCGCGTTCGACTTGCCGTGGAATTTTCCGGCGGACCTCTCGATTCTGGCGTGGCTTGAGCACAAGGGGTACGAGTACGACGTACTGACCGATGAAGATGTGCATCTGGAGGGTGTCGCAGCGATGGCGCCCTATGCTTGCATTCTGAATTCCACGCACCCGGAATATCACTCTGAGCGCATGCTCGACGCGCACGAGGATTACATCGCCGGCGGTGGGCGCTTTATCTGCATGGGCGCGAACAGCTTCTGCTGCAATGTGGCGTTCCGCGATGACCAACCGTGGATCATGGAGTGCCGCAAGACAGGTGGCCACTGGATCGCCTGGGCGGCTCGGCCGGGTGAATACTATCTCGCCACGACCTGGCAGATGGGCGGAATCTGGACCGGCTTTCAGCGATGGGGACAGAAGCTGGTCGGCAATACCTTCGCTGGCGAGGGCTTCGCCCATAGCCAGCCCTACCGGCGCATGCCCGACAGCTACGATCCAGCGCTAGCCTGGATCACGGAAGGGATCGAAGGCGAGATCATCGGTGATTTCGGCCTGGGCAACGGCGGAGCGGCGGGCATTGAGATCGACTGCTACAAGCTGGGGTTCGGCACGCCACCCAATACCAAGATCATCGCATCCTCGGGTGGTCACCCCGACAATTACATCGCTCATGATGAGGAGGGAGCCCACGCCCATCAGGGATTTAGCGGGACACACAACTACATTCTGCGGGCCGACATGGTGTATTTCGAGGCGCCGAACAATGGTGCGGTGTTTGCAACCGGATCCATCGCTTTTGGAAGCGCCCTTCCTGTCAACGGGTTCGAGAACAACGTCTCGCAGCTGCTCAGCAACGTGGTGGACGCGTTCATCAGGCCGGGCCCGTTGTCCGGCTCGAACACAACTAGGAAAAGCACGGCAGGGCTCGAACGAGTAGCCCCCTAGGAACGTCTCGAATGATTGACTTGCACTATGCGCCGACCCCCAACGGCTGGAAGATCTCGATTTTGCTCGAGGAACTGGGGCTGCCCTATACCGTCGTGCCGATCGATATTCGTGCCGGTGAACAGTTCAAGCCGGAGTTTCTCGCCATCAGCCCGAACAATCGCATTCCAGCGATCGTTGATCGTGCGCCGGCCGACTGTGGCGAGCCGATCTGCGTGTTCGAGACGGGTGCTATCCTGATTTACCTGGCCGAAAAGACCGGACGCTATCTGCCAGTCGATGCGCGCGGTCGTACCCGGGTCTTACAATGGGTGATGTGGCAGACGGCCGGTCTCGGACCGATGCTCGGTCAGCACGGTCATTTCCGCCTCTATGCGCCGGAGAAAATCCCTTATGCGATCGATCGGTTTCGGCGTGAGGCAACGCGATTATACGGTGTGCTTGATACTCAATTGGGTAAGACCGGGCGCTTCGTCGCTGGCGACGAATATACGATAGCCGACATGGCCTGTTTCCCGTGGACGATGACACATAAGGCGCAAGGCTTCACACTCGACGACTATCCGAACCTCAAACGCTGGTATGCGGAAGTCCGCGGGCGGCCGCAAGTCCAGGCCGGCCTTTCGGTCGGCAAATTCGTGAAGGAGCCGTTCTCGGACGAAGCAAGAACAATCATGTTCGGCGCATCGAAGTCGTGACCGAAGGAATTGCGCCACCCTGGGCGGGTGAAACCGCAAAAGGCGGGTACGTTGCATTGCATGTCAGTCAAGAAGAGAGTGCATGATCGATGATAGAGTTCTTCTTCGACTGCTCAAGTCCGTGGACTTATCTCGCCTTCCATAACATCCAGCGACTGGCAAAGGAGTTTGGCGAGCCGCTTTCGTGGCGGCCCGTGCTGGCTGGCGGCGTCTTCAATGCGGTTAATCCGAGCGTTTATGCTTCGCGCGAAAATCCGATCGTGCCGAAAGCGCAGTACATGTTGAAGGATCTTGCAGACTGGGCGCGCTCAGCCGGGCTTGTGATCAAAATGCCACCGACAGTTTTTCCGGTGAACAGCGTCAAGGCGATGCGCGGCTGCATCTGGCTCGGAGGCGGGATGGTTCCGTTCGCTACCGCGGTGTTCGAGGCCTATTGGGGCGAGGATAGGGACATCTCTCAAGATGCGGTGCTGACGAACATCTGCAAGAAGTTGGACGTCGATCCTGCGGAGTTTCTTCGAGGGATCAGCGACGAAGCGGTCAAGAACCAACTCCGGATCAACACGGACGAGGTCATCGCTCGCGGCGGCTTTGGATCCCCGACGATTTTCGTCGACAGGACCGATATGTATTTTGGCAACGATCGCCTGCCGCTGGTTCGTGAGTTGCTTGAGCGCCGGAAGGGACAGAGCCATCCGGCCTGCAAGAGTGCTCCTTGAGCAAAGAGGTTCGGCGCCCAAAGGTTAAATAACGAGGCGATCCAGACAGCGAGAGCGATCAGTCCTCTGGATGATGACAGGCGACGCCTCCTTCACCATCGGCTCGCCATTGCGGATATACAGTGCGGCATATATCGGATGCACGGGGGCAGCGGGGGTGAAAGTGGCATCCTGCCGGCGGATCGGCGGCAGATGGAATTTCGCCGACGATACGCGGCAATTGGGATCGGATGCCCGGATCGGGGATTGGCGAGGCATCACGCAGCATGCGCGTATAGGGATGGCGCGGTGTGCCGAACACGCGCGAGACCGGGCCGTCCTCGACGATGCGCCCGAGATACATCACTGCGACGCGCGCGCAGAACCACCTGATAACACCGAGATCGTGGCTGACGAGCACGAATGTCAGGCCGCGCCGCGCCTGCAGATCCTTCAGGAGCAGCAGCACCTGTGCCTGCACAGAGACGTCGAGTGCTGATACCGGCTCGTCGGCAACAATGAGCTCGGGCTCGACAGACAGCGCACGGGCGATTCCGATGCGTTGGCGCTGCCCGCCGGAAAATTCGTGCGGGTGGCGGTCGTAGGCGGAAGGCGGCAGGCCGACCTCCTCCAGCAAGGCGATTGCGCGCTCGCGCGCGGCGCGGCCGCGAGCAAGACCATGCACGCCAAGCGGTTCCGTCAACGCTTGGCCAATCGTGCGTCGCGGATTGAGCGATGAATAGGGGTCCTGGAACACGATCTGCATGCGCCGGCGCAGGCGTTGCAGCGTCGATCCCTTGGCGTCAGTCACGTCGGTGCCCGCGAAGCGCACGCGCCCGGCATCCGGCGGAATCAGACGTAACACGGCGCGCGCCGCAGTCGACTTGCCGCAGCCGGACTCTCCGACGAGGCCGAAGGCCTCGCCGCGCTGAACCGCGAAGCTGACGCCGTCAACGGCGCGAACCGTGGTTGTGACCGGGCGAGGAAAGCCCTTGGTCAGAGTGAAGTGCTTGGCGAGATCGTGGACGTCGAGCAAGGTTTCGGACGCGCTCATTGGGTGGCCTTCGGATCGGTCACGTCGCAAAGGCCGTCGCCGACGAGGTTCAGACCCAAGACCAGCACGAGGATGGCCAGACCCGGCCAGATGCACAGCCATGGAGAGTCGAGAATGTTCTCAAACCCGTCCCGCATCATGCCGCCCCAGGTCGACGTCGGTGGCTTGACGCCGAGCCCGATGAAGGACAGCGAGGCTTCGGTGCGGACGGCGGTGGCCATCCAGAGGGTGCCCATGACCAGGAGGTCCGTGACGATATTGGGCAGGACATGCACGAGCAGGATGCGCAG
>Ga0209758_1001515_pt1 | contig 26943 bp, 22 predicted proteins | sample AraplaMF_Col_mMF_FD_184258 | JGI IMG/M metagenome (GOLD analysis project Ga0209758, IMG submission 184258) | Arabidopsis root microbial communities from the University of North Carolina, USA - plate scrape MF_Col_mMF (SPAdes) (version 2) | ecosystem: Host-associated > Plants > Roots > Endosphere...
CAGATAACGACTGACCAGCGCGGCAATCTCGCTGTCGTCCTCGACGACCAGCAGGCGGACGGACGGCGATTCCGTGGATGGATCCTGGCCGGTATGCATGAAAGTCCCAAAAAGGAGGGTGGCCCCCAAACGGATGGGCTCGTGACCTGCAAGAGATTACATCCGCGCCGGCTTGATCGGCATCAATATGCCCGATCCGCCGTTACGCCTAGATCGCCGTCATGCCCATCGATACCGCCACCCCCATGGATGCAAACGCTCCGGCCCCTCCAGCCAGGCGGCACTGGCTGCGCCGCCTCGGCGCCGGCCTGATCGCCGGCGCGGCCGACGATGACCCCAGCGGTATCGCCACCTATTCGCAGGCGGGCGCGCAGTTCGGCTATGCCACGCTGTGGACCATGCTATTCACGCTGCCGCTGATGATCGGCATCCAGACCGTGAGTGCGCACGTGGGCCGGGTCACCGGGCGCGGCCTGGCGGCCAATATGCGCCGGCATTTTCCACGGCCCGCGCTGCTGTTGCTGGTGTCGTTGCTGCTGGTGGCGAACGTCGTCAACCTGGCCGCGGACATCGGCGCGATGGGAGCGGCGATGCGCCTGCTGCTGGGCGGTCCGCCGGTGCTGTACGCGCTGGCCTTCGCCTCGTTGTCGCTGTTGCTGGAAGTGGCGATTCCGTTCCCGCGCTATGCGCCGCTGCTGAAAGTCATGACCCTGAGCCTGTTCGCCTATGTGGCGACGGTGTGCGTGATCGACGTGCCGTGGCGCGAGATGTGGCGTTCGCTCATACCGCACGATCTGCCCTGGCACGACTACATGGTGACGGTGGTGGCGGTGTTCGGCACCACGATCAGCCCGTACCTGTTCTTCTGGCAGGCCTCCGAAGAAGCGGAAGAGGAGGAGGTCGACGCGGCGCAGTCGCCGCTGACCGCGGCGCCCGAGCAGGCCGGCGAGGCCTTTGCACGCATCCGCTTCGATACCGACGTGGGCATGATCTATGCGGGCGTGGTGGCATTCTTCATCACGCTCACCGCCGCCGCGGTGCTGCATGCGCATGGCGTCACGCGGATCGAGACCGCGGCCGACGCGGCCAGCGCGCTGCAGCCGCTGGCGGGTCCTTTCGCGGCAACGCTGTTCGCCATCGGCATCGTCGGCACTGGCCTGCTGGCGGTGCCGGTACTGGCCGGCTCGGCAGCCTACGCCGTGGCCGAAGCGTTCGACGTCAAGGCCGGGCTGGGCAACAAGCCCGGCGATGCGCGCGTGTTCTATCTGATCATCGCCGGCTCGACCGTGCTGGGCGCGTTGTTGAGCGTGTCGCGGATCGATCCGATCCGCATGCTGTTCTGGGCGGCCGTGGTCAACGGCGTGATCTCGGTGCCGCTGATGACGGGAATCATGCTGGTCGCCACGCGGGAAGCGGCCATGGGCGCTTTTCGCGTTACCGGCGCGCTGCGCTGGCTGGGCTGGCTCGCCACGTTGGCGATGGCGGCGGTGGTCGCGGCGATGCTGTTCTGAGGCTTCAGTCGGCCAGCACGGCCAAGCCGAAAGCGAGCGCCATGGCGAGCGTGCCCGGCGTCACGCGCCAGGCGTAGGCCGGCGTGCCCTTGAGGAACGCCATCGCGCATTTCAACGTGGAGTTGGCCGCCAGCGCGGCCAGGATGCCGAGCACCGCGTCCTGGCGCCCGATGCGTCCCACGGCATCGAGCTGTGCCGCCGACGCTGCGGCCGCATGAACATCAATCAAGCCGGAGAGCGCCATCACGCCGGCCGTACTGCCTGGCCCCAGCCATTCGCGTGCCATCGCGGCCACTGTCATCACGCCGGCGAGCAGGACGACGAAGCGGATCGCCGCCAGCGGCTCGAACGGGCGCGTGCCTGCCAGCGCCCGCACCTGCTCGCGGTCGGCCAGCAGATGGCGGCTCGATAGCAGGGCGGCCAGCACGGCCACCGCGCCGGCGGCAGCCAGCGGCACGGCCAGCAGGCGCAACAGCGGCGGCGAGATCGTGCCCAGCACCACCGCCAATTGCGCGATGGTGCCGACGTTCGACATCAGCCCCGCGCTGGCGGCCGCCGGCGCCAGCGGCGGAGACGAGCGCGCCCGCTCGCCCATGCCGGCGATGGTGGCGGTGCTGGAGACGAAGCCGCCGGCCAGGCCGGCCAGGCCCAGCCCCAGGCGCGAACCGAACACGCGCAGCGCGATATAGCCCAGCGAGGCGATCGTCATGATCGACACCGCCAACTGCCACAACTTGCGCAAGTTGAGCACCTGCCAGGGATCGACTGCGCGATCGGGCAGCAGTGGCAGCACCACGAACACCGCCGTGGCCAGGATCAGCAGATCGTGAAGTTCGCGCTCGGAAAGCCAGTGCCTGGCCATGGCATGCAGCCTGGCCTTGCCCGCCAGGGTCACGGCCACGATGACCCCCAGCGCGCCGGCCAGCGCACGCTCATGCAGCGCGAGCATGCCAAGCAGGAAGGTGGCCAGCATGGCGACCTCGGCGGATGGCCCCGCGCCCTCGGCCCGGCGCTGCCAACGGCTCATGGCGAGCAACGCGGCCACTCCCAGTCCCGCGGCCAGGATGGCCGGCGTGCCCAGCAGATCGGCCATGGCACCGACCAGCGCCAGCAGCAGGCAGGTGCGCAAGCCCGGCTCGCCCCCGGGGCTCTCCACCCGCCCCTTGGCACGCTCGCGCTGCAGCCCGATCAGCAGCCCGATGCCCAGCGCCATGGCCAGGCCGGCAAGGTCGGGGAAGCCGCCGCCATTCACCGGCAGACCAGCACCGACACATCGCAGTTGAGAATGACCTTGCGCGTGGCATCGCCCTGCAGCAGCTCGCCGAGTCCGCCGCCGGCGTGCGCGCCCATCACGATCAGATCGCAGCGATGCTTGCCGGCCGCGCCGGCGATGGCGGCATAAGGCCGGTTGTCGAACACGTGCTCGGTCGTGCACGAAATGCCGGCTGCGGCAGCCGCCGCCTGTACCTTGGCCAGGTGCTCGTTGGCGTGCAGCAGTGCACGCAAGGCGGGCACCTCGCCCTGGATCACGTCGGCCACCAGGCTTACCGCCGGCTCCGGTTCCAGTACACGCAGCACGTGCAGATGCGCGCCCAGCCGGGCAGCCAGTTCGATGCCGGCATCTTCCGCGCGGCGCGCGGCCGGCGAACCATCGGTGGCGAGCAGGATGTGTTTGTACATGGGGATGCTCCCGCGAGCGGCGGCCCGCGCATGGATCCAGCTTGCAGTGCCCATGCCGGACGCTTGTTGACGCCGGTCAAGCGAATGGCTGGCGGAGCGCCAGCTTGACCTTTGTCAACCGGGCGGGGCGCGGCCCGCTGCTCGCGCACTGAAAGCGCGCCGCAGTTGACCGACGTCAAATCGCCATGGGCAAAGGCGGCATACACAGGACTCGAGCGCATCCGCTCTGCCCAGGGCGACGCCATCACTCGGCCAGGAGCCAGCCATGACCACCAGCGCACCGCAGCCCGCCAAGGGCTCTTTCGAAAACTTCCCGCACCTGCTTACCGGCACCCACTGGATCGAGCATCTCCGCGACGGCAGCCCGGTACTGATCCGCCCATTGCGCGCCGAGGACCGGGAGCGCGAAGAGGATTTCATCCGCCGCCTGTCGCCAGCGGCGCGCCGCTACCGCTTCCTGGGCGATTTTCGCCAGGCCAGCCCGGCGCTGGTCGATCAATTGATGCAGGTCGATTTTCCACGCCAGGTCGCCTTCGTGGCGCTGCTGCACGAGAACGGCCAATTGCGCGAGATCGGCGTGAGCCGCTACGCCGCCACCAGCGAAGAGCGGCAGTGCGAATGCGCAGTGACCGTGGCCGACGAATGGCAGAACAAGGGGCTGGGCGTGCTGCTGATGCGGCATCTGATCGACGTGGCGCGTGGCAACGGCTTCAAGCGCATGTTCTCGATCGACGATGCCTCGAACCAGAACATGCATCACCTCGCCGATTTCCTGGGCTTCCGGCGCGAGCTGTCGCCGGATGACCCCGCCCGCGTCGTGCACACCCTGGAGTTGTGACCGGAGCCATCTCTATGAACTTGCGCTTGCGACGATCCGACGAGCCGCGCCGCGTAGTCACCACGCGCGGCGAAAGCCGCCATTTCCCCGCCGAGATCCTTGCCCTGGTTACCTCGTCCGGCCCGTGGAGTCCCGCCGTCATGGCGGCGTTCGCGCTGGCCAAGCCCTGGGACAGTCATGTCACCGGGTGCTTCATCGACCCCGCGCTGCGCACCATGCGCGGACTGGACGCCGAGCCGAGCGTGCTGTCGCTGCTGCTGGAGCCACCGAGGGACACGCTAGGCGAGGCCGAGGCCTTCGCGACGCTGGCGCGCCGCTGCGGCGTGGAAGGGGCAAGCTGGATCTGTGCACAGACCGGACTGGCGCGCTCGATGCATCAGTTGGGCGCCTGGCATGACCTGATCGTGCTGGAGCGCGATATTGGCGACGACGACGGCGGATTCGAGCTGCTTGGCGAAGCCTTGCTCGGCTGCCGCAAGCCCTGTCTCGTGCTGCCGCCGCGCTGGGACAAAGAGCTGACGTTCGAGCGCGTGCTGCTGGCCTGGAACGGCAGTCTGGAGGCCGTGCGCGCCATGCATGCCGCGCTCCCGTTCCTGGCGATGTCCCGCGAGGTGGTGCTGCTGGACGGCGCCGCCGCGGCGCTGGAGGACGAAGGGGCGATCATGCCGTACTTCCATCCGCTGGAGCATCTGGCGCGGCATGGCATTGCCGCCACGCGGCGGCGCATCCATGCCACCGCGCACGAAGCCGGCGACGCGTTGTTGCACGAAGCCAAGCGCATGAATGCCGATCTGCTGGTGATGGGCGCCTATGGGCGGTCGCGGCTGCGCGAGCGCATCCTGGGCGGCGCCACCCGGCGGGTACTGGGGCAGGCCAGCTTGCCGGTGCTGATGCAGCACTGAGCCGATCTGCGTCATAGCAGGCTTTCAATCCAGCACGATCGGTTCGTGCATGCCGGGGATCCGGCAGGAGATGCCGCGCTGCCGCAGCGCCTCGCCCATCGCGGCCATGCCGCGTTCGTATTCGCCATGCACCAGGAATACCTCGCGCCGCGGTGACCGGCCCAGCCAATCCAGCAGCGCGCCCTGGTCCGCATGCGCCGAAAAGCCGTTGATCGTCCATACCTGCGCGCGCACCTGGATATCCTCGCCGAACAGGCGCACCGAGCTGGCGCCATCGACGATGCGCCGCGCCAGCGTACCCTCAGCGGCGTAGCCGACAAAGACGACGCTGCAGCGTTCGCGCCACAGATTGTGCTTGAGGTGATGGCGAACGCGGCCGCCGGTGCACATGCCGGAGCCGGCGAGAATCACCGCGCCGCTTTCGATGCGGTTGATCGCCATCGATTGCTCGACATCGCGGGTGAAGCGCAGGCTGGGCATGGCAAAGGGATCATCGTCGCGCAACTGCGCAAGGAAGGGTGGGTCGAAGCATTCCGGATGACGCCGGAAGATCTCGGTGGCCGAGATCGCCATGGGCGAGTCGAGAAATACCGGTATGCGCGCGGGCAGCTTGCCCTCGGCCGCACCTAGATGCAGGTAGTAGAGGATTTCCTGCGCACGCTCGAGCGCGAACGTCGGGATCACCACGTTGCCGCCACGCTCGAAGGTTTCGCGGATGGCGTGATACAGCTCGTCGACCGAGTCGGGCAGGGCACGATGCGGGCGATTGCCGTAGGTTGTCTCCATCACCACATAGTCGGCCGCGGGCGCCTGCGTAGGATCGCGCAGGATCGGGCGCCCGGGATTGCCAAGGTCGCCTGAGAACAGCATGGTGAGGCTGCGCCCCTGGTCTTCCAGCGTGAGCAGGATCGAGGCGGAGCCGAGGATATGGCCGGCATCGAGGAAGCATGCGGTGATGCCGGGCGCCACCGGCACGGTCCGCCCATAGGCCGCCGGCGTGTCGAAGTAGTCCAGGCAGTGCAGCGCGTCGTCGAGGGTGAACAAGGGTTCCCTGGCGTGTTCGCCACGGCGGCGGCCACTGCGTTCGGCGCGGGCGGCGTCCTCTTCCTGCAGGCCGGCGGCATCGAGCAACACGATGCGCGCCAGGTCGCGGGTGGCTGCCGTGGACAGGATCCGGCCGCGGAAACCCTGCCGCACCAGGCGCGGAATGCGCCCGCAATGATCCAGGTGCGCGTGGGTGAGCAGCAGGACGTCGATGTCCGCCGGCTCGAAGCCGAACGGCTGATAATTCAGGTCACGGTGCTCGCTGCCGCCCTGGAACATCCCGCAGTCGATCAGGATACGCCGCTCGCCGCAGCTCACCAGGTGGCACGAGCCAGTCACCTGCCTGGCGGCACCGTGGGCGCTGTAGATCATGCGTGCGCTCATGCCCGTGCTTCCTCCATCGGTGTCAGCGAACACCACCATCGACCCGGCAGCAGCAGTTCAGCGGCAGACCAGCACCGGCACTGGACTGGTCTGCAGCACCCGCTGCGTTTCACTCCCCAGCAATAGCTTGGTGATGCCGCTCCAACCGTGCGAGGCCATCACTATCAGGTCGCACTGGTGGCGCTGAGCCTCCCGAACGATCCAGTCGCCGGGTGCGTCGCCGACCACGTGGCCGCCATCGCAGGCCACACCTGCTTTCGCTGCCAAATCGCGCACGTCGGCGATGTAGTGCTCGGCGCGTTCGACCACGCCTTCCATGTAAGTGGCCTCCGTCGCCGCAAGCATCTCCGCCACATAGGTGAAGGTATGGAAGGGCGGGATGACGTGCAGGACATACACGCCGGCACCGCACGAGCGAGCCAGCTCGATGCCAAGCTGCACGCCACGCAGGGATACCTCGGAACCATCGGTTGGCAAAAGGATGTGCTTGAACATGAGTGTCTCCTCGGAGTCAGCGGCAGCTATAGCCGCCGTCGATCACCAGCTCGCTTCCCGTGATGAACTTCGCCTCGTCGGAAGCGAGATAAACGACACCCCAGGCGATGTCATCCGGCTCGCCCAGATGGCCGAGCGGATGCAAGGACGCGACGCCCTGCCGGTTTGCAGCAGCGTCGCCGCCCAAGGTCGAGAGATGGTGTTCGACCATGGGCGTCCAGATGAAGCCAGGATGGATCGAGTTCACCCGAATCCGATCGGCCGCGTAGAGCAGGGCATCGGTCTTCGCCATCAGTCGAACGGCGCCCTTGGAGGCGTGGTAGGGCGGAATGTCAGGCGCGCCGATCAGGCCATAAATGGAGGAGAGGTTGATGATGCTGCCGCCGCCGGCCAGGCGCATAGGTGCGATCGCGTGCTTGGTACCGAAAAATACGCCCTTCACGTTGATCGCCTGCACGTGGTCCCACTCAGCTTCGGTGAGTTCGTGCGTGGGCTTGTTGGTGCCGGAAATGCCTGCATTGTTCACCAACACATCCAGCCGCCCGAAGTGTGCGACCGTGCCCGCGACGGCGTGGCGTACGTCGTCCTCTACCGAAACGTCGGCATGAAGGTAGCAGGCGCGCTCGCCGAGTTCGCGGGCGAGCGCCTGGCCAGGTTCGTCGAGCACGTCAGCGATCGCGACGCGGGCGCCGGCTCCGACCATGCGCCGTGCGCAGGCGGCGCCGATACCCAGGGCGCCGCCAGTGATCAGGGCGACTTTGCCTTCAAGCCTGTCCATGAGCGTACTCCTGCAAGGTTATGGATTGGCACGTTGTGTCGCGCGGGCATCAATGCCGCAGCAGCAATGGCAGCTCGGCATGGGTGAGCACGTACCTCGTCACACCCCCAAGTACCCACTCGCGGAAACGGGTGTGGCCGTATACCCCCATGACCAGCAGCCCCGCCCCGACCTCGGTGGCGGCGCGCAAAAGCGCAGCGCCGACGTCGTCTTCCGTGCCACCCTGGATCACCATGCGATCGGCGTGCAGGCCATGGCGAAGCAAGTAGCCCTCAAGGTCGAAGGGTGGCTGCCATGCGGCCATGCTGGCGGGCGGGCGCTGCTCGCCGCCAAGAATCACGATGCGGCGCGCGCGCTGCAGCAGAGGCAGCGCCGCATGTGCCGCGCGCAGCGCCTCGCTGGATCCGTTCCATGCGATGGCCGCGACATCGAGCGCGGGCACCTGACTGGAGGCTTCGCCCGGAATCGCCAGGCAGGGAAGGCCTGCACTGAGGACAATATTGCCCACCGCTGAAAGCGAACCCCACATGGCGCGCTCTGTACGCTCGATCACCAGCAGGTCATGCCAGTTACCAGCCAGCGCCAGAGCATCGGGCACGTAGCCCTCGGCCACCTGCCAGGCTGCAAGGTGAGCAGCGAACTTCGCCGCGTGGCTGGAGAAAGCAGGGGCGGCTGCGGCGGCTTCGCGCTCCAGCTCCATCGTGGCCTCGATGATCTCGCTGAGCAGCTCGGGGGTTTCGAACGAAGGGGCCACTGAAAGCGGCGAGGCGCAGACCCAGATGCCGGTGAGCCTGGCATCGCAGGCACCCGCCAATCGTGCGGCGTACTCGATAGCCGGCCCCCAGCGCTTGAAACTTTCCGAAAATACCAGGATGTCGCGCATGACATGACTCCGATAAGTACGGACGAGGTCAGTCCACGATGAAGCTGACGCGCAAACAGGCGCGCCATTCAGTGATGTCGCCGCCCGGTGTGGTGCGTACCTTGATGTCGCTGACCCACGCCCCCTGGATCTTGTCGATGGTGGCGGCGACCTTGCGCAGGCCCGACTGCACTGCGTCTTCCAGGCTATGGGGAGATGCGGCACTGATCTCGATGATCTTGGCGACTTCATTCATGGCTTGTCCCTCGAGCGCGTGAGTGACTGCGGCGGCGCTCGCGTGGCGCCCCGGCATTTCGCGGACAATGTAGGCAGGCGAGGGGCGCGGCTTGTTGACCTGTATCAACGGCGCTCCTGATGGGCGAGCGGAGCATATGACGCAACGGGCGGGCGGCCGATACGGGCGGCTCCGTGCCGATGACTTATGACCGGAGAACTGCCATGAAAGTCCGCCACGCCATGTCCACTAACGTCATCACGGCAACGCCGGACACCCCCTTGATAGATGCCATGCGCAGCATGTTGCGCGAACACATCAGCGGCCTCCCGGTGGTGGATGCGCATGGCGCACTTGTCGGCATCCTGACGGAAGCTGACCTGATGCACCGGGCCGAGATTGAGACTGAGGCCGGGCATGTACGGCCAGCTTGGCTGGATTTCATACTCGGCCCGGGTCGTCAGGCACGCGAATTCACTGCCTCGCATGCCCGCCATGTTGGTGAGGTGATGACGCGTAATTTGATTACGGTGGATGCAGGAGCTCCGCTGATTGAGGCCGTCGGTCTCATGGAAAAGCATCGAGTCAAGCGTCTTCCGGTCTTACGCAACCAGGCGCTTGTCGGCATCCTCAGTCGCGCCGATCTGCTGCGCGCCTTCGTTCGGTCGCTACCAGATGCCGTCCCTGAAGACTTGTCGGATGCGGCAATAGCAACGCGTTTGCGTGCCGAATTTGATGCACGGCAGTGGACGCCTCGCGGAACAGTGCATGCCGATGTCCATGACGGCGTGGTTACGTTGCATGGCGTGATCGTGAACGACGACGTCCGTGAGGCGTTGCTAGTGATGGCAGGAAACATGACTGGCGTGATGCGCGTGGAAGATCAGATTACGACCATAGAGCCTATGACGGGCATGGTGGTGCACGAACCTGGAGCGTGAGCGGGTCAATAGCGCCGGGAAACTCATGGGAGTCGGCTCGCATGCGCAATGGCTTACCCCTCCCGTGAGGCGAAAGAGGTCTTACACAGACGGAGTAATGGCGTGCTGCCTTGTCGTCGAGCTGTTATTGCTTTAGCTGGGGTCACGGCCCTGGCTACGAGCGGCTGCCAAGACTATGTCAAGAAAGCCGATTTCGAAGCCGCAATCGATGAATTGCGAGCCAATGACGAGTGGCAGCAGCAGGAAATTGATGAGCTTTGGCAGCGGATGCAAAGGAGCCTGGCTATCTACGCAGTCAATTTTGTTCATGTCAAAGGTGGCATTCGTGTTGACGCACCCATCCATTTTTCAGGCGATACGGCCACGCTTTGCGATGATGACAAGCGTTTCTTGAGCGAATTTTCGAGGATTGTTTCGGACGACTTTCCGCGAGCAGTAGTGGCCGTCAGAAGCCTTGACGAAGATAGTGATTCTGGCAACACCGACCTTGAGCATGTCCGTCGAGATGCGATATGCGAGTACCTCATCAGAACGAGAAGCCTGGGTTTCGATGCCTGTCACCCGACCAGGGGAGACAAGGGCGTGCGTAGCTGGATGGCAAGAACGGAATCCACTGATGATGCGTCAGTTAGCCCATTGATCGTTCTAGTAGTTGATTTTTCGGAGGCCAGGGAAGGTCATGAGCGCCCAGCGTGCACAACGAGACCGAATTCGCCGATAGGTGCCTGATCATCAGGTCAAGTGAGCAAGCTGCCGCGAACCGGTATTGGAAGGTGCCTAGCCGACCGGCGAAGCAAGATTACGGACTGCGACAAGCCTGTGTTGTCGGGGGTAGCGGAAGAATGAAAGCGCCGGAGTGACCCCTTCGTCTCAGGCCGCGCAACCACCTCATGCGTTTTAAATGGGGGAGGGCGCATGCGGCTACACAATGGGCGACATCCCCAGGTTTAGAGAATGAGACGGTCTTACCTACTGTTGTTGCGACCGCTGAACCACCAGTCCTGGAACGAAGGGTCAGGCGCCACACCCTTCGTCAACTGCTCTGCATGGGTGGCCAGCTCGGCCATCCAAGGGACCGAAAAGTGGATGAGCCGCTCAGGTTTCCGGGTTGCCGGGTCAATCTGGTTGGCGTAGCACACCATGGAATGAGGGTTGCTGCTCATTGACCAAGACACGGCGCGGTTCCCAGGTTGATACTCGTGGGCGTAGCCGCTTCGAAGTTCGGAGTAGAGCAAGGCGGCATAACTGAATGAGCGAACGTCAGCTACCCTAAGCGTGGGGTTTGCCTCCAAGATGACGTCCTCAGTGACGTCGACCTCCTCGCCTTGAAGCACGCGAGAATCAAAATAGCGAATCAGGGTGTTGCGAACGTCCTGAGCCTCGACCGTGTGTTTGCCTCCTCGAAGCCATGCTTCCAAGAGGGGGACGCTGATGGTGGTCGCGCGAAGTTCTGGTGGGGTGTAGCGCACGAGAAGCTCTACAAACCGAGCCCGGTCCTTGGCTTTGCCTGGCCAAACCTCGGAAGCGATGGCGCTGAGCACAGCACACAAGATGAGGGTTGCTTCTCCGTAGCCTGGAACATCAACGGCCCCTGCTCCGAAAGACAAGACCATCCGAACCTTGCCGGTGACCCAATCTTCCCGCCACTGAGCGACGGCCACATCATCCATGGAAGGCCCGCTACTTGATGGGTCAAGATTCCCGGTTAGCAATCCATCTTGCCTGTGTCGCGGAACTTGTTGACCAAGTCTTCGACGCCTGAATGCGCACGCCGTACTCGATCGATGTTCGGATGGTTTGGCAGTGCTATCGTGGACAGAAAGGATGCCACCAGACCGACCTCAATCGACGCAAGCAGGCCGTGAAGCACGTTCGGTGATTCAGGACCAGCGATGCAGGTGTTTTTGAAGTGGTAGTAGTCCGAAGACTCACCTGCGTCTTCGAAGTGCAAAATTGGAGAGCTCGGATTTGGGTGTGCTCCGAGCGTGATCGTCGATTGATAGGTCTGACCCAGGTGCGGGCCAAAGCCACGCTCGGTGTCGCCAACAGCCTTCACTGCGTCGGAGACGGCCTGCGTAAGGAGTTTCCGCGCCGCTTTTCTGTCCTCGTCACTTCGTTCCCTATGGATCCACGCGTCTCGCACTTCCTCCGAACGGTTCATAAGGTAAGTATATGCGGCGGCCTCAATAGATGACCTTAGAATCGGAAACGAAATTCCAAGTTTGGCTGAGCGAGTCGATCACCTTCATGAGATCAGGATAGGCATCTTGCACCGCGTCAGTGACGCGATTTGCCATATCTAAATACTCTCGTATTCCCCCGCCTGGGGAGATCACCACGCCCTTCGCCATCGCTCGTGCCCCCGGGAACATCGGTGAAGTGCAAGGTACCTTGGGCAAAGCCTTACGCCAAGCTACCGAGGCGCCGCCATCGTGCCTTCGGTTCCAAGTCATTCCATTGCCTGGGACTCCAAACTCTCCAGCTAGCCGGAACCGAGGACGTCAGGGCGCAGTGAACTCCCAGTCGTCGATGGTATAGCTGAAAGTGTGCCGATGCTTGACTGATCGTCGACCGCGCTCGGACGCGCACAGATCGAACACTGGCCTCTCGCCCGTAGAGTTCGAACGGCTCTGAGTGAAGATCCTATGCAGCCCGGACGTTCTTGAAAACCTCGCTAGTCTGCACGGCCGCAGCACGCCGGTCACCCATGTCAACGAGCGCATCTAGTGCGCTCAACAAAGCGCGAGCCATTGCTATCGGTAAAGGCTGCGTCTTTTCCGAAAAACGTTGAATTAAACCCGCGAGTCGCGCCGGCGATGTTGTCCGATGCCATCCAAGTGGCATACCTACGCTGCGTCCAAGTACCAACGGAAGTTGCCTGACAAATTGATCGACCGGATAAGCCTCGAATGCGCGTTCGCAACGCGTCAGAAACGCCGAAACTACCGTTGGGTTCTCGCCGTGCTGTTCCAAGATGGGCTCTGTGACCGGAAGAACAATTGAAACATCGCTCCAGTCACCGTTTGCAAACCGTGCAGCCCCCATCGCCGTCTCGATGTCGACGAAGAACAGCGACCTGATCATATGAGACAGTTCTGCATTGTGAAGCGAGCCTTCATTCCACTTCGCTCGGCTCCAACTCTCGGACGACACCATTCGTGGAACAATTCTATCCAACAGGTTCAGCGATACGATGGGAAAGATTGCCTCATCCATGATGTTGCACGTGAGGTACGAGACGAACGACTCTGCGAGTGAGTAGAACGTCTCATCGTCGCAGTTGACTACCGGATCAATGAATCGATAAGCGCCTGCCAGTTCCAATCGCGATGATATGTCTGCCAAGAATCGGAATAGGGAGCGTCGCCATTCAAACAGCTCCGACGAGTCGGCCTTGAAGATTTCTCCACCAGACTCGCGCGACCAACTCGGATGAAGGCGTTCAATAGTCCATGCGACGAGACTGTCGCACCATGACAAGAACGGCTCGCGCCTCGAGGCGTCCGCTATCACGACATGCACCGGGATACTAGCTAGAACTTTCGCCAGGAGGTCCGTTTGAAGGTCGATGGTCGAGTGCTCCCATTCGACTGAAACGTTCTTGCCACGCGGACTCTTTCTCGCTGGCGCTTCTTTGGCCGTCGGAACCCACGCGGATGGCAGCTCAGGTAAGGGTATCGGGGGCTCTTGTGAGACACCTACCCGAGCTAAAGCACATTGAATTGCAGCTCCGACGTGATGCCGTCGCTCCTCCTCATGCTGCTGGGGCGTCGCATTGTATGGAAGGTGATTGAAGAGGGTCAACGTAATCGTCAGACCAAGTGCGAGCCAACTAACTTCTGGCAATTCGCCCCAAACGCGCAACATCGCGCTCAGCGCTTCAATCACAATCTGATCATACGGATGTCCGGCCAACTGCAAGAGCGCCTCTTGAGCATCCTGTCGTTTCGGATCGTGACGAAGTAGCGCACCCAACCCGCGGGTGGCATAGAGCACAGGGTGGTGAAGCAAAATAGAGCCGCGATAGAAGAGGTCGTCTGGAACCTCCTTGGTCTTCCAAGCTCGGAAACACACTTCGGCCGCCCAGTCAAAAACAGCTTTCGACTCTGAGCCATGGTTGATCACCACAGCAGCTACGCCGGCTACAGCGCTTTGTCGCTCAAAGCTTGGACTAGCATGCGGATGAGCCTCTAGGAATAGTGATGTGCTATCTAGTCGCCGCGCGCCTTCAATCGCCTGATCGAGCGTAAGGCGCTCTCCAATCGTGTTTTTCTCAAAGTACGCATAGACCCAGTTGAGTAACCCAAAGTGCTCCGCCATCTCTTTCTGACGCTGGTTGATTGCGTCAATGTCTGGCCCTTGAGCTTTAGGATTGTCCAATTGAATGAGCACTGTCGATCCATCGTCAGTCGGTGTCATTCGATAGTTTTCTCTCTTGCCTACCTCGGCCCAGATAGCAGCAGTTCGCTTCAAATACTCAACTCTGTTAGCGTTTCCCTTCTCTTCCTCATAGTCAAATGGAAGATCATTCGGGAAGCCTGCAATCGCTTCGGATGCAAGTCTGCTCAAGCTTCCCGATTGAAGAACGCATATGGAGGCGAGCCAGCGCAATTCTTCCTGACGCGACCGACGGCCGTTAGCCGCTACCACTGCAGCGTGATGCGCATCCCTCGCCCGAAAGCCGATGAGGTTGCTTGATCCGCCAAGTTCAGACACTTTGCGCTGGATGTCCCATGCCCACAGCCGCTGACTCGTTAGCATCGGAAGCGTAGCCTCAGAGCAGTGTCTTGTCTCGAGCAGCACCGCAACGGCAATTCCGAGCGCACCGACACCCTGATGTCCATCAAGCACGTCGCGCAAGACATCATCTACTGCGCGACCTTTCTCAACTTCATTGAATGCCCAGGCTTCAAGAGCCATCAAGGCTGACCCTACCGCATGAGAGCCCCACGTACCTCGTGACCAGACGTACTGTTGCGCAGCGCCCCAGAATGTTTGCGAACCCCATGGGAAGTTGAGCGTCATCGGAATCGGTGTGCCACGCTGCTCGTGGTCGAAACGATGCAGCTGTCGCCACGCCTCAATCGCATGGTTAGCTAACACGCGCGCGAGCCGACGAGCCTCATCAGGAGCCTTGGAAAACAGGGATTGGAACGGCTCGCGAGTGGGTGCGCTCGGGAAGAACGAGTGCTGATCATCGATCGAAAGGGACTGCCAATCATGGCTGCTAATGCCATTTCCAAACATTGATCCAGTTGCCCTGCGGGCAACTTCCTCAGGCAATGGACGACGCATGACATACAAAGACAAGTCGACAAGCTGAACTGGGCAAGCCTCGCTGAGTACTGGCGAATAAAGGAAGACCTGCTCTATCGCCGATCGGGGAACATGCTTCATCGCTTGCAGGGCGGAAAGGTACTCGCATACTTTCACCGGATAGGCGCGACCTGCCCGAAACAGTACCGCTCTCAACCGCGACTCGAACTCCTCAATCTGCCCTCGCTTCAGCTGTGCCCATAGACCGTAATCGTAAGGAAAGCTATCGGCATGCACCCGTGCATTGATATCTACAAGCCATGCCTTCACAAGATCAATGATCACGGCGGACACCCTGTTGGGGATATCCGCAAGCGCGTTTTGCCACACTTCAAAAACAGCCACCACCTCCGGTCGGATGGCTACTGGTATGTTGTCAATGTGTCGAACTAGCCAATCGCAAAAGCGGCGCCAGGCGTCGAAATCAGACGGAAATGCGAGGGCGTCGGCATAGATGAGACGCTGAGACAAGCTTAGATTTGGGAAGAGTGTATTATCCAACGCCGCCGGGTTGGCTTTTGTCTTCTCCGCCTGGAACCATACGGCGAGCTTAGCAACGCGTTTAGCGTCATCGGCGAGCATAGCCAAATTGAAAGTTGACTCACGCGCACCAAATGCGGGCAGGCCAAATGGCCCCAATATCCATGCACGCAACCACTGTGAACGTATGTCGGTCGTGGCCTCGAGCTGATCGAGGCGTTTGCACCAATCCTCGCCATCGTTGAGCTCCGCTTGGGAAAGCAACTCAACAACGCGACCAAGAACTGGTGGTTCACCGACTTCACGGATAACGTCGATCCATTGTTCGTTCTTGGATACGAGTAATTGAAGGAAGGCCCACTCGAAGTAGATATCGTGTACAAAGCGAACCGTCTGGCCAGTTCGAACCGAACGTACGATCCCGTCAGCTTCAAGTTCGGCCAACGTTTGTGGATCTATACCCAGCACAGAAATTCGCCGCCCAAGCTGTGTGGCGCCCGCTTGCGCAAGCTGTAGGATCGCATTACGGCGATATCCGGCACGAGCCGTTTCCACGCCGTATCCACCTCCGGCCCACCATGCGGTGGCGAGCTCTACCTCTGAACCTGGAACGTGGGCATCGGTGGCATAACACCGAATGAGGATCCCTGCAAAGAACGGGCGCCGCACGATTGCCCGAATCTGCTCTGTGCCAAATAGTAGAGGTTGCAGCGCTGGCTTCTCCTTGGCGAGTACCTCGGCCTCCGCATCATCAAATCCACCAACATCGATTACTTCGGCACCTTGGTCGAACAATCGGGCAGGCAACCATGTCCGTACGGGTTCAATGCCTGTATCTCTGACAGTAACAATGATCCGCCAGTGTCCGAGGAGTGGCGAGTTAAGGATTGTGTTGAAGACATCCAGTAGAACGCCTCGGTTGCGTACTTCAATCCTGTCGATGCCATCGATGAAAAGAATGGATGAGCCCGCAGCAGCCAATTCGACAAGAAGATCCTCAAGGGGACAACTTCCGATGCCATTGCTGGTGGCGTAACTTGCCCACGATACGCCACTCAAGCGATCGGCCTTGAGAAACAATGTTGGGCCGCTCGCAAGCGCCTCCTCAACGAGTGATCTGAGAACGACAGACTTGCCTGTTCCCGGCAGGCCGCCAATCTGGACAAACGATCCGCGGGCGAGGGCAGCGCGTGAAGCTTGGACGAACCGCTCTCGTAGGATGCTTACGCCGGCTATGGTGTTGACGATCTCCGTGACGGCAAACCGCGACTCGGCCGTAACCCGAGCAAGCGCGCCCTGAAGCGACGGTGCTCCACTGAGTTTGAATGCGCCATTTAGTCTCGCGACGAGCGTTCGTCTGTCGAATGAAGCTGCGTGCCCCTCAGCAACGCGTACCAACGCCAGAATTCGTCGCCACAGGTCATCCGCGCGAGAACGGTCAGATGGGCTAAGACAGTTCGAAAGACTCGCAACAGCCTGGGCCTCAGTCGTGGAGCCCTCATGCAACATTTCAAACCGCATCAGCACAAAATGTGCAAGCAGGCGGTGAGTAGCAGTATCCAGCTCTTGCTCAGGGACGATGTCGGCGAGAATGTCTCTGACGGTTTGAAAATAGTGCCGCTTTTCGCCTGCGACGCCGTCAGTATGCAGTTTGGTGACAAAGCTGCCAAAGTCACTATCAGCTCGTGCCCACTCGCACAATGTTTCGAATGTACGTTTGCTGCTGTCGGCGATCTCGCCTACTACGGCACCGACCCTGTCAAGTTCAAGCTTGAAATCCTCTGCCTTCACTGTCGCGTGAGCGCGCAAGACTGTTTCTCTAAAATCGGAGTTAGTCGTCGCGTTGCTGATGACAAGTTTTCGCTTTACCTGCAGGCTAAGACGCATTCGAATTTCATCAGGACCCTGGCCATCGACGATAACGTCGTCTAGAGGTTGCCCCAGCGCGCCCTGCTGTACAGAAAGGTGTTTGATTATTCGGTTGGGGAAACCAGGTGCAGTTGCCTCGGAAAGTAGTGCTGCGGCATACACGGCTGCCACGCCATCTTCAAACGTGTATCCGGCGCCACCAGTAAGCTCCGGGCTGGCTGCGTTTGCGAAATCGTCGTTAGTCATTGGCTCTCCGAGCCTTCTTGGATAGATTATCTATCTTCATTGTTTGCAAGAGGGACGATTGGCACGTCGTGAAACCAGTCGGCAACCTCTGTGGCATCGCTGAGAAAGAGCAACCTCGTACGGTCACTCTCTCAACCTATTTATGCCTATTCTCTAGCAGACGCGCTGCGGGATTGTCTGGAGCACCCCCTGCCTGAAAATACCCCAACACACTGGACACCGCCCGGTGTTCCGTCAGCTGCATGATCGCCGGCAATGCCACGCCCTGACGACTGGCTTCGGTCACGAAGCCCGACCGCAGGCTATGCCCGCCGAAATCCCCCTCCAACCCGGCCAGCCGGGCCCGCCGCTGCACGATCTCGCCGACGGCCGCCGGGGAGAGGGCAGGGCCGAGCCGGTCCTTCCATAGTCGTCGGAAGATCGCCCCCTCGATGATGCCGGCCGCGCTGAGCCAGGCTTCCAGCGCCTCGGCGGCCCGATCCAGCACCGGCTTGTCCGGTGTCGACATCGCAGTCACACCACTTTGCTGGGTCTTGCTGTGCTCGAGGCGGTAGATATATGCCTGCGGTCCGATCCGGCGCAGGTCGCGCAGATCTGCCGCGGCGATCTCACTGCGCCGGCGCCCGCCGCTGGCAAAACCAAAGCAGAGCAGCGCACGGTCACGCAAGCCTTCCAAACTGTCGTCGCAGGTCGCCAGCATCGCCTCAAGTTCCGCCAGCGTGATCGCGGTCTTCTTGCGCGGCCGCTCGCCGCGTTTCACCGCCGCCCGGGCGGCGCGGCTCAACACGGTGCGGATCGCCGGCTGCTCGCACGGATTGGCCAGTTGTTTCAGCCGGTGCGCCGTCGACAGCACCGCGACCCGATGCCGCACGGTGGCCAACGTCCACGGACCCAACTTGGCCTTGAGGCCGGCGGCCATCAGCGCCTGGTCGACCGCTGGCGGCAGTTCCCAGGCGAGCTCGCCCTCGGACGACCGGCGCACCACGTGGTCGACCACGAACTGCAGCACGGTGGCCTCGGGTACTGGCAGCGCGAATTCGATCCCGTAGCGCGCCGCGTGCCAGCCGGCCCAGTAGCGCAGGGCGCTGGCGTAGCTGCGCGTGGTGTTAGCGGCCGCCGCTTCAGCGAGCAGTTCGCGCACGGCGTCGGCGGCTTGCTGGGCCAGCTGGATCGGCAGCGCCAGGCTGGATGCCGGTTGCGCGAGGGTCGGCATCGTGGAAATATCTTTCATAATATGTAATGTATACTACGACTTAGGGCGCCTAGCCACGATAATCATCACTTATCGTGAGTACGTCAAGGCAAGGGTAGGGCGCCGATCGAGGAGATCAATGTATGGCCCGTGGCATCACCCAAGAGCAGGTCAGCGCGGCCGCCGACACCATCCTGAGCGCCGGCGAAAACCCGACGGTCGAAAAGGTGCGCGCCGCACTGGGCACAGGCTCGCCAAATACCGTCACACGCATGCTTGATGCCTGGCGCGGCCAGCTGGGGGAGCGCTTACGGCAATTAAGCGCCCTACCGGAACTACCGAGCCCAGTGGGGCAGGTGATGAGCGACTTGTGGCGGCTGGCCAGCGAGCAGGCCAAGCACGCCCTCACCAATCAATTCGCGGATCAGCAGACCACCTTAGAGGCCGCGCGCGCCGATTTAATTCGTGAGCGCGAAGGCTGGGAAGCCCGCCTACAAGCCGCCGAAACGCGCATTGCTCAAGCACAGGTGGCACGAGACCTAGCCGAGCACGCCTGCGCCACCCTCGATAGCCAGTTGCAGGACAGTCACACCCTGCGCGCTGACCTCGTACAACAGCGCGATCGACTGCAGGAATCCCACGATCGTCAGCTGGCCGAGATCCAGACTCTCCAAACGCGTCACCATGAAAGCCAGGTCGCGCTACAAATAGAGCGCGAGCGACTGGAAGCGCACATGCGTGCCGTCGAAAACCGCGCGCATCAAGAGATTGATCGCGCTCGACAAGATGCCAAGCAATGGCAGCAGCGACAGGAGGTTGCCGAACGATCGCATCGGGAAGCTATCGACATGATGCAGAGGCAATACGACGCGATCAGCAGTCAGGCCCGCCAATTAGAACAAGAAGTTGCACGCCAGGCGGGCCAGATAACCGCATTGGAAAAGGCGCTCTCAGCGGCGCACGCCGCGACGCCACCAAAACGGACCGCACGAGCGACGCCAAAGGCATCCGATTCCAGCAAAGGGAAAAGAACCCCAGCACGCCCCACGCGTCAAAAGATGGCCGAATAAGCGAGCATGTGGATGCTGAGGTCTGTATGCATTGGAATCTTTGTGCCGAAGTTTCTCTGCCGGCATTCCTCACTGCATAACTTTGTCTGCGTCATTTGCAAAGGGTTTCAGCCGTGGAAGTAGATATCTCTCTGTCGAGAACACCCAGCGCGCCCCAAAAGATGACCAAATAAGCGGGCATGACACGATTAACGGGACAGATGACCGAATTAAGGGGACTGCGACAGGACGGCCTCCGGTCCCATCGGTGGCCACCCGTGATTGCGCATAATGTATATTATGTAAAATAATGGAAAGCGTTTGGCCAAGATCGGCACGTGGTCTGGGTCAGCGTTCTTTATCGCCCACTACCCTGGCCTCGGCCTGTACTTGTTCTTCATATCGCGGCGCGGGACTAAGGGGCCGGATAACACTTCAGAACGGGAGACTTAGGCGCCAGCCGAGCAACACCCTGGCCATCGATCACAGCTTCTACCGCATAGACGATGACGCTGGGATCCCTTCGCAGGCTGTCCAGCCCCTCCGGAGGCGTTGTCATCTCTCCGGCCTTATAGGCAGCATCGCAATCCGGCACGGTCGACTGGGTCAGTCCAGTGGCGCGCTTGATCAGCGCCCAGCAACGGGTAGGTTCGCTGCGCATTGAGCAAGGTGCGCTATAGACCTTTCGATAATTCAACACTAGTGGACTGTAATACCAGGGGCGCAGGTCGGGGTCGCGCGGCGGCAGCATGGGATCAATGGACGAAAGCGTATCGGCGACGTCAGTGAACACCTTTGTATTCGAGTCGTCGTACACGGTAAAACCCTCGCCGCCATTGACGCCGTCATCCCCGCTGAAGAACACATAGCCCTGACGCACACCGCGGAAATGACCACTCCAACTCTTTGCGTCAACAATGTACTCACCGTCGACATTCTCTCGGCGACAGGCTGGATCCACGCCACCCTTGGAAATGTGGATCATGGAAAGCTGGGCAGCCCCCTTCGCCCCATCCAGGCTCACCTCCTTGACCATAAGACCGGGGTAATACCAGCAAGAGACCCCGGATTGCTCCTCCTGGCTGGAATCAGCGGGAATGAGAGGTGGCGTGATGTGCTGTTCGCGCAATGGCTCGTCGAACAGTTTCGGCGCGTCGGCCGCCCCACTGTGAGCGCTGAAGATCAATAACCCCATGATCATCAGGCCAAGCACGCATCTGCGCATCTCGTGATTACTCTTTTCGTGTGACGTGATCGTTCGTTACGACAACACCCGGATTCTACCTGGCCTCCTCGGGCGACATTGTCACGCACGCTGAGTGGGCCGATGCGGCGCCCTTCCCCGCTATACCGCTATAGCCCCGGCTGACAAACGCGCTCCTTGTCATTCCGCCACTGCTCCGTGGAAGCGGACGCATCCGCATGAACACCCAGCATGCCACCGCGAACCCTCATGCCTCAAAAATGAGAAGCCCGGTGCGAAACCCGGCTCGCGGAGCCTCCATGATTCAGCGGCATCTGCGCTTGAAGCGTCCCCGCAACTGTCGAGTCGGCACCTGCTCGCCAGCACCACTTAAAGGCACGGACTGCTAAGCACGCAAACACCGGGCAAGACACGCCTTTTTTTTGGATTCCGAATTTAGATCGATCCAGCCTCATCCGGCAACACCGGGGAGCAAGCGACAAACCCGCCGGATCACCGCCCACGGTCCGGCGATGGATTGGCGGATGGCGTTGTTCTCCATCACTTCGTGGGCATCCGAAAGGAGCGCTTCCATCATGAAGCTCAAAGCCTTACGCATACGCGTCCGGACACTGCTGGTCGCGGCCGCCCTGGCGGTAACGGCCACCGCCTCCAAGGCCATCGAACCCGTCTACCCGACCAACCCTCGAGTCGACGGCCCCACAGCCGTCGCCCGCGCCCGCGTGGCGGCAGACGTATTGATGAATTCCTATGAGCCCGGCAAAGCCTGGTTCCCATCCAGCTGGTGGAACTCGGCGGTCGCCTTGCAGACCATCGGCGACTACATGCAACGCACCGGCGATCGCCGCTATCTCGCTCAACTGGACAACACCTTCGAAAAGGACAAGGGCGTATTTCCACCCGGCGTCCTCTCGGGCGATCCATTGCTGGGCAATTTCACCAGCCGCGCCATCGACGATTCGGCATGGTGGGGCCTGACCTGGCTGCAGGCCTATGACCTGACCAGGAATCCCAAATACCTGGACATGGCCATCACCATCGCCAACTACGTCGACGGCTATTGGGATACCAGCACCTGTGGCGGTGGCGTCTGGTGGAACGCCGAGCGCACTTACAAGAATGCCGTCACCAACGGGCTGTGGATCCGGCTCACCGCCGAATTGCACAACCACATCCCTGGCGACCAGCAATGGCTGGCCCGATCCCGCACTGCCTGGGCATGGTTTCAGCACAGCGGCATGATCAACGCCGGCGGACTGGTCAACGATGGGCTCACCGACGCCTGCACCAACAACGGCCAGAACGTGTGGACGTACAACCAGGGCCTGGCGATCGGCGCCGGCCTGGAACTGTGGCGCGCCACCAGGGACCCGGCCATCCTGGCCAGCGTGCGGCGCCTGGCCGATGCCGCGATCGGCCCGAATGGGTTGGCGACCGATGGCGTCCTGACCGAGTCCTGCGATGCCGCCACCCAGACCTGCGACGACAACGGCAAGCAGTTCAAGGGCATCATCATGCGCTACTGGACCGACCTCGTCGACACCACTGGAGATAACCGCTACGCCGCCTTTCTCGAGCAGCAGGCGCAAAGCATCTGGAACGACGATCGCGACGCCGCCGGCCGCCTCGGCACGCGCTGGTCCGGCGCCACCAGCGACGAGCATCCCAATGTGTTCGACTGGCGCACCCAGGCCAGCGCGCTCAGCGCATTGATCGGCAACGTACCGATCCCGACGCCGATGGCATCGCTCGCCGCGACCATGTCGCCGGCGCAACCAGTGATCATGCCGGCCGCTTCGGGCGCCACGGCCATCGCCATGGACCTGGGCGCCACGGCAACCGGATTCCTTCCGCTGCAGACACTCATCTCGATCGACGTGCCTGCCGGCTGGAATGTTTCTCCGCGAGCCGCGCAGTTGCGCCTGCAACCGCATGGCAACGCAACTCCGGTGAGCGGCACCGTTCCATTGCAAGTCACCGTGCCGAGCTCGGCGACCGATGGGCACCACATGATTACCGCGAACCTGATGGCGGCCGGACTGCATTTCACCACGCAGGCTGACGTGCTGGTGGCGCACAAGATCGATTTCGACACGGGCACCGCCGACGAAAACCCCTGGCTGTTCGATGCCGACGGCTCGCAGAGCAACGGCGTGCAGAACCGCTTCGCCGACGGCAATGCGCACTTCACCTACCGCTTCCCCTTCCCCGCCGACACCACCTCGGCGCAGGTCACCCTGACCATCGACGCCGAGTTCGTGGTGCAGGTGAGCGCCGACAACCAGCACTGGACGACCGTGCTGCAGGAGGATCGGCGCATCACCGACGGCTCGAACAAGGCCGACCGCAGCATCGACCTGACACCGTATCTCGGCGCTCCCGCCAATGGCTCGCGGCCGCTCTACCTGAAAGTGTCCGACGCCTTCCCCGACGATGGCTGGGGCGGGCGCGTGTATCACGTCGCGGCAACGATCGTCGAATAGTCCTGCCGGCATCTGCGCCCCCTGCCCTGTGGGGGGCGCAGATATCCGGGATTGCTTCGCCCTGCCCTCGCCCCGGCGATCAGCTCAGCGCCGGAAACGCCGTGATGCGCAACTTGGCGCCCGCATAAGGCACCAGCGCGATGGATTGGACGTCTTCGTCAGCGGACGGCTCGGGCTTGGCCGGCACGACATCGGCGCTGCCTTCCGACGCCTTCCAGGCCGGCACGTAGCGTCCTTGCATGGCAAGTTGAACTGCCGGAGTAGCACCGGCAAATGGCTTTTCCCCAACGGGATGCTCACTCGCGGTGATCGCCGCATCCGGCCGGATGCCGATGTTCCAGCGCGAAGCGGGATACACCTGCCAATCATTAGTCAGGCCGCGCTTGCGCCAGATCACCCAGTTTTCCTTGATCGGCAAGGCATAGACCAGCGCACCGCGGCTGAAACTCAGTGCGCCGTTATGCCCTCGCTCGACCTTGACGGCAGCATCGAAAGCGATTTCCACCGTATCGCCCGGCGCCCAGGTCCGCTCGATCGTGGTGAACCCGGCGGTAGTCCTGACCGACTTTCCATTGACTGAGATGCGCGTGCCTTGCGACCAGGCCGGTATGCGCAAACGCAACGGGAACGCCACCGCACGTTCCGGCTTCAAGGTAATGCTGACGGCCTGCCGGAAGGGATAATCGCTGACCTGTTCGACCACCACCCGCACGGCCCGCACGGCGGTCGTCACCGTACACGGCGCGTAGCTCATCGCCGCCAATCCGTGATCGGCCGTCGCCATCCACAAGCTGTTGGCGAACTTGGGCCAGCCCTGATGGAAATTCGCGGTACAGCAGCGGAAATTGGGCTCGAGGCCGAACAGATTCGATTCCGGTCCGTCGGTGGTCCAGGGCTCGCGATGAAGGCTGCATTCGACCTGGTTGGCCTGCTGGTTGTACTGGTGCGCCCACATGTCGTCGGTCAACGCGGCGGGCAAGGCATTGAAGGCGATGCGCTCCAGCCGATCGCCCAGCGCGGCATCGCCGGTGATTGCCAACGCCACTTCCAGCGAGAACATGGTCTCCACCACGGTGCACAGCTCAGTGCCTTGCGAAGGACTGCGGCCGGCAAGATGCTCATCCGCGGAAAACATGCCGTTGGGCAGCCCGTGATACGTATCGAGCATCTTCAGCTGATGATGGATGGCCTCGCGATCGGACGCACTGCCGGAGGCGACCGACCACGCCGGCGACGCTTTCAATGCCTGCGCGATGTTGACGCCGTGCACCTGCAGGCCGAGATCCTGCATGAATGCATCGGAGGCGCCCGCCTGCTTGCGCAGGGCCTCGGCATCGGTTTTCTGCGTGAATGGAAAGCGGGCAAACATGCCCTGCCAGTCGTAACCCTGCTGCTTGAGCAGATGCGCAAGTTCGAGCAAGGCCTGGTCATCCGTGCGCTGATATAGCCACAGCACGGAAATGAGCTCGTCCTGCCAGCGCATACGCCCCCAGTCGCGTAACGGCCGGCCGGGCAATGCCTGCAGCTGATGATGAAAATACCGCGTCATCAATGGCATGACGCGGCTGTCGCCGGTGAGTTCGTGGTACTGCGTCAGCACCTTGAGCATGACCATGCGCGGCCACCAGTCGTCATTGCCGCGCGGGCCGAACATGCCGTTTTCCCAGGGATGGTCCAGCGTCCAGTCGATGAAACGCATCGCCTTGGCCTTGAGCTTCGGCGAATCCAGCTGCCACGCCAGGGGCACCAGGCCATCGAGAAAGTACGGGCCGTCTTCCCAGGACTCGCCCGTGCCGCCTGACCATCCGCTGTCCGGCCCCACGATCGGCCAGAACTCGTCGAGATGACCACCAAGGCCATCGGCCTGGATCTGCAGCTGCCGCGACAACCAGCCGGTTGCCTTGATGGAACCGGTCGGAAGCAGCGCAAAGGGTTGCTGCGCCAGCGGCGCCCGGGGAAACGGCGGCGCCTGCTGCGCACGCCCCGCCACTGCTTCAGTCGTCGCGGCGCGAAGCGGGCGAAAGGTCATCGCACTCATCGCCCCCGCCAAGATCACGCCCTGCAGAAAAGACCGGCGGCTCATCGAAGACAGCGCAGGCATGCATCGACTCTCGGACTGTGGCGATCTTTCGAGTGTTGCCCAATTGTCCGACAAATTCAAATAGTCCCTGGGAAATCGGCCGCATTGCTACCGGAAACGGCGTCGACCGGCAGGCCCCGAGCCCGGATGGCCCATGTAACCGCTCCATCGTGACGAACGAATCTACTTGCCAGCAGGTTCACCTCTCACGACGGACAACCCATGAACACACTTCGCAACTTCTACCTCCTCCGCGCCGGCGCCGCTTTCATCTGGGTAGCCCTCGCCATCCTGCTCGCTTCGGCGCCCGTCCCCGTAGTGGGCTTGCTGCTCGTGCTCTATCCCGCCTGGGACGCGTTCGCCAATGTGATCGACGCGCGGCGAAGCGGAGGACTCCAGATCAATCCCGGTCAGAAGTACAACGCGCTTGCCAGCGCCGTGACCGCGGCCTGCATGGCCGTCGCGTTCGCTTTGCATGGCAACGCAGGAGGCGTGCTGGTGTTCGGTGCCTGGGCGTTTCTTGCAGGCCTCTTCCAGCTGGCGGTGGGCATCCGGCGGCGCAAGCTGGGCGGCCAGCTGTTCATGATTGTCAGTGGCGCGCAGTCCGCTCTTGCGGGCGTGTTCTTCATCATGAAGTCGTTCGGGGAGGCGCCCACCATTGCCCAGCTCGCGCCTTATGCCGCATTCGGCGGCTCTTACTTCCTGTTGTCGGCGCTTTGGCTGACCTTCAAGCGGAATCGCGTGGATGCAGCGGCGGCGTGAACTACGCAGCAAGCACCATTGCCGCTGACCCTCCGCAGCCCTGACCCACCCGCCGCATGTGCGCGTCAAGCCTCATGCGGCGGGCTCAAGACCGCTAAGGCGTCCTCAACGCATCCATTTGCCTGTCCACCTGATCCAGCATGGCCTGCAACGCGCATTCCAGGCCGTCCAGCAACGCGGGACGCAGCGGCTCGTAGGCAAACCCCTCGAAATCCTCGCGCAGCCCCCGACACTGGCGATCCGCGCGCATGACATCGGCAATCGCATGGATGCCGCGAAGCTGGCGATCGATCTCGATCAGCGCACTGCGCACCCTGGGCGCAAGCTCGACCCGAGACCAGATCTCCTCGAGCCAGTCCACCCGCTCGCTACTGAGAAAAAGCGGTTCGACGGATTCTCCGTCCGACGGTGATGCGAATTTGATATCCATGAATGCATGCTCTCCCGAGTTGCCGATCCAGCGGCCGGCGTATCCAGCCGCCCTCTTCTCGCGCTCTTCCTCTTCAACGCGAGCAATCGAGGCCTAGCATCGGCCCTGCGGCGGCAAAACGCGCCGTAACGCCACTCGATTCAGACCACTCCAAATCCACTT
>Ga0209758_1001518_pt1 | contig 26908 bp, 19 predicted proteins | sample AraplaMF_Col_mMF_FD_184258 | JGI IMG/M metagenome (GOLD analysis project Ga0209758, IMG submission 184258) | Arabidopsis root microbial communities from the University of North Carolina, USA - plate scrape MF_Col_mMF (SPAdes) (version 2) | ecosystem: Host-associated > Plants > Roots > Endosphere...
TATCATCGACATCACGGAGCCGGCGAAACCGCGTTTCGTCCGCCATGTGCCGGGGCCGCCGAACACCTGGACCCTGCAGGTCCAGATTGCCGACGGCCTGATGATCACCTCGCAGGAGCGGATCCCCGACGGCTGGGGCGAGCAGCCCGGCGCCCCCTTTGGGGAAGGCTTCGTCATCTGGGACCTGGCGGACCCCGAAGCGCCGAAGCAGCTCGGCAAATACCTCACCGGCGGCAGCGGCACCCATCGGAACTTCTATTCCGGCGGCCGCTACGTTCATGCGACCGCCCTGCCCGAGGGCTATGAAGGCCACATCTACCAGATCGTCGACATCAGCGATCCCGCGACACCGGTCGAGGTTTCCAGATGGTGGCGTCACGGCCAATGGATCGCCGGCGGCGAGCCGGGCGTCCCTTACGGCACCCTGCTGCACGGCGGCGCCTATGTGAGGGGCGATCGGGCCTATCTGCCTTACAGTGCCGGCGGGTTCGTGATCCTGGACATCTCCGACGTCAGGCATCCGAAGCTCGTCGGCGACCTGCCGTTTTCGCCGCCGTTCCAGGCCTTCATCGCCGTTCACTCCGCCGTGCCCCTGAACGGCCGTCCGCTGGTCGTGGTGAACTCCGAAGCGATCGAGGAACAGGGCAACGAACCGCTCGGCTATGCCGGGATCGTCGACATCTCCGACGAGAGCAAGCCGCGGCTGATCTCGCTGTTTCCACAACCGACCCCGCCGCAGGGCATGCCGGTGCGCAATTTCTACGAGCGGCCCGGACGATTCGGCCCGCACAACCAGCATCAGCCGCAGTTCCAGGACGTCCTCTACCAGAATGAGAACCTGGTGTTCCTGACCTATTTCAACGCCGGCCTGCGCATCTACGACATCTCGGACGCCAGGACGCCGCGCGAGGTCGGCTTTTTCATCGCCCCGGATCCCTTGGAGCGCCGCGGACTGCTGCCGGCGACGGGACTGGTCACCCAGTCCGAGGACGTGCTCGTCGACCGTCGCGGCAACATCTTCGTCACCGACAAGAACCACGGCATCTATGTGCTGAGGTATCATGGAATTTGAAGACAACGAGGCCGGTCCGCGCCGGCCGGACGGGTCAGCGCCTCGCGGGCGCTGCACCTTCGAGTCGGCGGGCTGGTCGTGCGGATCGACCGGATTTTTGTGGTTCTCGGAAGCCAGGGGCGCCGCCCGGAACGACTATCCCTGTCCGCGGTGCAATGCGGCGCTTTTTCTGGCGAAGGCACAACAGCGCGCCGGCCGGAACAGGCCCGGGCTGCAATGTCCATGCTGCGGCGGCCCGGGCGTGGCCGAAGACGCCCACCGGAGCGCGCTGGATGTCGTGAAGGCGCAAACGTTTCATTGCGGATAGCGCGGCGCCATCCAAAACGGCTGCGGCATGCCCGGACTCAAGCGCGAAGCACCATGTCGCGTCCCTCCCCGGCATGACGAACTCACGGCACGATCGATTTGCGATTCCGCGCCCGCCTCTGTTCAGGCCGCCTGCGGCAGCGGCGGTTCGCTCGGCCGCAGCAGCGCGAACACCACCTGCACGATGCCCGCCGTCAGCCCGATCACCACGCCGATCCGCCATGCCATGGTGTAGCTGCCGAGCGAATCGTAGATCAGTCCACCGCCATAGGCGCCGAGGAAGCTGCCGAGCTGGTGGCTCATGAAGGCGAGGCCCTGGATCATGGCTTGCCATTTCAAGCCGAACATCTCGGCGACCGCACCGGCGACCAGCGGCCCGACGCCCATCCACAGAAATCCCATGATGGCGCCGAACAGCAGCGTGGTGGCGGGCGACGGCGTCAGCGTGAAATACCAGGCCAGCGCCAGCGAGCGGAAGATGTAGATGGCGCCGAGCAGCGCCAGCTTGTTCCAGCGGCCGCCGGCCCAGCCGAAAAATAGACTGCCGAGCACGTTGAAGCCGCCGATCATCCCCAGCGTCTGCGCGCTCAGCATCGGATCGAGGCCGCAGATCAAAAGATATGACGGCAGGTGGGTGGTGAGGAAGACCAGCTGCATGCCGCAGACGAAATAGGCGCAGGTCATCACCACGAACGAGGCATGGCCGAACGCGATTTTCGCGGCGGTGGCGGCCGAGGTGTTGCCGATCTCGTCGGGGGCGGTCTTCGGCAGCGGCACCTTGTCGACGCCGCCGGCGAACCAGGCGGCGGGGATCAGCGCCAGCGACAGCACGACGAAGCCGGCCATGCCGATCCGCCAGCCGTAGGCTTCGTTGAGCAATTGTCCTAATGGCGCCGACAGCAAGGCGCCGAGCGATCCCGCCGCCGACACGATGCCGAGCACCGTCGAGCGCACACTCGCCGGCACAGCCTGCGCGGCCACCGACATCGCCATCGCCGCCGCGGTACAGGCCAGCGACGTGCCGATCAGCACGCCGCCGCCGATCATGACGCTCAAGAGGCCATGGGCGGTCGCCATCAGGGTGAGACCCGCGACATACATCAGCGCGCCAACCACCATGATGACGCGAAAGCCGAAAGCCACCGTCAGCGCGCCGGCGATCGGCTGCAGAAAGCCCCAGGCGAGGTTCTGTACGGCGAGCGCCAGGGTGAAGTCGGAGACCGAGATTTTGATGTCGTGGGTCAAGGGCTGCAGGAAGATGCCGAGGCTTTGCCGCAGCCCCATGCTCAGCGTCAGCATCAGCGAGGCGCCGATCAGGATCGGAAGCGTGGGACGCAGGATCTGCAGCAGGGGCATGGTTGTTGTTCTTCGTTCTTGGCCACAACGACTTGCGACGATTGCGGGATGCGCCGTGCAGCCCGCGCACCACGCGTCAGGTTCTGCGATCCCGGCTGTTCAACTCGACGGCGTTCGCCGGCGCCGCGTCATCGGTCAGCAGCGAGGTCCTTCCGGAGACGCCGGCGGCGCCGCGCGCGCCCCTGAGATCGGACGGCCGCACGCCGAACTGCGCGCGAAACAGGTTGCTGAAATGCGACGAACTCGAGAATCCCATCGCATAGGCGATCTCGGTGATCGATTGCATCCCACCACGCCCCGGCGACATCAGCTGATCGTAGCATCGCTGCAGCCGCCGCAGCCGCACCCATTCGGAAGCCGACATGTCCGTCTGCCGAAACAACTGATGAAGATAGCGCAGCGAGATGCCGTTCTTCCTGGCGATCTCCGTCAGCGACAGCGCCGGGTCGCCCAGATGGGCATCGATATAGGCCTGCACCGATCGCAGCCGCGCCCGCTGCACGGTGCCCTCGTCCGCCGGCTGCCGGCCGGGGGTGCCGCTGAGCGCCATGGCGAGCAGGTCCATGAACTGCTCGCCGAGCCTGGCTCGCGGCCCGGCCTCGAGGCCGCCGCCCTCCGCGGCCAGCGCGGCGCAAAATTCCATCGCGATGTGGCCGAGGCCACGGCCGATATCGAAATGCGCCAACAGCGGCGCGCGGCCGGACTCGAAGCGGCTGTCGAAGGCCTGGCGCGGAAGTTCGATCCAGTACTGCCGCGATTTGACGTCGCAGCGCAGCTCGTAGGGCCGGTTGGCATAGTAGATGCCGGCCACTCCCGGGCGCAGGATGAAGGACGAACCGTCCTGCAGGATATTGACGCGCCCGATGTGCTCGATTCCGATGTAGTAGAAATCCTTGTTGGAGTGGGAAATGTGCAGGTTCTGGCGATGCACCGACTGCGGCGAGATCAGCGTATCGGTCAGGGTGACCCCGCCGAAGCGGGCCTCGCGCACGAAGCCTTCGTAGTCCGGGCTCTGTTCGGCCGCGCAATCCACCTGCAGATAGATGTCGCAGATGGCGTCCCGCCAGGCCTGGCGGCGTTTGGCGGCGGGCAGCGTCTTGCTGTCGAACACGACCTGCATGGCTTCCTCCAAAATTGCCCTTCCCGGCCGCCCGGTCGCCCCGGGGCGGCTGTGCACTGCAGAGCAACAATTGTGCACGCTCGCGCAAGCGGACCCGTGGCCGCTCTGAGATAGTACGACAGGGAAACGACAATAAGCGAGCCCAAATGCCGGCGTTTCGGTGGTTGGGAAAGTGCAATCTGGGGAAACGATGCTCGGGTGGATGAAAGGCATCGCCGTCAGTCAAGAGAAGATCGTGCTCTTGATCGCGGTCGCGTTGTTTTGCACTTTCTCCTTCTCCCTCAACGGGTTTCTGAGTTCGGGCAATCTTCTGGCGCTGCTGCGCAGCGTCGCTACCCTAGGCATCCTCGGCGTCGGGATGGCGCTGGTCGTGATCGGCCGCGGCATCGATCTGACCATCGTCGCGATCTACGCCATGTCCGCCGCCTGGACGCTGCACCTCGCCAATGGCGGCGTTTCGATACCGCTCGCCATGCTGCTGGGATTCCTGCTGGCGCTGGCGGCGGGCGTGCTCAACGGCGTGCTGATCGCCTATGTCGAGATTCCCGCGCTGTTTGCCACACTGGGCATGGCCTCGCTGGTCTACGGCTTCGCGCGCTACGCCCTCGTCCCGCTCTACGTGGTGTACATGCCCGCCAGCGCCTCCGGCATCGCCTGGATCGGCGGCGGCTTCGTCCTCGGCGTACCGACGCCGATCCTGTTCTTTGCCGTCATCGCCCTGCTCGGTTTCCTGTTCCTCCGCTTCACCAGGCAGGGGCGGTTCATCTACGCGATCGGCGACAACTTCGCGGCGGCGCGGATTTCGGGCGCGCCGGTGCGTCCGGTCATCGTCCTGCAATACGCGCTCAGCGCGACGGTCGCCTACGTCGCCGGCATGATCACCGCGACCGCGGTCGCCAGCATGAACACCGCCATCGCGACGTCCTCGATGATCTACGACGTCATCCTGGTCGTCGTGCTCGGCGGCATCGGGCTCTCGGGCGGCCGCGGGGGCATCCGCAACGTGATCGTCGGCACGCTGCTGATCGGCATCCTGCTCGATGGGATGACCATCATGGACATTCAATACACGATGCAGAACGTGATCCTCAGCCTGATCCTGCTGATCGCCATCGTGCTCGACAGCATCATCAACCCGCGCGACGAGCAGACCGCGCAACAGGGCGACATCTAGAACTTCGTTGGGCAGACAAGGGAGAAGAAACATGCGAAAGAGACATCTTGCGGCGCCGTTCGGGCTGGCTTTGCTGGCCGGCATGGCGGTCCATGCCATGGCCGACGGCATCGACGACCCCAGGCGCAACGACTACTTCAACACCTTCAAGGGCAAGACCGTCGCCTTCGTGCCGGTGACGATGGGCATCGACCTCACCGAAGGCTGGGCGTCGGTCATGAAGCAGCAGGCCGACCGCCTCGGCATGAAGTTCGTGATCCGCGATCCGCAGTTCAGCGCCGACAAGGGCGCGCAGGCGATCACCTCGCTGATCGCCGAGAAGCCGGACGTTCTGGTGGTCCACAATCCGGATGTCCAATCCTACGCCAAGCTGCTCAAGCGCGCCGAAGACGCCGGCATCCACGTCGTTCAGATCAACATGCGCTCGAACTACAATTCGGATGTCTATGTCGGTGCCGACTGGATCGGCATCGGCGAAGCCGAGGCGCAGGCGATCGTTGACAAATGCGGCGCCGGCACCAGCGGCAAGGTGGCCGTCCTGCAGGGACAGCCGACCTCGGGCTCGGACAGCGGAATGATGAAGGGCGTCGAGAACGTCTTCACCAAGCATCCCGAAATCAAGATGGTCGCCAACCAGGCTGGGCAATGGGACGCGACCAAGGCGCGTTCGATCATATCGACCGTGATCCAGCAACACCCCGATCTCTGCGGCGTGGTCGGGTTCTGGGACGTCATGGACCTCGGCGCGGCCGCCGCGATCAAGGAATCCGGCAAGCCGATCGCGCTGGTGACGTCCGGCGGCGGCGAGCAGATGGCCTGCGACAACGTCGAGAAAGGCGTCTTCGAGAAGGAAATCGCCTATCAGGTGATGGACCAGGGGCGCGACCTGAACGACATGATCGTCACCGTGCTGCAATCCGGGCTGCCGGCCGGCAAGCTGAAGGCGGTGATCTACAGCCCGCAGCTCGTCATCTCCAAGGACACCCTGCGGCCCGGCCTGTGCTGGAGCGCCAAGGACCTCAAGAAATAGCGGTCGCGAGGTCCTCCCGCGTCATTGGCCGTGGCAGTCGCTGCGTTTCCTGCGTCATCACCGGGCTCGACCCGGTGATGCCGCGGAAAATGGGGCAAGCCGCCCGACGGCCCACAGTGTCTTCGAGTCGCGACGGAACAACGTGATGATGATCGGCGAATGGGCCGCCAGGCTGCGCTACCGCTATGTGCCCGACCATATCGTCGGCGAAGTGCTCGGCAGGAGGTGGATGGACAACGCGATCCCGGTCGCGTTGCTCGCCGCCCTGGCGATCTATCTGGTGGCGGCGATTCCGAATTTCGTCTCAACCGGCAATCTCTCCGACATTTCGCGGCAGATCGGCGAATTCGGATTGATCGTGATCGGCATGACGGTCGTCATGCTGGCCGGCGGCATCGATCTCAGCGTCGGCTCGAACTTCGCGCTCGCCAACCTGACGGCCCTGGCGCTGATCAACGTCGCGCGGTGGCCGGTCGAGACGGCCATCGCGGCGGCGGTCGGCGTCAGCGCCGCGGTCGGCCTGATCAACGGCCTCCTGATCGGCTTCCTGCGGCTGCGCGCGTTCCTGACCACGCTGGTGATGCTGACCCTGCTGCGGGCGGTCGTCGAGCTCCTGCTGCAGCGCTATTCGGTGCAGATCGCCTCGAGCGACGTCGAGTCCGCGGCCTTCGACTTCATCGGCGCCGGATCGATCATCGGCGTGCCGCTCAGCGTCGCGGTTCTCGCCGTCACGGCGATCGTCGCGCAAGTGGTCCTGACGCGGCTGCGCATCGGCTGGCGCATCATGGCGGTCGGCGGATCGCGCCGCGCCGCCTACAACGCCGGCATCCCGGTGCGAAGCACGGTCTGCCTGTCCTATGTCGTCTCCGGCGTCTTCACCGGTCTCGCCGGAACGCTCTATGCCGCGCGGCTTTCGGGCGCCGGCCCGGACACCGGCATCGGCCTCGAGCTCACCGTCGTGACCGCGGCGCTGCTCGGCGGCAACAGCGTCGGCGGCGGACGCGGTTCGGTCGGCAAGGCGCTGATGGGCGCGAGCATCGTCTCGCTGCTGACCAACGGCCTCGTCAGGCTCGGTCTCGAAAACGGCGCGTCGTCGATGGTGGTCGGCGCGGTGCTGCTGCTGGCGATCGCCATCGACGTGCGCTGGGTCCGCTGGCGCCACAACCTGCGCGCCAAGGTCTATGTATCGCCGGCCTATCTGGCGCTGCCGCCCGCGCCGGCCTTCATGACCGACGCGGCGTCGCCCTATGCGATGAACGACCGCCTTGCCGACGTCGAGATCATCGGCCGCGGCGAGATCGACGGTCCCGAGGACGTCATTCTCGACGCCGACGACAACCTCTATTGCAGCGTGCGCCAGGGCGAGATCGTCCGCTTCCTGGCGCCCGATCATGTCCGCAGGGAAGTCTATGCCCATGTCGGCGGCCGGCCGCTCGGCATGGCCTTCGACAAGGACGGCAGCCTCGTCGTGTGCATCGCCGGCATGGGGCTCTACCGTGTCGACAAGCAGCGCAAGGTCCACAAGATGACCGCCGAGACCAATCGCTCGCCGCTGTCGATCATCGACGATTCCCGGATGCGGCTCGCCGACGATCTCGATATCGGGCCGGACGGCACGGTCTATTTCAGCGAGGCGACGATCCGCTATGGTTTCGAGGAATGGGTGGTCGATGCGCTGGAAGGGCGCGGCAACGGCCGGATCATTCGCTACGATCCCGCCGCGGGCACCACGCGGACCATCCTGCGCAATCTTCTGTTCGCCAACGGCATGTGCGTCGCCCACGACAACAAGTCGGTGCTGTACGCGGAAACCTGGGGCTGCCGTGTCAGCCGCTACTGGCTCGAGGGACCGAAAGCCGGAACGACCGAGACCGTCATTGCCGATCTTCCGGGCTATCCCGACAACATCAACCGCGGATCGCGCGGCACCTACTGGGTGGCCTTGGCGGGGACGCGGACGCCGAGCTACGATCTGGCGATGACCATGCCGGCGTTCCGACGGCGCATGGCGCGCCGGGTGGCTGGCGACGAATGGCTGTTTCCCAACGTCAACGCCGGCTGCGTCGTGCATTTCGACGCGAGCGGCCGCGTCCTGGAATCGCTCTGGGACCGCAACGGCGACAATCATCCGGCGATCACCTCGATGCGCGAGCATCGCGGCTTCCTCTATCTCGGCGGCGTCACCAACAACCGGATCGGGCGCATCAGGCTGGCCGACGCCGATCCGCACTGGACCGCACAGGCGTCCTATTGGGGAGAGCCGCGATGATCCCGTTTCGACAGGCGCTGGACCGGTGGCTCGGACGCGGCGAAGCATCGATCACGATGCCGCCGATGGACGGCGCGTTTCGTCCCAACGACAGCCTCGACGCGGCGCCGGCGGTGCTCCAGACGCCGGCGCCCGACAGCCTGGCGATCACCGCGCAGGGCCTGATCGTCTCGTCCGGCCGCTCGCTGTTGCGCGTCGACAAGGCCGGCGGCGCGCCGGTCGCGTCCTTCGACGCCGAGATCAGCGCGCTCGCCGGACTGCCGGACGGCGGCGCGGCGGCCGGGCTGACCGACGGGCGCATCCTGTTCGTCGGCGGCCGCTACGGCGGCAAGACGATCGCGGCCAGGCCGCAGCTCCAATGCATCACCGCGCTGGCGCCCGCCGGCGACGGGACGCTGCTGGTCGCCAATGGTTCGGCGAGCAACGCCCCGGCCGAATGGAAACGCGACCTGATGCAGAAGAACGCCTCCGGCACGGTGTGGCGGCTCGACCCCGCAAGCGGCGCCGCCACGCAGCTCGCGGGCAAGCTCGCCTACCCCAACGGCCTCGTCGATGACGGCGGCTCGATCGTGGTTTCGGAGAGCTGGCGCAGCGCGCTGACGCGAATCTCGCCGGGCACCGGCGGCCGCCCCGCGCCGGTGCTGGAAAGCCTGCCGGCCTATCCCGGCCGTCTGTGGCGCGGCGCCGACGATGCGATCTGGCTGGCGCTGTTCGCGCCGCGCAGCCAGCTCGTCGAATTCATCCTGAGCGAGGATCGCTATCGCCGGCGCATGATCAGCGACATCGACGCCGATCACTGGGTGGCGCCCTGCCTGCGCGCTGGCCGCTCGCCGCTCGAGCCGACGCAACAGGGCGGCGTCAAGCAGCTCGGCGTGGTGAAGCCGTGGTCGCCCAACCGGTCCTACGGGCTCATTGCCCGCCTCGACGGCGCCTGGCGCCCGACGGCGAGCCTGCACAGCCGCGCCAACGGGCGCCGCCATGGCGTCACCTCCTGCCTGTCGTTCGAGGGACGGCTGTATTTCTCCGCCAAGGGCGATGGAATCGTCGCCGCATGCGCCGACCAGGGACCGACGCCATGACGCTGCAGGATCCCGCCAAACCGCCGCTGCTGGAGATGCGCAAGGTCGGCAAGGACTATCGCGGCGTCGCCGCGCTGAAAGACATCGACTTCGATCTGCGGCCTGGAGAGGTGCACGCCATCCTGGGCGAAAACGGCGCCGGCAAGTCGACGCTGGTCAAGATTCTCTCCGGCGCGGTCACCCCGACCGCGGGCGAGATTCGCCTCGACGGCCAGCCGATACAGATCGCCAGCCCGGCACTGGCGCGACGCCACGGCATCGCGATGGTCTATCAGGAGACCAGCCTCGTGCCGACGATGACGGTGGCGCAAAACCTCTATCTCGGCGACGAGAGGTTCTACAACCGCCTGCGCGGCATCTATATCGAGGCGCAGCAGTTTCTGCAGTCGCTGAACTTCCCCGTCGACCCGACGGCGACGGTGCTGTCGCTCGGCACCGCCAAGCGGCAGATGGTCGAAATCGCGCGGGCGGTCCGCCTCAAGGCGAAAGTGATCATATTCGACGAGCCGACCGCGACGCTGACGCCGGAGGAGAAGCATCATCTGTTCGCCCTGATCGCCCGGCTGCGCGCCGACCAGGTTTCGATCATCTTCATCAGCCACGCGCTGGAAGAGGCACTCGACATCTCCGACCGCATCACCATCCTGCGGGACGGCGCCCATATCATCACGGCCGACGCCAAGACGTTTTCCCGCGAAACCATCATCCGCCACATGGTCGGCCGCTCGTTGACCGACGAGCTCTATGGCCGCGCCGCCGACGGGCGCGAGCCGCGGCGCGCCGGCGAAAAGGTGCTGAGCGTGCAGAACCTGTCGATGCAGAACGTGGTTCGGAACACCTCGTTCTCGATCTTCGCCGGACAGGTCGCGGGGGTGTTCGGGCTGGTCGGCTCGGGCCGCACGGAAACCGCGCGGATCATCGCCGGCGTCGCCAAGCGCGACTTCTTTCATGGCGGCGACGTGCGTTTCGAAGGCAGATCGGTGCGCTACCGGACGCCGCGCAAGGCGGTCGGCGACGGTGTCGTCTATGTCACCGAAGACCGCAAGGGCGACGGTTTCTTCGAGACGATGTCGATCGCGGACAACATCCATGTCGGGCGGATGTCCAGCCGCGACTCGCGCGGCCTGGTGGCCAGCATGAGCGAGGCGCGCGCGCTTGCCGCGGACTGGACGAAGAAGCTCAACATCAAGGCGCTGGACGGCGATTCCCGGGTCATCGAGCTGTCCGGCGGCAACCAGCAAAAGGTGGTGATCGCCAAGGCGCTGGTGCAGAAACCCAGGCTGATCATCTTCGACGAACCGACCCGCGGCGTCGACGTCGGCGCGATCGCCGAAATCCACCACCTGATCGGCACCCTGGCGGACGAAGGTCTCGCCGTGGTGGTGATATCCTCCTACTTGCCGGAAATCCTCAGCCTGTCGGACCGCATCCTGATTTCCCGGCAGGGGCGCATCGTCGAAGAGCTCTCGCCGCGCGAGGCCACCTCCGAAGCCGTGATGTTCGCGGCGGTCTATTGACGAGGATGCCCCCTGCCCTCGCCGCAAGCCATGGCAGCGCAACGGTCAGGCTGAGCCGAGATAGCTGGCGCCGATGCTTCAGCCCGGCGCCATGACCGAAGCCAGCGGCACGTCGAGCGAGTAACGCAGCCCGGATGGCTCGTAAGCCAGCTCGGCCTGTCCATCGAGTTGCTGGCCGAGCGACTCCATCATGCGGGTGCCGAAGCTGCGCCGGGTCGGAGGCCGAACCGGCGGACCGCCGCTTTCCGTCCAGTTCAGCCGCAGCCGTTGCATGTCGCCGCCATAAATCGACCAGGTCACTTCGACCCGGCCATCGGGAATGGAGAGTGCGCCGAACTTCGTGGTGTTGGTGCAGAGTTCGTTGAACGACATCGCCAGCGCGAGGACGGCGGCGGACGTGATCCTGATGTCGGGTCCATTGAAGTGAAAGCGCCGGCCTGCGCGGCTGTCGAAGGGATCGGTTGCTCCGCTCAGCGTATGCGTCAGGCTGGCGCTGGACCAATGCACCTGCAGCAACAGGTCATGGGCGCGGCCGAGCGCGGCCAGGCGGCCCTCCATCGCCCGCAATCCATGGTCGACGGTGGCGGCGCCGCGAAAACTCTGCGACGCGATGGCGCTGACGGTCGCCAGCGTGTTCTTGATGCGGTGGTGCAGCTCGCCGACGATCAGCTTTTGCAGCTTGTCGGCGGCCTCCCGCTCCTTGGCATCGATACCCGCTTGCGTCAGCAGGGCCTGCGCGTCGATCCCGGCCTGTTCGAGCAGCAGTCGCAGGCTGTCGTTTTCCGCGGACAGCACCACTTCCCCGGCGGACTTCGGCACTGACGAGGCCGTGGAAGCAACGGAGGGATCCTCGTGCAACTTCACGCCATCGGGCAGAATCTGCAGCGCGCCGGCACCCACCATCGCCTGCAACTCGGCGATCATCTGCGCCTCGCCGATGGGTTTGCTGAAGAAACGGCTGTCGTCCGGCTTTTCCGCATCGGTCGGATTGACCTGCCCGGAGACCAGAATGATCTTGATCCCCGGCCAGCGGTCGTGCACCGCGTGGGCGAGCTTCAGCCCATCCATGCTGCCCGGCATCTGGATGTCGGTGAACAGCAGGGATATGTCCGACCGCGACTCCAGAATGGAGAGCGCCTGATCGGCATTGACGGCCTCGATCGGACGGAAGCCGGCATCCTCCACGATGTCGACGGCACGCATGCGCAGAACCATCTCGTCCTCGACGACCAGGACGTTCGGCACTTCTTGCGGACTATTCATGACGAGACGTGCTTTCTTCCGGAGGAGACGAGGCGCCGCGATGGCGAGCGGCGCGCGACAGCCCGCGCGGCCAGGACCGCGAAGGATTTGATCATCTTGGGCTGCCGGCTGGTTTTGCTCCCGGAGCGGGAGTCGCAACCACAACAGCCGCTGCCGGACATCGTTCCATTTGTACAATTTATATTTGCAAGCGGCTGAACCGTCGCGCGCGCGGCGACGTGCTATTTGGCCACCCCCTTCAAGGACGCCGCTGGCGGTGGCTTCGCGATCTCCTGGCGCAGCTCGAAGATGCGGAGCGACTTGCGCTAGCGCCCGCCATTGGCGATGCAGCTGTTGATGGCATTGAGGTGCCCTCTGGAATTGGCCGCGCTGTAGAGCGATCCAAGCTTGCTGTTGCAAATGGCATAGAGCGCTTCGACGCCCTTGGCGCCGCGCTTCTCCGACCCCGACGGCTGGGCAGTTGCTGACACGGGCGCGGAGCCTTCGCGCTTCGCTGCGGGCTGTGGTGGTTTCCTGGTTTCGATCTTTTCACATTCGTTGTCGTCGCCGGGTTCATAGCCGGCGCGGCAGGTGATCTTGATGCAGCGCTCGCCGTCGGCCTTAAAGCCGCGGTCACAGGTCAGCGGGCAAATCCGTGCAGGCTTGAGCTTCACCGCATCGAGGGCATCGAGGCTGGCGACCTTCACCTCGAGCTTCATTCCGGCGTGGCGGTTGAACAGCGCCAGCGCCTTTTGCGCGGAGGCGTTCCAGTTGCCGTCAACGGCACCGGTGTTGCACCCGACGCGCCGCAGCTCGGCCTGCAGCAGTCTTGGAATGTCGGTTGCGGTCGCCTGACCATTCGGCTGATCGGGCGGGGTCAGGGCCGCGACCGGACCCACCGGCTTGTCGTCGGGATTGCGCGCGACGTCGAGCTGCCGATCCTTGTCCGGATCCTTGCCGGCATCCTTCGGCCGGTCCTTGGCCGCCTTTTCTTCGGCGATCCGCGCCTGTTCGGCCGCCTTGGCTTGCGCCGCCTGCTTGATGCGTTCGGCTTCGGCGGCCTTGGCCTCTTCCATCGCCTTCTTCTTTTCAGCGGCGAGCCGCGCGTCCTCGGCTGCCTTGGCCTGAGCGGCAGCCTTGGCGCGCTCCGCCTCGGCCACCTTGGCCTCTTCCAGCGCCTTCTTCTTCTCGGCCGCGATCCGCGCCTCCTCGGCGGCCTTGGCCTGGGCCGCCGCCTTGGTCTGCTCGGCGGCCTTGGCGCCTTCAGCGGCAAGGCGCGATTGCTCTTCCAGCGCCGTCTTGGCCTTTTCGGTGGCGGCGATACGCGCCTCTTCGGAGGCCGCCTTCTTGTGCTGCGCCTTGGCGAGCTCGGTGTAGAAGCCCGATGGATACCTGGCGACGAAAGCCGCCCACACCTGGGAGGTGCCGATCGCCAGCGCCAGTTCGTAGTCGCGCTGCACCTTGGCATCGGACTCCGAGACCGGCGCCGCGGCGGCCGGGGCTGCCGCAGGCGGCGCCGCCACGGGCGCCGCCGGCACCAGCGACACGTCGTTGCCGCCGAGCGAGCCATATACGAAAGGCTCCTGCTTGTTGCTGGTCGCCTTGAGCACGTCGTCGCGCACGAAGCCGAACGCCTTGCGCAGGTCGAGCCCGGGTCTGGTGAGGTGGCTGACCAGCGCGGTTGCGAACGGGCTGTTCTTGCTGTCGCCGTCGGAAGCGGTCGATCCGGCCTTGGCGGCGAAGGCGATCATGGTGTTCGGGCTGGACGGCTCGACCTTGGCAAGGCCGCGGCCGACGGCGCGCGAGCCGACGGTGCGCTTCATGGTTTTGGCGAAGGGATTGTCGCGGCAGGCGTCGAGGATCACCAACCGCAACTGCCTGGCCGGTTCGACCGCAACCAGGATCCGGTCCAGCGCGAACGCCTCGTCGTAGACGTCGGTATCCTGCTCCAGCTGCGCATCCACCGGAATGAGGTAGTTGGTGCCGTCGATCTCGATGCCGTGGCCGGCGTAGTAGATGACCGCCACGTCGGCGTCGCGGGCCTTGCCGGCAAACTCTCGCAAGGCCTTGCGCATCTCGACGACCGAAAGGTCCCGGCGCGAATCGACGACATCGAAATTGGCGCTCTTCAAGACCGAGGCGATCGCCGCGGCATCGTTCGTCGGATTGGCCAGCCGGCCGACATTTTGATAGGCGGAATTGCCGATGATCAGGGCGACCTTGCCATCAGCCTGCGCCGCCGTGCTCCAGCCCAACAGGCCGGCGGCGATCAGTCCCCAAAAACGCTTCATCGAATATGGCCCACCCAGCGAATTTGGCACCGTATCAACATGCTAAGGTCCTGACCAGCCGGGCGGATTACGCAACGTGATATAACTCACTCAGGGAGCCCGGCGGTGACCAGCGTAAGGCCCGCCTTCGGCTTCAATTCGCCCGACGATGCATCTGCTCCGTCATGCCGGGCTTGTCCCGGGTACCCACGCCTTGATGGCGCCGCGGCAGGAAGGCGTGGATGGCCGGGATGAGCCCACGGTCTCGGTGGATAGGCCGTCCCGGGTTACGCTTGCGCTCCACCCGGGGTACGAAGCGCCGGCTTCGTGACCTCATCCTGAGGAGCGCGTTCTTCACGCACGTCTCGAAGGATAGTTGCGGGTACATGCGCCTGGGGCCATCCTTCGAGACGCCGCGCAAGGCGCGGCTCCTCAGGATGAGGGCTTCGTGCCCGCCTCGCCTACGCCGCGGTGGCGACCACGCGGTTGCGGCCGTCGTGCTTGGCGCGGTAGAGGGCGACGTCGGCGCGTTTCAGGACGTCGCCGATCGGCTCGCCCTTCTTTTCCAGGGTGGAGAGGCCGATCGAGATGGTGACCTCGATGCGGCTCGACCCCTTGTTGATGGCGAAGGGTTCGCCGGCGATGGAGCGGCGCAGGCGTTCGGCGACCATGCCGGCGACGTGGAGATCGGTCTCCGGCATCACGATGACGAATTCCTCGCCGCCGTAGCGGCAGGCGAGATCGATGCCGCGGATCGACTTGCGGATCCTGACTGCGAATTCACGCAGCACGTCGTCGCCGGCGTCGTGGCCGTAATTGTCGTTGATCGACTTGAAGAAGTCGATATCGAGCATCATCAGCGCCAGCGGCTTGCCGCGCATCGCGGCCTGTTCGGCCAGCGTGACCAGATGGCTTTCCATGTAGCGGCGGTTGTGCAGCCCGGTCAGCGCGTCGGTGATCGCCATTTCGATCGAGTTCTGCACGTTGTCGCGCAGGTGATCGGTGTAGCGCCGCTTGCGGATCTGGGTGCGGGCGCGCGCCAAGAGCTCGTTCTTGTCGACCGGGCGGAGCAGATAGTCGTTGACGCCGATCTCGAGCCCGCGCAGCAGCCGGGCGTTGTTGTCGGCGTCGGCGATTGCCAGGATCGGCACCTGCCGGGTGCGCTCCAGCGATCGGGCCTGGCTGCACAGCCGCAGGCCGTCGAAATTCTCCAGGCTGAGCGAGACGATCAGGAGGTCGTAATCGCCGTCGGCGGCGTGAAATACCGCTTCGGCGGGATTGGGCTCGACGTCGACGTGATGCTCGGTCGAGAGCACCGGCGCCAGCCGCTCATAGGACGACGGCCGGTCGTCGACCAGCAGGATGCGGCCGCCCTTGCCCTGGTCGGCGATGGCGTTGCGCTCCGGCGCCTGCACGCCGATCTCCAGCGAGGTGATGGCGCGCATCCGCAGCTCGTCGGTCATCATCTTCAGGCGGGTCAGCGAACGGACGCGGGCGATCAGCACCACGTCGGCGACCGGCTTGGTCAAAAAGTCGTCGGCACCGGCCTCCAGGCCGCGGACGCGGTCTGCCGGCGAGTCCAGCGCCGTCACCATCACCACCGGAATGAAATGCGTTGCCGGATTCGACTTCAGCCGGCGGCAGACTTCAAAGCCGTCCATGTCCGGCATCATGACGTCGAGCAGGATGATGTCGCATTCGGCGCGGGCGCAGATCGCCAGCGCCTCGGCGCCGTTACTGGCGGTGACGACGTCGAAATACTCGGCGGACAGACGGGCTTCGAGCAGCTTGACGTTGGCGGGGACGTCATCGACGACCAGAATACGCGCGGACATCGCAACACTCCCTACCCGATAAACCTGCGAACGGTTTCAATGAATTTTCCGACTGAAATCGGCTTTGACAAATAGGCTTCGCAGCCGCCCTCGCGGATGCGTTCTTCGTCGCCCTTCATGGCGAAGGCGGTGACGGCGACCACCGGGATGGTGCGCAGCTCCGGATCGTCCTTGATCCAGCGCGTGACCTCGAGGCCGGAGACCTGCGGCAGCTGGATATCCATCAGGATCAGATCGGGGCGCAGCTTGCGCACCATGTCGAGCGCCTCGAAACCATTGCTGGTGCCCGACGTCTGGTAGCCATGCGCTTCCAACAGATCGCGGAAGAGCTTCATATTGAGCTCGTTGTCCTCCACGATCAGGACGGTTTTGGCCATCCCGTCCCTCCAATCCCCGTCATGAGGCTCGCGCCACCGCGAGCGATAACCACCCGATTCCCCCCGCCGAGTCCAAAGCGAACTCCGAAGCGAATCCCGACAACCCGCAAAGGTTGTATGGCCTTTCGCGGCCAACCGGTCTCCGCTTGCTTGAACAGGCGCGCGGGACTCGGGCATGGTGTTGGAAAATAGAGACCATAAGTTACGGAAAGGCAAATACCGTCAATGACAAAGCAGCGTCACAACCCCCGTGAAGTGGCTGAAATCGTTGCGATTCAGGCGCTTTCCTTCGTCGCCGGCGACGCCCAAAGACTGGGGATGTTCCTGTCCGAGAGCGGAATCGGCCCGGAAACCCTGCGCGCGTCCGCCAAGGACCCCCAGTTTCTGGTCAGCGTGCTGGATTTCGTGCTGCGCGATGACGCAACCGTGAAGGCATTTGCGGAGCAGTCCGAGCACCACCCTACAACCATTGCGGCAGCCCGGGAGGCGCTCAGCGACAGCAAATGGCAGCGCGACGTGCCGTGACCGCCGCCCCGGCAGGCCCCGGCCCCGCCGCGCTGTGCCGGGACTGTTTCGTTGATCTCGAGTCCCGGGCGCGGCGCTGCACCGCCTGCGGATCGCCCCGCCTGGTCCGCCACCGCGCGCTGGCCGCGCTGACGCTGGCCCATATCGACTGCGATGCCTTCTACGCCACCGTGGAAAAACGCGACGACCCCGCCCTCGCCGACCGGCCGGTGATCATCGGCGGCGGCAAGCGCGGCGTGGTCTCGGCGGCCTGCTACATCGCCCGCACTTTTGGCGTGCGCTCGGCGATGCCGATGTTCAAGGCGCTGGAGCTGTGCCCCGACGCCGCGGTGGTGCGCCCCGACATGGCGAAATACGTTCGCGTCGGGCGGCAGGTGCGCCGCGCCATGGAGGCGCTGACGCCCCTGGTGGAGCCGCTGTCGATCGACGAGGCGTTCCTCGATCTCGCCGGCACCGAGCGCGTCCACGGCATGATCCCGGCCAAGGTGCTGGCGCGCTTCGCCGCGCAGATCGAACGCGACATCGGCATCACCGTCTCGGTCGGCCTCTCCGTCAACAAGTTCCTCGCCAAAATCGCCTCCGACCTCGACAAGCCGCGCGGCTTCGCCACCCTCGACCAGGAGGACGGCTGCGCCCTGCTCAAGGACAAGCCGGTCGGCTTCATCTTCGGCGTCGGCCCCGCCACCGCCGAAAAACTCAACCAGCGCGGCTTCCGCACCGTCGGCGACCTGCAGCGCGCCGACGAGACCGAGATGATGAAGCAATACGGCGGCGAAGGCCGACGGCTGTGGCGCCTCGCCCGCGGCATCGACGACCGCCGCGTCGAGGCGGACCGCGACGCCAAGACGATTTCCAACGAGACCACGTTCGAGACGGACATCCGCGATTTCGCGACGCTGGAGCGTATCCTGTGGCGGCTCTGCGAGAAGGTGTCGTCGCGGCTGAAGGGTGGCGAGCTGTCGGGCTCGACGGTGACGCTGAAGCTGAAGACCGCGGATTTCAGGCAGCGGACACGGGCGCAGTCAATCCAGGCGCCGACGCAACTTGCGGGGAAGATTTTCGCCACGGCGCGGGAGTTGCTGGCGCGGGAGATCGATGGGACGGCGTTTCGGCTGATTGGGGCTGGGGTGAGTGCGTTGAAGCCGGGGGCGGAGGCGGATGACTCGGACATGCTGGACCGGAGGTCGGTGCATGCGGAGCGGGCGATGGATGATTTGAGGAGGAGGTTTGGGAGTGCGGCGGTGGTGCGGGGGATCGGGTTCGGGGGGAAGGAGGAGACGGGGGAGTAGAGAGGTAAACCTACGCTACCGGCCGTTCCCCCACTGTGCTCGGGTTCAATTCTAAAAGTCGACAGCGGCGAGTTGCTGTCGGTCCAACAGCACGATCTGGCGCTGAGCGTTGCCGACGAACCCGAGTGCGCCGAGCTCATGCAGCCGCGACAGCGCGCGGGACACGGTCTCCAGCGTCAGACCCAAATAGTCGGCGATATCGCGGCGCGACATTGGCAGCGCCATGACGCCGGAAGCCGTCAGCCGCTTGTCCATCTCGAGCAGAAAGGCGGCCACCCGCTCCAGGGAGGTCTTGCGGCCTAGCAGCAGCATGTGGTCTTCCGCATGCTGCAGATTGCTGGTGGTCATGCTGAGCAGATTGCGGGCGACAACGGCGTCACTCTCGGTCACGTTTTCCAGGCTCTGCCGTCGGATCATCCGAACCGTCGTGTCGACAATCGCTTCCGCTGTGAAGCGGTGTACATCTCCGACTTCTAATCCAAAGATGTCACCGGCGACATGAAAAGCGCCGATCTGGCGACGTCCGTCGGACAGGAGCTTGTAGCTGCGCACCGCACCGGTCTTGACCTGATAGACGAATTCAGCGGGCTCCTTCTCGCCGTAGATTTCCGTTCCCTTCTTGTAGGTAAATTCACTCAAACTAACCATCAGAGTTGAATCGCTGATCATTCCGAGATCATCAAGGGAATTGGGGCTGGTCGGCATCACGGCCCTATCAATATCCGAAAACACATTGACCGGTGACCGTTGAGGAAACATTTGACCGATTATGACTGGCCCGCTTGCCGTAACGGGCGCCTTTTCTATATCTCTCCAGGATAACTCACGACCTTCTAATAGCGCCGTTGTTCGAGACGCAGAAATTTCACGCGCAATCGACCCCTCAGCACGGCCGTGGGTGTCTTCTTCGTCATTTGGCTTGTTAAGAGCATTCATCGGGCAACACCCGCACCATCGATTTTGTCAGATTTCACTTCGCACGACTTCGTCCAGCATACCATAAACTTCGAGCATCAGATCGTTCAAAGCGATTGTACCCCTGAGAATTTTTTCTGTCGCGTGGACCTCATCAAACTCAATGAGATGATGGGCCTCGCGGCCAAAGCAATGGTCCTAATCCGGCTATTCATTTTGGACCGATCGGCTTTGTGCTCGGCGAGATCGCGTGCGAGGCCATAAACGGTCAGCGGCCTATGAGCGAAAACACGAAATATCTTAGCTTGAGCAAGCATCTCGTCTGTGAAGAATTGCGATTCTTTCCATATCAACACCAAGATCTGATAGGCATCACGAGTTCTTAGCGCTCGCTGATATTTCTGCCGCAACTTACGATCTTTTTCCGCTGAACCGCGAACAGGCACCTTGAATATGACTTTCTCCAGGTACGCTTCAAACGCGGCTCCGATCTTCATCTGAAAAATGTGAAAGCGAAGAGCCAGCATGCCTCGGTTTGCTGGCTTTTGAATGAGTTCATCTGGATCATCCCTTAGGACGATTTGAGCCATCGAAACACCCAAAAATGAAGCACCTTAAATGTGATTGAATAGAGAACGTACCATAAGCTATACGCAGGTCTACGGCCGCGCGGCTTATGCAACTTCAATAAGTGCTATTTTTGAGCGAGAAAATCGCGACCATCCTCCATTTTTTAAAATGGAAAATTGCGCAATTCCTCGGCCGAGCTAGCCTTCAATCGGAAGGTCAAAGCTACACTTCCGAGAAGGTGAACAATGTCTCTCAATAGTTCGCATATCAAAATTCATGTACCGGTCCCCTGGAGCAAAAGGCCTTTGGTGGTTAGCTTGAATTCCCTGCCCGCAGTTGTCGTGACCGCCAGCTGGCTAATTTGCCTTGTGCTGATTATGATGCAATTCGTGCATTAGTCCGTGAGGCGAGTCGGAGCGAGAGGCGTGACCGACCGTCTTGCCAAGACCGAACGACGGATCGCAATTCGCGATGCGACGGTCTGCTTCAAACCATCCAGCCTCCTAAATCTCCCAAAACGGTGACACCCATTAACCGGCCGGTCGTCAAGAGCACGTTTTTTTTGGCAGCGCCAGCTGCCAACGTCGCGATCACCGCGATGTTGGTCTTGATTGCCAAGCCTACATCCGTTGTCAGCGGCATCTTGTCGACCGCATCGTTGCTGAGGCGCTTAATCCGGTCGCTGGTTATCCGCCCGCCCAGTTGCCTGGCCATGATATTCTCGACCGCCAGCACCTGCGTGCGTGGTGCAGGCGTGCCGATGTCATCCGGGAGCCGCGCCGGGCGGCAACGCCGGCAGCGCCATCAGCACCGCGGTGCGTAATAGCGAACAGCGCAAAATACGCCAAACAAAACAATTAGGGTGACAGTGCACAAAATAAAGCAGGCACGACCTCTGCATTAAGTGCACCGTCACCGTAATACTCGTTTTGGTTAAGGAGACGTGCACAGCGCGTCTACTTCCGGCGCGCTTTGGCTTTCTTTGTATCCGACCAAGAGCCTTTTTGTGCTTGCCTCGGCGATCGCTCCCGCGAGCAATCCCGGCCCGGTCGAGAGAGTACGGGAATCGGGTGCAGCGAAAAGGTCCCTATCGGCAGCAAGCGGTTCAGAACTAAAAATGCATCCAAGTTGACCGCTTCCGCCCGCACAGGTGCCAAACAGACTTGCGGAGTACTTGTGGGTACATGGTTTACTTGTGCCGGCTGAATCGACCGGGCACGCCGAAGACACGGGGTTGCCGTTCTGGACGAAAATGCAACTGAATTTTGCCGCCTGAGCAGGAAGGCTCAGGGCCGCGACGATCGCGACAGCGACCGGAATGACTGACTTGCGCATGTGATCCTCCATTGGAGCCACGGGGTGTGGCGGGATCGAGCATGCACGGGCAACGTTAGACAGTTGTCAGATCGGTGCAAGTTAATCGTGAAAAACGGCGAGATCGAGAAATTTTACGTTTCGCGCCGACGGAGGCGAGAAAGCGTGGGCAAGCAGTGCGCGAGCAAGCTGCAGAAGTGCATTGCCCGATCCTGTGCCATGCGAGTTAGCAACATGTCGGTCTTTGGACACCTGTCGGGCATCGAAAAACAAATTTCGTATCTCGTGCCAAGGCAAAAGGCCGCGGGTGTTCTGCGATCGGCCAGTTGCATCGGGGCGGACTCGAATTTGTGAGCAGGAAAGAAGCTCGACGACGCCTTCCAACCGAAGGAATATCCGCTGGATATCCGCGCATGAGCATCGTTCGCGGCAACTTTACCTTTTGCGGATCGTCCGAGATTTCGTTTTAGCCTTGGCAGGCCGATCTTTCTTCTTTTCCTTTTGAAATGCTCCATTCGTCGCGCTATCCAGAAGGAACGTTTCAAATTGGTCGATGGCAACCTGGCTGACATGCTCCGGCGCGGAATCGAGCGGTCGGCGCAATGCCGACTGGCGGACGCTTGGGTCGGCGATTTGGGCCGCTAGCATCTGACTCATATTGGCAAGCGCGTATTGATGGTCGCTCAGCGGAACATTTTCGCGCGCCGGAACGAATTCCGGCACAGTGATCCTGGGTAAGACGTTTGTCGTATTTCTGGGAGTTTTGCGCAGGTATTTTCCAAATGTGTTGGTTCCGGTTGAATTTACTCTTGCACCGACGTCATGATCGAGACCGAACTTGTCCACGATGAATTTCAATAAGCTCGTATGATCAAATGTATCGGTAAGAACGCCTTGATCCAGCCAAGGTGAAATCAGTATGGCCGGAACCCTGACGCCAAGTTTGTCGAAGTTGAAGCCGGACCCGTCCCGACGGCCATCCGGCGCAACGGTCATTGCCGGATCGATGTGATCGTAGAATCCGCCATGCTCGTCATATGTGACTAATAGCAACGACCGTTGCCACAGCTTGTCGTTACTTCTCAGCGCATTGTACACCTTCGCAATGAGCGCTTCGCCCCGCCTGATGTCGTGTGGCGGATGCTGATCGCTGGCATTCTTGCCAAAATAACCAGGATCAATAAAGCAGTACTTCGGGAATTTCGCTTCATCGCCACTCGCGTCCTGGAAGAAGTATCGCAGCGGAGCAACGTTCGAGAGGTCCGGCTGGTGTACTAAAATGTAGGTTGATGCCATATCGGTATAATAGATCTTGAAGTCGATCTGCCTGGCCGACAGGAGCTCGTAGAGCGTCGTTTGATCCCAGAAATGCAGAGATTTCATGTCGGTGAAACCGAGTGATGTACCTGTATGGACGAAGCACCGGTTTGGCCAGGTTGGGCCAGGCATCGATGAAAACCATCGATCGCAGACGGTAAAATGTTTCGCCAACGGGTGCAGAACCGTCAGATATCCGTCCGGGTAAAAGCTCATGATCTCCTGGCGGTCCTGATCACGACTTGTCGGATATTTCCGGGCGAAATTGGTAACGAAGCCCTGGCACGGGCCGGCGATTTGAAACAACACGTCGCCCAGATCGTGCCCCGGGTCGTCTTGAACCTCGCGGGTGGTCGTCGCAGCCATGGCGTAGCGGCGTCCAGTCGTCGCATCGATATTGACGTGCGTGGACTCTGAGCCCTTTATGCCTCCACCCGGATTGTTGGCGTCGGGTCGATCGCGGAAAAGGCCGCCAAGCACGCGATCAAAGGAATTGTTTTCCAACATCAAGACGATGATATGATCCAACGACATTTTCCGCTCCGGATCTTTCGTTTTCTTCAATTGAAAGCGTGTTCGGCCCGGCATCTGTGAATGCCTGCGCAAAGTCTTCCGGCGAAGCTATTGGGGACGAAAGGGTTGACACGTAGCTGTAAGAAGAGGAGCCGTGCCGCTGTCTCGATAAGTCTCAACCAGATTAGCCGGCGCGCCGAGCGTCAAACCACCGGCCAGGAAACCTGGCTCCGCGGTAACCTCGACGTCGCCTTTCTCCGCATCGGTGCCCTTGTCCGGGGTATGGAAGAAACATTTGAGCCGATCGGTCGCTCCGTTGTTTGTTACGGAGCAGCTAGCCATGATTCTCCCGTCTTGATAGCTCGTATCGCAAGACCGGCCTGAGCCCGCGCCCGAATCGATATCACACTGGTTTATTGGACGATTACCTTGCAGGAAGGTGCAGCCATACTTGCCGGCGAGGGCTGGAAAATTCGTGGCCGCGAGCATTACGACCGCAACAGGAATGACGGATTTGCGCATTTGAACCTCCGTTGAAACCACGTGTGTGTGTGGCGCGGATGGACCATGCGCCGGCGGCGTGAGATAAGCGTCAGATCGGTGAAAGTTAATCGTGAAAAATTCAACGATATCGAAAACCTGTCTTTTCGCGCGACCGATGCAGGCGTGAAAGCCTAAGGAGGTTAGTGGCGCGCAAATCGTGGCGAGTGAAGTGCCGAGAAGCCAGGGTGTCCTGCGGTGGCCCAGTTCATTCCGGTTCAGGCCCGGATTTTGTTGAGTCCTTGCTCCGAGCAATCAAGCTCGACGTCGTCCGACCGAACCGCGTTCGGCCGGGCACCCCTTGAACGCCTGCGCAAAACCCGCAAGCCCCTACCGTTAAGGGCTCGCCGGGTATCGCCGCTTGAGAGTGTCGTCGTTCTCTTCCGGCAGGAGCAAAAAGTTCCCGAGGCGCGCCTTGTACGGCTCCGGCACCTGGATCGTCATTGGACCTGAGGTGGACACTGCCGAAGCCTCGCGCTTGCCGCGTTCCATCTTTCCGGCGTGAGCACCTGTGCTCATCGCCTGCAGACCGTTCGCGACCTCCCGCGCGATCCGCGGCGCGGCGACACTGGTGCCGTTCATTGCGACTACCGTTCCGCTCAAGGTCCCCGCCGCCAGCACGCCGCGATGCGCGTCGCCATCGTCTGCAATGGCCGAGCAATCCGGTCCTGCCCGCAATTGGGTCGGTCCGCTGGCGGTGTAGTCGGCAGGTGGGTAATGCTCGGATGCTTCGGCGGCGCCGACAACGATGGCGTGGTCAGGCGGACTCGGCGAACACGTCGCGATCGACGACAAAGTCTCCTCGTGGGTAATCGGGCATCCCTTGGCCGGTTCGCGATAGTCGCCCGTGTCTTTGTCTTGCTCATAGGCGTCTTTGCGGTCCAGCCTTGATTGTCGGCCGCCTCGAGGATAGCCGAACGGCGTATCGTCGCGTTGAACGTAGAGATGCGCGGTTACCGGGTGCTTCGCCCTGTTCCGTATCAAAACGTTCCAGCGGCCGGACGGCGCAAGGTCGCGGCAGTCCTCATTGCGCACAGTCGGATTGATCGCAAGCATGATCCGCTCGCGCGTCTTCCTCCCCCTGACGAACACATGGTAGTACACGCCCGCGATTGGCCGGCCGTCGCTCATCAGCGCATACATGATACCTGCTTCAGGCCGTATGGTGTGGCCAGAGCGTTCCTGCGGTAGAGTGAGCGTCACCTCGACCGGCGATCGTTTGTCCGCTTTGCCATCGAGCCAGATTTCAATGAAGTTGGCCGTCTCGTCGTCGGGAGAAACCATCCAATCGACGGTTTCGCGGGCAGATGGCTTGAGTTCCATCCGGGCGGCAGCCCTGGTGCGATAGCTGTTGCCCGCCGGCATGACGAGACGTGTATGCGCGATATACTTGTTACGATAGTGGATCAGATCGGCAAGCGCCCCCTCGAGATATTGCGTGCCGTCCTTTGGTCCGGCCAGCAAACCGTAGCTGAAATTGATGACGAGGGGCACCCGGTGCTTGTCGTCTCCTAGCGCGTTCGCCCACAGCATGATCGCCCGGACACCCTGGAGCACATAGCTGCCCAGGGTGATGCCGGATGTATCGATGGTCGCCTCCGACGGCAATTGAACGGCGAAAATCGGCCGGCGGTCTGCCGGAAATCCTTGTGGGAAACCGCTGGCCAAATCCAACGTATGCGTGCCATGCGAGGCGCGGGCCGCCAATGGATTATATTCATTGCGACCAAAGTCAGTGAGGCCAACCTGACGATAGATGTCGTCATCGCTCGAGCAAACTTTGAGAAGCGCATCGATCTCCCTGCGCCTTAGCCGCTGGCCAAAAAGGACGCCATTGTCGCCGATTTTTCCCCGCTCAGCCTCCTGTAACCAGATAGCATGAACTCGCGAGGTCTGGGGGCCGCTCCGAAATCGTGAATGCGCGAACGCTATGCCGTCGTCAATAACGCCTATCGCCACGCGGCCAGTATCCACCACTGCGGGAGGAGGAAAAAGAATGGGATCGGACCCGTCAGGTTTATTGAGGCCGAGACCTTTGATCACAGGGCCGGCGGAGAGGATTTCATAGAATGCCGAATTTCGGTAGTTTCCCCGGTCGTAAATTAGCGGTTCGAGCCGATAGATGAAGAATTGCATTTCGATTCTGATCTTAAACTTGTCCTTTACATCCTCGCCATTCTTGATCCGCTCGATAGTGTCTTTCAAGTGTTGTCGCTCGTCGTCGGTCATGCTGATGGTTAGATCAATTCCGGCTCCGTCATCATCCTGCCTTCCGTCTTCAACAGCCTTGAGCAGCCGACACAGATTCGGTAGATGACCTTTTTTGCCTGCCTGTCTGACCTGCACCTGAACCGAGCACCAGGGATCCGCGATCTCTGCTCGACGCGTCCTGTACTCCCAATCGAGATAGGGGTCCGGACGTTCAGGAGCACTCCGCTGCCAATCCCCATTCATCTCGCAGTATCCTGTTTGGGACCGTTTATCATCAGTTCGCACTCCGCCACCGCCTGACACCAGAGGTGCTCGAGCAGCAAGGATTTCGGAATCTGCAAAGCTCTGTTTTCCGCCTGGATGCTACGGCGGGCACCGGCTCCACTGGTTGCGCCAGTACCGTTTTTTTGCAGTTTGGTGTACGACATCGATAATACCTCGTCGTAACGAAAGTCTTTTTTGAAGTTGCGGCCATCGAAAGTCCGCGAAGTCGGCTGGCACCCCCCCGAAAAGCGCGCGATGAAGAATTCCGCCAGCGTCCAGCCGAGCACCATGCCGGCGACACTGTCGACCGGAAAGTGAACGCCTGCCACCGTCCGGTTAATCGCGATCCGCTCGGCAATACGCATCAGCTGAATGAATGTCATGTCCTTGGTGACCGCCGGATGTTTCGGGGGCAGGTTGACTTCGCGGTTCTTCACCCGTGTTATGAGCGCATAGAACACGAACGCGGCTGCGAACGATTCGGTGGCATGGCCGCTCGGCAACGATCCGTGCCCGGGCGTCGGAATCATCGGCTGGATCTGCGGCGAGTATTCGATCGGACGCCGGCACGCCAATGCATGCTTGACCCTCATTTCGATGACACTTGTGACATTCAAAACCAGCGTGAGAAGCTCGAAAGTCCGGCGGGTCCGGTTTGGATGCAGGAATCCGACCGAGCCCAGAAACGACAGAATGTTGGTCATTTCGGCGACGATTTCGCCGCTACGCTCCATCCGTAGCGCCGCATAATTGTACACGAAAGTCAGTTGCGCTAGGAAATCATCTTTGCCGGGACGAATGAG
>Ga0209758_1001523_pt1 | contig 26838 bp, 24 predicted proteins | sample AraplaMF_Col_mMF_FD_184258 | JGI IMG/M metagenome (GOLD analysis project Ga0209758, IMG submission 184258) | Arabidopsis root microbial communities from the University of North Carolina, USA - plate scrape MF_Col_mMF (SPAdes) (version 2) | ecosystem: Host-associated > Plants > Roots > Endosphere...
GTCTACAAGGACCAGCGTCATCCGCTGTCGAGCTTCTACGGCGAGGAGGCCGTGGTCCGGCTCAAGACCGGCGAACGCTATCTGAAGACCATCGAACGGGGCAAATCCCCTTCCGTCGTCAACCTCACCAGCTTCAACGCCAAGCCGATCGTCGGCGTCAAGCTCGACTGGGTCGGAGAGATCTGCCTGTCGATGCCCAAGGGCCAGCTCGAGCGGCTACGCGCCAAGTCGGCCCGCCCGCGCAAGAAGGGGCGGTAAGACGGATTTCTGATTTATAGAAATCGAGCTTGACTTAATTCCGTTTTTCGGAAACAATCTGCCGCGCACCGACCCTGGGGCGCGGCAGGATATTTTCATGCGGTATTTCGTCGTGATGATCGACTACGGGCGGCGCGGTCGCGAAGCGATCGTCGACCCCGAGATCACCAGGCGCGAGGTCGTCTCTCGCGTCAGCTCCGGCGAATACCAAAACATCTCGTTCATTCACGAAATCGCGGAAGATTCCGTCGAGGACGTGACCGAAGCGATTTTGGCCGAAGCCGCCCTTCCCGAAATCCGGTCTGAAGACATCGATCTCCAGGCGAGCCATCTCGATCACGCCCGCGACCTGCGCAAGCACGAGCGAACGTGACGCAGGCCCGTGCGGCCTGCGTCACCATCCAGTAGGCGATCACACTGTGAGAACGGTTGATCCCGTGGTCTTGCGCGCGGCGAGATCGGCATGCGCCTTGGCGGCGTCCTTCAGCGCATAGGTCTGGTGTACCTCGATCTTGACGGCACCGGATTTGACGACGTCGAACAGTTCGTTCGCCATCGCGACCAGGTTCTCGCGTTTCGCGGCATAAGTGAACAGCGTGGGACGGGTAACGTAGAGAGAGCCCTTCTGCGCGAGCAGGCCGAGATTGAGTGGCTCGACTGCACCGGAGGATGCACCGAACAGCGCGGCGACGCCGAGCGGCGCGAGACAGTCTAGCGACTTCAGGAACGTATCCTTGCCGACGGAATCATAGACCACCGGGACCTTCTTGCCCCCGGTAATCTCATCGACACGTTTCACGAAGTCCTCGCGGGTGTAGATGATGACGTGGTCGCAACCATGCGCCTTGGCGAGCTTTGCCTTCTCGTCAGAGCTGACCGTACCGATCACGGTTGCCCCAAGATGCTTGGCCCATTGGCTCAGGATCAGGCCAACGCCACCGGCCGCCGCATGCAGCAGAATGGTGTCGCCGGCCTTCACGCGATAGGTCTGCCGGATCAGATATTGCGTGGTCAGTCCCTTCAGCATCATCGCGGCCGCGGTCTTGTCGTCGACCCCGTCGGGCAGTTTCAACAGCCGATCGGCGGGGATCAGCCGCGCCTCGGAATACGCACCGAGCGGCGAAGCGCCATAGGCGATGCGGTCGCCCGGTTTCAGATCGGTGACACCCGGCCCGACCTCCTCGACAACGCCCGCTGCCTCGCTGCCCAGTCCACTCGGCAGTTGCGCGGGATATACGCCAGAGCGGTTGTAGATATCGACGAAATTAAGGCCCACAGCAGTATGGCGGACGCGCGCCTCGCCCGGTCCCGGCTTGCCGACAACGACCTCCTCCCAAACGAGGACTTCCGGACCGCCGGTCTTGTGAAAACGAATGGCGCGGGTCATGGGCATTGCTCCCTTATCGTTGCAGTGAAGATCCGAAAAAAACGGATCGGCCAGTGAAATAGGCATTTGGTCCACCCGTTACAGGTCGGACACGTAACAAGAATGTCACAGCTGAGACCAAACCTCCGCCGTTCCGCCTCTGTTCGAAAGAGTTGATGACCGCATCTGAAGCGTCAAGCGGTAGCCTCTGCGCGGGGTTAGTGGTCGCCTGCGAAGGAGAGCCGAGATGCCAGCTTATGTACAGCATCATCAGGATATCGAAATCGCGCCCGTGAATTGCCCTGCTTGCATGGGGTTCCTGCCGATGTATGTGCGCGAGGTCGAGCCGCATTGGAGCCTTGCCAAGATCGACTTCGTCTATGAGTGCGCCGATTGCGGCGCCGAGGTCAGACAGACAATCCGCAAGCCGGAATTGCTTCGGAACTGATCGCGCGACCGGGCGCTGCCCAGGTATTTGCGCTAAGCGGAAAAAACGCCGTTCACGCGAGGTTGGCCCCTCCCAAACGAGGCTTGTTCTTTGCCGGGAACGCAGGCAGAACAAGCCGCAAGCAAGAGCTTTGGGAGCGCCGTTTCGTGGCTGAACAGAAGGCCTCGACCTCGATCGAGGCAGTGGAGAGCGGCCTCGCCGCGCAAGGCTATATCGCGAGCCGGCAGATCGCGACCGCCGTCTATTTGTCGCAACAGATCGAGAAACCGATCCTGGTCGAGGGACCTGCGGGCGTCGGCAAGACCGAGCTGGCCAAGGCGATCGCAGCCTGGCGCGGCAAGAAGATGATCCGCCTGCAATGCTACGAAGGGCTCGACGAAGCCAAGGCGCTCTATGAATGGAAGTACGCCAAGCAGCTTCTCTATACGCAGATCCTCAAGGATAAGCTCGGTGAGGTCCTTGGCGGCGCGCAGACACTGCACGCGGCCCTCGACCAGCTGCATGATTTCGGTGACGTGTTCTTCTCCAAGGAGTTCGTCGAACCGCGTCCGCTGCTGCAGGCGCTGGAGCAGCCGGGCGGCTGTGTGCTGCTGATCGACGAGATCGACAAGTCCGACGCCGAATTCGAGTCGCTGCTGCTGGAAATTCTCTCCGACTTCCAGGTCACGATCCCCGAGCTCGGCACGGTCTCTGCAATCACACCGCCGACGGTGATCCTCACCTCCAACAGCGAGCGCGATCTCGGCGACGCCCTGAAGCGCCGCTGCCTGCATCTGCATATCGGCTTCCCCGAGCAGCGCCTTGAAGAGCGCATCGTCGAGAGCCGCGTGCCCGGCATCTCGCAGACGCTACGGCGGCAGATGGTCGGATTCATCCACGAGATTCGCTCGCTGGACCTGAAGAAGCTACCGTCGGTCAGTGAGACCATCGACTGGGCGCGCGTGCTGGTGCTGCTGCAGGCATCCGAACTCGACACGGAAATCGTCAAGGACACTCTCAACGTGCTCCTGAAATATGAGGCCGACATCGAGGCCGCAACGCCTCAGGTCACGACCTTCATTGCCAAGGCAGCACGGTCCAACGTCTTCGGTTGACGCCGATGCGCGAGAACCTTCATCGTTTCTTTCGAGCTGCGCGGGGCGCCGGCGTCCATGTCTCGCCCGCCGAAAGCATCGATGCGATGCGCGCGGTGGCACAGGTCGGCCTCACAGACCGCACCATCTTGCGCGACGCGCTCCTCCTGACGCTAGCCAAGTCGCAGGACGAGAAGCTCGCGCTCGGCGACTGCTTCGATCTGTTCTTCAGCCAGCCCGAGCCGCCGCAGGAACAACCTCAGGCCAGCAAAGATGACGCCTCGCGGGACGCGGATCAGCCTCCCTCTTCTGGCTCGGCCAGCGAAGCGGGCGGAGGCCAGCCGACGGAAGGACTTGGCCCGCTTGCACAGATGCTGCTGTCGCAGGATCGCAACGCAATACAAGCCGCGATTGCCAGCGCCTCCGGTGCAGCTTCACTGTCCGATATCCGCTATTCCACCCAGCGCGGCATCTTCTCCAGCCGCATTCTCGATGCCATGGGTCTCCAGCGCCTGCGCGACGATCTCGACGAACTGACAGCGAACAACCCGGCGCTGGCCGAGCGCCTGCGCGCCGCACTCGACGGCTTGCGCGAAGCGGTGCGCGATACGGTTTCGCAAGGGCTTGCGCTCTATGCCCGCGAGGAGGCCGAAAACCTCCGCAACGAGATTCTACGCAATGCGCCGCTCGCCCGCATCGAACGGCGGCAGGTGGCGGAGATGCGCGCCCTCATCCGGCAGATCGCGCGCCGCCTGCGCGAGCGTTACTCGAAGCCCCGCAAGCGCCAGCGCCGCGGCCATCTTGACGTCCGCCGAACCCTGCGCCGCAACGCCGCCTGGGGCGGGGTGCCTTTCCTCACCGCATGGAAACGCAAGCACCGCGACCGCCCGAAGATCGTGGCGCTGTGCGACGTCTCCGGTTCGGTCGCGCAGGTCTCGGATTTCTTCCTGCTCCTGATTCACTCGCTGCATGAAGTTGTCGACGACGTTCGCTCCTTCGCATTCTCCTCGCATCTGATCGGGGTCAGCGAGATCCTGGAAAAGAAGTCACCCGAAGAGGCGATGGCCGAGATCATGTCCAAGGTCGGATTTGGCTCCTCCGACTACGGCTCTTCGCTGGTCGATTTCGAGAGGGACTTCATGAGCACGCTGACGCCGCAGACCACGGTCATCGTGCTCGGCGATGCCCGCAGCAACAATCTCGACCCGCGCGCCGACATCCTCCGCCGAATCTCCGAACGCTCGAAACGGCTGGTCTGGCTCAATCCCGAAGGACGGCTCGCTTGGGGATTTGGCGATTCCGAGATGCCGCGCTATGCGACGTTCTGCAGCGTGGTACGGCAATGCGCCACAGCGCAGCAACTCGAGCGCGCGGTCTCCGATATCGTTGCGACTTACCAGTAAGTCTCGGGCCAGCGGCGAACGTCAGCTTCGCACAAGCTCCGCTGGGCGACATTGCACTCGCGAAAGTGATAGGCAATTTCGTCGAGCGCGCGCTGCTCCCATTCCTGGGCCTGCGCTAGCCAAAAGACCCGGCGCTCAAAATCGCGCGCGGCGCGCTCCCGGCATAGGGATTCCTGACTGCGAATTTCCACCAGCCTGTTCATGCACTCACACTCCTTGTGGTGTGAAGCCATTCCCCGCAAATCAGCGTAGCAGAGCCACGAGCCCGACGTTTCATCCTTTCTGTGCATATTGCGACGCGGAATGAGACAGCAGCGTTTCCCGTGCAGCGCAGTCCTCGCAGCGCAACATCAAATTGAGATCATCAATTAGTGATCAGTGATCCCGGACGATAATCGTATCCGCGCGATCTTAACTATTGTCGCGCAACAGACTGCGGCAATTCGTGAAGAGTGGTTCTAAACAGCCCACCGAATTCCCGACTCATTGTCGTCGCATGGTCTTCATGCGGCGCCGCTAACAGGGGCGCGCGAGCATGACTATCGCTTGAGGCAACATGAACAACGACGTGGACTTCGATCTTTCGCAGGACCAATGGGCAGCGCTGCGTGCGCTTCGTAATCCAGAGTCAAACGGTCGCCTCTCGAAGACTTATCTCCTCGAAGATCTCGTCAAGCTCGGACTCGTCGTGATTCACGAGGGCACGCCCGCGATGACCGCAACCGGCCGCAAGGCGCTGGTGCGCGGCTCTTGCCGGCTCCTCGACCTCGCGGCATGACACCTGGTCTGCGCAGGGCGCAAGCCAACCTTAACTGCACCAAGAGCTGGTGGACCTGACCGCGGGATAGCTCCCAGGGATCAGTCCTTCCATCGGAGAAGCGGCGTTCCGTATGCCCTTCTCCACACCGACAGGAAACGCGGAAACCAGGAATGGGCCACTGCGCCCTGATAAGCCCAGGTGCGATATTTCAGCCCCTGCTCGGAAATCAATTCCTGATAGCCACCATGGACCTCGGTCGCGGTGCGGATGTCCTTCAGGATCGCTTGCGCGCAGGCCCGGTAGGTTTCGCTCCCGGCGAACTCGTCGAAGTCCAGCATGCGATCCGCGAATTCGACATTGAACGTCGGCCACGACGATCGCCCCTGATAGGCCGGTGCCGCAATCCTGTGGATCATCTTGTTTCGCGGATTGTCCGCCGACACCAGGAAGTGGAACGTGCTGGGGATGCGGAAGCGCGGCTCGGCAATGATCAGATCCGCCGTGGCCGCAAACAATGCGCGCTCGCTCGGATCGTTCAGATTCCAGAAGCCGCGGTGCACGCTGACGAAATCCAGCGCGACCTGAGATGAGGGCGCGCCCGCCGGGCCGTCCAGCGAATGCCTGATATAGCCGTCCCTGCCGAACAGGCTGAGCAGGTCCTGCTTGTACTGCGCGAGGTCGCGACCGAGCAGCCGCTTCAGCTCGTGCTCCGCGACGACGCCGAGTTGCACGGCCCACACGAAAGTCGTGTGCACACAGGCATTGGTGACGAAACGCCGTCGTTCGGCGCGGGTGTCGGTTGCCGCGGAGCGTGGCCGGCTGGCATCACAGAGCAAATATCTGGTGCCCCGAGCGTCGAACGGTTCCAGCTCGCTGGCAAGCTTCAGGATTGCGCGCTTCAAATCGCCGCCATATTCGGCCAGCAACAGGCGACCAGCATGCGCGCATTGCGACATCGCCAGATGAGACGACGCTCGCTCCTCGGCGGATAGCATCTGCTGGAGACCGGCCAGAATGCCCAGCAGCGTATCCGAGGGCCGCGAGAAATAGTTCACACCCAGATACCGGCCACGCCCCGCCGGAACGATGGTCGTCGTGACGACGTCGGCGCGAGCCGCCGCCAGCAGCAGGCGAACGCTTTTCTCCAGAAGGCGCGCCCGTCGCACTGCGTCCTGCGCATCCATGATGGTCTCTGGGTCGAGAACGTCAGGATAGAACCAGGCAAAGTCGCGCGGATAGTAAGCGGACGCGTGCGGCGCACCTGTGACGAGGAACGCCTCGGAAAGCGAAAATGCGCTTTCCATCGCGTACCGATAGAGGTCCTCGATGAGCGCCGAAGAATGTTGCGACTTCCTCAGGAACCGATCACCGAGAAAATTGACCGTCTGAAGCGCGTTGGCGACGAGGGTAGCGGCCACGCCCTGGTAAAACCGATTTCCACGATGTGACGGCAAGGAAATATCGCTGCTCATAGGGGCCGGGGAATTTCGTGCTCCCCGGCAATGGCGGGTCACCGGACGAAACGTGATTGATTCGTGTCTCACCCCAATGACGTCCCCCCCGCAGCGACAAGGGCTGCTCAACTCCATTGCATACAATAGGACTATCGCGCCTAATATTTAATCGGAACCGTCTTTGATCAAGATTCGACCACCAGATAAACATTATGTATTTCAGCTGGTTATATGAAAATGCTCTTCCCCTAACCTCTGGCACAAAGCTTGCGACATCTTATCCCGGGCGTCGTCAGACCGGCGTCGCCGCGAGGTCAAGGCGGTCCATTCCGCCAAGGGGAGCAAGCAATGGATTTAGGCAGGATTTCACGACGTCAATTGTTGCAGGGCGGTGCCGCCCTCACCCTCGGCGCAGCAGTCGGCGCCCGTCCGGCCTTTGCGGCCGAGACGACCATCGGCTTCATCTATGTCGGCTCACGTGATGACTACGGTTACAACCAGGCGCACGCACAAGGCGCGGCGGCGCTGAAGAAAATTCCCGGCCTCAAGGTCGTCGAGGAAGAGAAGGTGCCGGAGACCGACGCGGTCGAGAAGACGATCGAGTCCATGATCAATCTCGACGGCGCGACCCTGCTCTTCCCGACCTCGTTCGGCTACTACAATCCGCACATGGTCAAGATGGCCACAAAGTACCCGAAGATCCACTTCGAGCATTGCGGCGGCCTCTGGACTGACAAGGACCCGAAGAACGCCGGCAGCTATTTTGGCTACATCGACGAAGCGCAATACATCTCGGGCATCGTCGCCGGGTACACCTCCAAGAGCGGCAAGCTCGGCTTCGTTGCGGCCAAGCCGATCCCCCAGGTGCTGCGCAACATCAACGCCTTCGCGCTCGGTGCCAAGCTCGCCAATCCAAAGGCAACGACCCAGGTGATCTTCACCGGTGACTGGTCGATGCCGGTCAAGGAAGCCGAGGCCACCAACAGTCTGATCGACCAGGGTGTGGATGTCCTCACCTGCCATGTCGACGGCCCCAAGACCATGGTCGAGAACGCCGCCCGCCGCGGCGCCTTCGTTTGTGGCTATCACACCAACCAGTCACCGCTCGCGCCGAAGGCGTACCTCACCGGCGCGGAATGGAATTGGGAAGCGCTCTATCCGAAGTTCGTGAAGATGATCGCCGCCGGCGAGAGCATCCCGAACTTCTACCGCGGCGGCCTCAAGGAAGAGATCGTCAAGACCTCTCCTTATGGCGAAGCCGTCTCAGCCGAGGCGCGCAAGCACGCCGACGACATCAAGGCCAAGTTCCTGTCGGCCGAGGGCTACGCCATCTTCAAGGGCGGCCTCGTCGACAACAAGGGCAAGACGGTGATCGCGGCCGGCACCGATCGCGGCCAGAAAGACCCCGAACTCGAGAAAATGGACTACCTCGTCGAAGGCGTGATCGGAGCGACTTCGTGACGACGGAAGCTGCGGATTCCGCCGAAGCGGTCGGGGCAATTGCCCCGGCTGCTGATCCCGGCTTTCTCCAGCGTTATGGCGGAACGATCGAGTACGTCCTGATCCCCGGCGCGGCGCTGGTCGGCGCACTGGGGGTCTTCGGCATCTTCGTCGCAATGTTCGGAAAGAATCCGCTCGATCTTTATTTCTACATGTACTACGGCGCGTTCGGCACCTGGTTCTCTTGGCAGAACACGCTGACGCGTGCTGCGCCCCTCATTCTCACCGCACTCTGCACGGCACTCCCGGCACAGCTCGGCATGGTCATCATCGGCGGAGAAGGCGCGCTGCTGATCGGCGCATTGTCGGCGACCAGCGCGGCGCTCGCGCTTCAGGGCCTGCCGCCGCTGGTGGTCCAGATTGCGATGGTCTGCGCCGGCGTGACTGGCGGCGGCTTGTGGATCATGCTGGCGGGTGCGCTGCGACAGTATCGCGGTGTCAACGAGACGATCTCGAGCCTCTTGCTGGTCTACATCGCACTCGCGGTCCTCAATCATCTGGTGGAAGGTGCGATGCGCGATCCCGCGAGTCTCAACAAGCCGTCCACGCGCGAGATCGGCGCCGCCAACATGATCGGCTCCATCCCCGGCACCGACGTGCATTGGGGGCTCGTCTTCGGCCTGATCGCCGCAATCGCCGCCTACATCCTGATCTATCACACCGTGTTCGGCTTCGCCGCGCGCGTTGCCGGCGGCAACATCCGCGCTGCCAAGATCGTCGGCCTCGGTGTCAGCAAACTCATCTTGACCATTTGCTTCCTCGCCGGCGGCGCCGCGGGCCTTGCCGGTATGGTCGAGGTCGCCGCCGTGCAGGGCCGCACCAACGCCAATCTCGCAGCCGGCTATGGCTTCACCGGCATCCTTGTCGCCTTCCTCGCGCGGCAAAATCCGCTTGCGATCATTCCCGTCGCGATCCTGCTCGGCGGCATCAGCGCCAGCGGCGGCCTGTTGCAGCGCCGCCTGGGCCTCCCCGATGCATCCGTGCTGGTGCTCCAAGGCATCATTTTCGTCTTCGTGCTGGCCAGCGATGCACTCTACGGCCGCATCGGTTTCCTGAAAGGCAAGTCCTGATGGCAGACGGATCGATCGGACTCTGGACCGTTCCGCTCGCCGTGCTCGGCGGCGCCATTCGCGTATCCACGCCCTTCCTGTTCGTGAGCCTGGGGGAATGCATCACCGAGCGTTCGGGCCGCATCAATCTCGGCCTCGAAGGCACGCTGGTGATGGGCGCGATGAGCGCCTATGGCAGCTCCTATCTCACTGGATCGCCCTGGCTTGGTGTGCTCGCCGCGGGCATCACCGGCGCTTTGCTTGGCGCCCTGCACGCCGGCATCTGCTCGCTGCCACGCGTCAACGACGTTGCGGTTGGTATCGCCTTGATGCTGTTCGGCACCGGCCTCGCCTTCTATCTTGGCAAGCCGCTGATCGAGCCGACCGCGGCGCGGCTGCCCGCAATCGACTTCGGCTGGTGGAGCGACATTCCGCAGGTGCGCGCGGCGCTGCGCGTCAACGTGCTGTTCCTGATCGGCGTCGCGCTCGCGCCGATCCTCTATTGGGCCTTCCGCACCACGCGTTGGGGCCTTCTCATCCGCACCGCTGGCGAAAGCTCCGACGCTACACGCGCCATGGGCCACTCCGTGCTCCTAATCCGCCTGCGCGCCACAATGGTCGGCGGCTTCCTTGCCGGCATCGGCGGCTCCTTCCTGTCGCTGTTCTATCCCGGAAGCTGGAACGAGGGTCTCTCGTCCGGCCAAGGCATCACGGCAGTCGCGCTGGTGATCTTCGCGCGCTGGGATCCCCTGCTCTGCCTGTGGGCCTCGCTCGCCTTCGGTGGTGCCGCGGCACTGGGACCCGCACTGCAATCGGTCGGCGTTACATCAGGCTATCACCTCTTCAACGCCGCGCCCTACATCCTGACACTGGCGATCATGATCATGACCTGCTCGCCGAAACGCACGCTGACCGGAGCTCCGGCCGAATTGTCGATCACCCGCTAGAGAGCGAAATCATGCCTGAGCGCTACATCAAGTCCGATCCTTACGCCTGGCCCTACAACGGCGATCTGCGCCCGCAAAACACCGCGCTCATCATCATCGACATGCAGACCGATTTTTGCGGCGTCGGCGGCTATGTCGACAAGATGGGCTACGACCTGTCGCTAACGCGGGCGCCGATCGAGCCGATCAAAAGACTGCTCGCGGCGATGCGCAAGCAGGGCTTTCACATCATCCATACGCGCGAAGGCCATCGCCCCGATCTCTCCGATCTTCCCGCCAACAAGCGCTGGCGCTCGCGGCAGATCGGTGCCGGCATCGGCGATCCCGGCCCGTGCGGCCGCATTCTGGTGCGCGGTGAGCCTGGCTGGGACATCATCGAGGAGCTTGCACCCTTGCCGGGCGAGCCTGTTATCGACAAGCCCGGCAAGGGCTCGTTCTGCGCCACCGATCTGGAATTGATCCTGCGCGTGCGCGGCATCGAGAACATCGTGCTCACAGGCATCACCACCGATGTCTGTGTCCACACCACCATGCGCGAGGCCAACGACCGCGGCTTCGAATGCGTGCTGCTGCAGGACTGCTGCGGCGCGACGGACAAGAGCAATCACGAGCACGCGCTGAAGATGATCAAGATGCAGGGCGGCGTGTTCGGCGCGGTTTCAACCTCAGACGCGTTCATCGGAGCGATTTCGTGATTATCGGCGAAACGCCCCCGCCGTCAGGCGTCTTCGGGGTCGACGCCATTGCCATGACCATGCGCTTCGGCGACTTCCTGGCGCTGGACAATGTCGAGCTGAAGGTGCGACCGGGCTCGTTCCATGCGCTGCTTGGCGAGAACGGCGCCGGCAAGTCGACGCTCGTCAAATGCATCATGGGCTATTACCACGCGACCGAGGGCAACATCCTCATCGGGGGCCGGGAACAGGCGATCGCCAATCCGAAGGACGCCCATGCGCTCGGCCTCGGCATGGTCTACCAGCACTTTACGCTGGTGCCGGCCATGACGATTGCAGAAAACCTGGTGCTGGCGCGCGACGACGTGCCGGCCGTGGTGAACTGGCCGAAGGAGATGAAGCAGCTCGAGGCATTCCTGGCACGAATGCCCTTCAAGGTGCCGCTCTCCGCAAAGGTCTCGGACATCTCCGCCGGTGAACGGCAGAAATGCGAGATCCTCAAGCAGCTCTATCTGAAGCGCCGCTTCCTGATTCTGGACGAGCCGACCTCGGTGCTGACACCGGCGGAAGCCGACGAAGTGCTTGGCATGCTCCGCGACATGGTCGTCAGGGGCGAACTCACGATCCTGATGATCACGCACAAATTCCGCGAGGTCATGGCCTTCGCCGACGAGGTCACCATCCTGCGCCGTGGCAAACTCGCCGGTGGTGGCAAGGTCGCCGAGCTGACACCGGACGCCATGGCGCGCACCATGATCGGTGCCGAGGAACTGACGGTCCAGCCGCTGCGTAGCGGGGAAGCCGGCCAGGCCCGACTTGAACTGGCAAAGGTCCGCGCGCTCGACGATGCCGGCACTGTCGCGGTGCATGATATCTCGCTCACCGTGCGCGCCGGCGAGATCGTCGGCATCGCCGGCGTCTCCGGCAATGGCCAGCGCCAGCTGGTCGAGGTCCTGGCCGGCCAGCGCGAGGCCGAAGGCGGCGAAATCCGCGTCGCCGGCGATCCCTATCACGCCAGGCGCGAGGAGATGCGGCGTCACAAGATGTCGCTGCTGCCCGAGGAGCCGCTCAAGAATGCCTGCGTCGGCGGCATGAGCGTCGCCGACAACATCGCGTTCCGCGAGTTCGACCGAGCCCCCTTCGCCAGCGGCGGTTGGTGGCTCAACCGCGGCGCCTTCCGCGACGACGCCACGAAGAAGATCCGCCAGTACAGGATCAAGACCCGCACGCCGGAGACGCCGATCTCGGCGCTGTCGGGCGGCAATGTCCAGCGCGCCGTGCTCGCCCGCGAGCTTGCGGGCGATGTCGAGGTGCTGATCGCGGCCAATCCCTGCTTCGGCCTCGACTTCGCGGCCGTGGCGCAGATCCACGCCGAGATCATGGCCGCGCGCAACCGCGGCGCCGCGGTGCTGCTGGTCAGCGAGGATCTCGACGAATTGCTCGAATTGTCGGACAGGCTGGTGGTGATGTTCCACGGCGAACTCGTGTATGAAGCACGAACCAGCGAGGCCGATCTTACCGAGGTCGGCCGGCACATGGCGGGGCACTAACCGCAGAGGCGTGATGGACGGCGTAGGCGAGCGTGACGTGGATTTCTTGCGGCTGTCATTCGCAGTCGCCCGCCGTTCGCTCACCCATGGGAACCATCCCTTCGGTTGCGTCGTCGTCGATGCCGACGGCAAGGTGCTGATCGAGGCCGAGAATGGCTACATGCCTGATCATGACGGCACCGCGCATGCCGAGCGCCTGGCAGCCACGCGGGCCTGCCGCACGCTCAGCCGGGAAGCGCTCGCGCGGTCGACGCTCTACTCCTCCGCCGAACCCTGCGCAATGTGTTCGGGCGCGATCTACTGGGCCGGCATCGGTCGAGTGGTCTACGGCCTCAGCGAGGCGCGCCTGCGCGGGATCACCGGCAACCATCCGGAGAATCCGACGCTCGACCTGCCCTGCCGAGACGTCTTTGCGAGAGGCCAACGGCCAACGGAGGTTGTTGGACCGCTGCTGGAAGACGAGGCCGCAGCCCTGCATCACGGCGTGTGGACGAAATAACCCTCCTGCCGAGCCTCCATCACGCAACCGAAAAAGAAGATGGCGCCGCGGAGGTTCAGCGCGGCGCCATCTTCGTTCACCCGAAGACCGGTTGCTTAGAACTTCACGGTGATGCCGGAGTAGAGCGAGGATTCGGTGCAAGCGCCCGTACTGACCCGGTTTCCGCCGATCACAGTGGTGCAGCCCGCGGCGAGGTTGTGATCATTGCCGAACTTGTTCTGCCAGTACCGATAGGCAACCCACACGTCCACGAAGTGCGAGTACTTCTCGCCCCAGACCGCCTTCGAGGCGTCGAGGGTCAGGCGGATCGGCTCCGAATTGAATTCGACCTTGGTGGGATACACGCCGTTGGCGACGCTGACCGGAAGCGGCTCGGTATCGGATCCCTTCTTGCCGTACCAGCCGGCGCGGCCGCTGATCGAGAAATACTGCATGTTCGGCGGCAGGAAGCCGAGGTCCATATAGTAGTTGGTTTCGACCGCCCAGGTCGGCTTGAACGACGTGTTGCCGTCGGCCAGGCAGGGGTTGGACCAGCCGGCGCCGCACTGTGAGAAGGCGTTGTGGCTTGCGAATTCCCAATACACCAGCGGTGCTACGTTGACATAGCCCTTGTAGGGCAGGTCGAAGGCGAATTGCAGACCGGCGACGACGTCGCGCTTAGCGACTGCGAAATACCGGTTCTCGGTATTTGCATCCATGCCGACCTCGAACGAGATGTTGTGCAGCGGACCTTGCGTGAAATCCTTGGTGTTGAAGATCTCGTTCCAGCCGAAGGTCGAGCGGAACAGGCCGTAGATTTCAGTCGCCCCGGCGCAGCTTGCCGGTGTGAATGCGAAGCCCGCCGCCGGCGAGACGATACCGCCGGTCTGCGTGCAGGGACCTGCTGGATCGTTATGGTCCGACTTGAACATCGAGATGGTGAAGAAGTTGGTGCCGTAAGCCCAGGCGTCGAAGTGAGTGAAGGAATAGACCTGCTTCGTCACCTTCGGGTTGATCACGCCATTGGTGTTGGTGAACGCGCCCGGCTGGCGGGCGTCGAAGATGTAAGAGAAGGTGACGCGGTCATCGATCACCAGGAAGAACGGGAGGTCAGGCGCCTTTTTCGCCGCCTTGATTGGCAAATCCGCGGCGTGAGCCCAGCCACCGATGGCCAGCGTAGCAAGTGACAGCACCGTTGCTGCAACTGCCTTGAAACGAAACGACATCCTGAATACCCCCAAGTTTGGACGCGTAGAAATGAACGTCCCCTGGAGGCGACACTTGCGCCGAAGTCCCGAGGTGAGAAGCCTCAACTTTTTTCAAGGCATGCCGCGTGTTTCGGCAGCCGCGGCATGACGCAATATGATTTGAGGGGGTTTGTGCGGCGACATTTCCCGAAGCTCGGCGACGCCCCGGACGCCGTTGCCAAACATTCCCGTTTGATTATGCTGGCCTTTTGAGTTGAGGCAACGACCCGACCACAGCAGTCGAAGACGATCGCCATCGTCACAGCCCAATGCATACGAGCCGCGGCGCGGCTTTGCTCAACTTCGCGTCAAGCCTGCATAGCCGGTTCCGATTTGGCTTGAACCGTTACAAATTTGCAACAATCTCCGACCTCACGACGCGATGGCAATGGTCCTGGGATCGAACAGGAGGGTCGCAAAGCAAACTGGGCTCGTGACACCGGCGCCCTGCCGAAGCGTTGAGCAAGGGATGACGCATTTTCACACCTTACGCGCCGGTTCAAACTAGCCCAGTATTGAGGCACTTCATCCCAAGCAGGCGCATTAGCGAATGTTAGATCCAACGCCCAACGGCCTGCATTCCGGCGAATCCCCGTTGCTCAGGACGGTCGGGCTCACCAAACGCTATGGGGACTTCCTCGCCAACGATTCCATCGATATCGACATCTGGCCGAACGAGATCCACGCACTGCTCGGCGAGAACGGCGCCGGCAAGTCGACGTTGGTGAAGGCGATCTATGGCCTGATCCAGCCCAGCGCCGGTGAGATCCACTGGCAGGGCGAACGAATCGTGCTGTCCGGCCCTGCCGAGGCACGCAGCCGTGGCATCGGCATGGTGTTCCAGCACTTCTCGCTGTTCGATAATCTCACGGTCGCCGAGAATGTCGCGCTCGGCCTCGACGGCAAGGAATCCTTCAAGGACATGTCGGCGCGGCTGGAGCTGGTCTCGAAGACCTATGGCTTGCCGCTCGATCCCAGGCGCGAGGTCTGGCAACTGTCGGTCGGCGAGCGCCAGCGCATCGAGATCGTCCGTGCGCTGATGCAGGACCCGAAATTCCTGATCCTGGACGAGCCGACCGCGGTGCTGACGCCGCAGGAGGCCGACCAGCTTTTCGTGGTGCTGGAGCGACTCAAGGCCGAAGGCCGTGCCATCCTCTATATCAGCCACAAGCTCGAGGAGGTGAAGCGGCTTTGCGATACCGCCACGATCCTGCGCGGCGGCCAGAAGATCCAGACCTGCAATCCCCGGCTCGAGACCGCCGCCTCGCTCGCGCGCATGATGGTCGGCGGCGAGATCAGGGAAGTGAAGTCGGCCGCCGGCCGGCGCACCACGATCCCGCGGCTGGTCGTCAACGATCTCACGCTCGCACCGGACGAGGCGCACGGTGTACGGCTCGAGCACATCTCGTTCGAGCTCAAGGGCGGCGAGATCCTCGGCATCGCCGGCGTCGCCGGCAACGGCCAGGATGAGCTGTTCGCGGCATTGTCGGGCGAGAGGCTGTCGAAGGATCCCGGCACGGTCGTCATCGAAGGCATCGCCGCCGGTCACCTCTCGATCACCAAGCGGCGCAAGCTAGGCGCCGCCTTCGTGCCCGAAGAGCGGCTCGGCCATGGTACCGCGCCGCGCATGAAGCTGTCGGAGAACGCATTGCTGACGGGACACGCCGCCAGCGGCATGGTCAATCACGGCTTCATCGACACGGCGGCCACGCTGAAGACCGTGGACAAGGCGACCGAGACTTTTGACGTGCGCAAGGCCAAACGCGATCCGGAGGCAGCATCCCTCTCGGGCGGCAATCTGCAGAAATTTATCGTCGGCCGCGAGATCCTGCGCAACCCTGCGGTGCTGGTGGTAAGCCAGCCGACCTGGGGCGTCGATGCCGGTGCTGCCGCCGTTATCCGCCAGGCCTTGCTTGACCTTGCCGCCTCCGGCGCCGCCGTGCTGGTGACCAGCCAGGATCTCGACGAACTCGCCGAGATCGCCGACCGAATCGCCGTGATGTTCCACGGCCGACTGTCGGCGCCACTTACCGCCAGCGAGGCCACGCGCGAAAAGCTCGGTCTTCTCATGGGCGGCAGCAGCCTTGAGCCGAAGGAGACCGCGCATGCAGTTGGTGCTTGAGAAGCGCACGGAGCGCTCCAACACGATCGCGCTGGTCTCGCCGCTGATCGCGATCGGGCTGACGATTGCGACCATGACCATCCTGTTCGCGATCCTCGGCAAGAATCCACTGCTCGCGCTGCATGCCTATTTCATCGCGCCCCTGACCGACGGCTACTCGCTCCAGGAAATCGCGGTGAAGGCGACACCCTTGGTGATGATCGCGATCGGGCTGGCGCTCTGCTATCTCGCCAACGCCTGGAACATCGGCGCCGAAGGGCAATTCCTGTTCGGCGCCGTCGCCGGAAGTTGGATCGCGGTGAAGACGCAAGGCACCGACGCCGGCGCCTGGGTGCTGCCGGCGATGCTTGTGCTCGCAGCCGCTGCTGGCGCGCTCTATGCGCTGATCCCGGCGATCTGCAAGGTGAAGTTCGGCGCCAGTGAAATCCTGATCAGCCTGATGCTGGTTTATGTCGCCGACCTCCTGCTGGATTATCTCGTCCGCGGCCCCTGGCGCGATCCGAACGGCTTCAATTTCCCGACGACGGCCGAATTCGATTCCGTCGCAACGGTGCCGCTGCTGATCGAAGGCGGCCGACTGCATCTCGGCTCGATCATCGCCCTACTCGCCGTCGCGGCCGCAGCAATCCTGCTCGGGCGCACCATCAAGGGGTTCGAGATCCGCGTGGTCGGCGCCGCGCCGCGGGCTGCGCGGTTCGGCGGCTTCAACGCCAACCAACTGATCATCCTGACCTTCGCGGTATCGGGCGCGCTGGCCGGCCTTGCGGGCATCATCGAAGTGGCCGGCCCCGTGGGACATCTCCAGCCCGGCATCTCGCCCGGCTACGGTTTCACCGCGATCATCGTCGCCTTCCTCGGCCGGTTGAATCCGATTGGAATACTAATTGCAGGTCTTTTCCTCGCATTGACCTTTATCGGCGGCGAGCAGGCGCAGATCGCAATGAAGATTCCGCTGGACGTCACCAAGGTCTTTCAGGGCATGCTGCTGTTCTTCGTACTCGCCTGCGATTCTCTCATCCTCTACCGCTTCAAGCTGGTCTTCCCCAACCGTCAGGTGGCCCGTGGAGCTGGTTGAAGCCATCGTCCTCTCGGTGCTCGCCGCTTCGACGCCGCTCCTGATCGCGGCGACGGGGGAACTCGTCACCGAACGGTCCGGCGTCCTCAATCTCGGCGTCGAGGGCATGATGATCGTCGGCGCGGCTTGCGGCTTTGGCGGCGCGTGGCTCACCGGATCAATCTTCATCGGTGCGCTGTTCGGCATCATCGCGGGAACGCTGATGTCGCTGATCTTCGCGTTGATGGCACTTGGCCTCGCCGTCAACCAGGTTGCGACAGGGCTGGCGTTGACCATTCTCGGCGTCGGCCTGTCCGGTCTGATCGGTGCCGGCTTTGTCGGCGAGCGGCTCACGCCGGCCGCGCAGCTTTACATTCCCGGCCTCACTGACATTCCGCTGATCGGCCGCGTGCTGTTCGGCGAAGATGCTTTCGTCTATTTCTCCATTGCACTCATCATCGGCGTCTGGTGGTTCCTTTACCGCACGCGCGCAGGACTGATCCTGCGTGCCTGCGGCGACAATCACGTCTCCGCGCACGCGCTCGGCTATCCCGTGCTGCGCATCCGCACCTTCGCAGTGATGTTCGGCGGCGCCTGCGCCGGCCTTGCCGGCGCTTATTTGCCGCTCGCCTACACGCCGTTCTTCATTCCCGGCATGACCGCCGGTCGCGGCTGGATCGCGCTGGCGCTGGTCGTGTTCGCGTCCTGGCGGCCGGGCCGGCTCGTCGTCGGCGCTTACCTGTTCGGCGCAGTCACGATCCTGCAACTGCATGCGCAAGGCTGGGGCGTCGGCATTCCCTCGCAGTTCATGTCGGCATTGCCCTATCTCGCGACTGTCATCGTGCTGGTTCTGCTGTCCCGCGCGCGCACCGGCGGCTCGACCGCGCCGGCCGCGCTCGGCACTGTCTTCGTGCCTGATCGCTAGAGTTTTGATTTCCGCGGCGTGCGCGATGGGGCGCGCATGTTGCGGGTTGTGGCTTTCCCCTGATGTTTGGAGATTGATGATGAGGAAATCACTTGTTGCGCTCGCTGCCGGCCTTCTGCTTGCCGGGAGCGTCAGTGCAGCCTCCGCCGCCGACAAGCTCAAGGTCGGCTTCATTTACCTCGGCCCGATCGGTGATCTCGGCTGGACCTACCAGCACGAGCTTGCCCGGCAGGCGCTGGTGAAGGAGCTCGGCGACAAGATCGAGACCACGTATCTCGAAAACGTCCCCGAAGGCCCCGACGCCGAGCGCGCCATAGAGCAGCTCGTCCGCGCCGGCAACAAGCTGATCTTCACGACGTCATTCGGCTACATGGATCCGACGCTGAAGGTTGCGAAGAAATATCCGAACGTGCATTTCGAGCACGCCACCGGCTACAAGCGCAACGCGAACATGTCGACCTATTCGTCCAAGTGGTACCAGGGCCGCTACATTCAAGGCCTGATCGCCGCCAAGATGTCCAAGTCCGGCGTGCTCGGCTATATCGGCTCGTTCCCGATTCCGGAGGTCGTCTCCGGTATCAACGCCACGATGATCGCGGCGCAGACCATCAATCCGAACATCAAGGTCAAGATCATCTGGGCCAACACCTGGTTCGACCCGGGCAAGGAAGCCGATGCCGCCAAGGCGCTGATCGACCAGGGCGCCGACGTGATCATGCAGCACACGGATAGCCCGGCGGCGATGCAGATCGCCAGCGAACGCGGCAAGCTCGCCTTCGGCCAGGACTCCGAGATGATCAAGTTCGGGCCCAAGACCCAGCTGACGTCGATCCTCGATACCTGGGCCCCCTACTACATCGAACGCGTGAAGGCCGAGCTCGACGGCACCTGGAAGTCTGAGGACACCTGGGGCGGGCTCGACAGCCACATGTTCGCGATGGCGCCGTACACCAACATGCCCGACGACGTGAAGAAGATCGCCGAGGATGCCCAGGCCGCGATCACCGCAGGCAAGCTGCACCCATTCAAATGCCCTGTCATTGGGCAGGACGGCAAGGAGATCGAGTGCAAAGGCGGCGCCAATCTCGCAGACGGCCAGATCCTCGGCATGAATTTCTATGTCAAGGGCATCGACGACAAGCTGCCGGGCAAGTAGCACGCTTCTTGCATTCCCTAAATCACCTGCTCCTCCCGGAGGAGGTTTGGAGGGGGTGGCCAGAAGCACCCGGCACTTGTGGTCGCCCCCTCCTTCTCATTTGCTATCCCGCCTGCATCACCCGAGCCGCGGCGCTGTGCCGGCGGATCAGCTCCGGAACGTCCAGCTCCGGGATCGCGCCGTCGACCACAGCCCAGTTTCCTGCCACCATCACCCGATCGGCCCGATGCGCCCCGCACAACACCAGGGCGGCCAGGGCATCGCCATGCCCGGAGAAGCGCAACTCGTCGAGCTTGAACAGCGCGAGGTCGGCGGCTTTGCCGACCGCAATCTCGCCGAGCTCCGGCCGGCCGACGCAGGCCGCTGAACCCTTGGTGGCCCAGCGCAGCGCATCCTTGTGGCTGACCTTGGACACCCCATAGCGCGCTCGCTGCAGCAGGAACGCGGCCCGCACCTCCTGCATCAGGTTCGACCCGTCGTTGGAGGCCGAGCCATCGACGCCAATACCGATACCGACGCCGGCCTCCTCCATCTCGCAGACCGGACAGCAGCCGGAGGCCAGCAGCTGGTTGCTGCACGCGCAATGGCTGATGGTCGTTTTGGCCTTGCCGAGCCGCTTCATCTCGTCGGCGTTGAAGAAGATGCCATGAGCGAGCCAGGTCCGCGCATTGAGCCAGCCGCACTGCTCGAGATAATCGAGCGGGCGGCAGCCATACATCTGCTCGCAGAATTTGTTCTCGTCCTCGGTCTCGGCGAGATGGGTGTGCAGGCGCACGTCGAGCTTGTCAGCGAGATCAGCGGTGGCACGCATCAGCGACGTCGTCACCGAGAACGGAGAGCAAGGCGCAAGCGCAATCTGCACCATCGCATCCGCCCCGCGCTGGTGATGCTTTGCCACCACGCGCGCGCTGTCGGCGAGGATGGTGTCCTCGTCTTGCACGACGCTGTCAGGCGGCAGGCCACCATCGCGCTGCGACAGGTTCATCGAGCCGCGCGTCAGTAGCACGCGCACGCCGAGGCGCTTTGCAACCCGCACCTCGATATCAACGGACTCTTCGAGACCCGCCGGGAACACATAGTGATGATCCGTCGTCGTGGTGCAGCCCGAGAGCAGCAGTTCCGACATCGCCACGGTCACGCCAAGTTCGAGCGCTTCAGGAGTCAGCTTCGCCCAGATCGGATAGAGCGCCTGGAGCCAGGGAAACAGCTCGCGGTCCATCGCCGCCGGAAGCGCCCGCGTCAGCGTCTGGTAGAAGTGATGATGGGTGTTGATGAGGCCCGGCAGCACGACGTGCGCGCTCGCATCGAACACCGCAACGTCGGTGGTCACAGGCGTTCCGCCTGCGGCTACGAGTTCGATGATGCGACCATCCTTCACGACGATCCCGCGCCCCGCACCGTCAGCCAGTATGGCGAGAGGATCCTTGATCCAGATCGGCTTTACGTCGCTCATGCGCCTGCTTCTCCCCACATTCGCTGACGGCAGGCTTGCAAGGCAAGGACCAGCCCGAGAGCGTAATTACCGCGACTTGTTGTTGCCACTTGGCGCTGGTCTTGCAAGACTTTACCTCGAGTCAATTCACCCGGTGCAGGCGCTATCGCAGCCATGGACTTGAATACCATCACAGCGGTCTCCCATCCGCAAACGCGCTCCGAACTGCCCGTTTGGACGCCAGGTGATGCTTGGCTCGCGGGCGGCACGTGGTTGTTCTCGGAGCCGCAAGTTCACCTCACGCGACTGATCGATCTCACCGATCTGAAATGGCCGGCCCTGGTCATCACGGACAGCCACCTCAGCATTGCGGCCACCTGCACGATCTCGCAACTCGATGCGCTCGCCTGCCCGCCTGATTGGCTCGCAGCGCCGCTGGTCAGCCGGTGCTGCCGCGCCTTCCTCGCCTCTTTCAAGATCTGGAAGACGGCGACGGTGGGCGGCAATCTCTGCATGTCCCTGCCGGCGGGCCCGATGATCTCGCTCACCGCCGCGCTCGACGGCGTCTGTACCATCTGGAAAGCCGGCGGCGGCGAGCAGAGGATTCCCGTCGCCGAATTCGTCACGGGCAACCAGCGCAATCGCCTGTCGCCGGGCGACCTGCTGCGGCAGATCGATATACCGCTTCCCGCACTGAAGCGCCGCTCCGCGTTTCGCCAGATCTCGCTCGCGCCGGTCGGCCGCTCCGCGGCACTTTTGATCGGAAGCCTCGACGGCAACGGTGCGCTGAAGCTGACGGTCACCGCCTCCACCATACGCCCGATCCAGATATCGTTTGCAAAGCTGCCGGACGCGGACGCGCTTCGCGCCGCTGTCGTCGAGGAGATTACCGACGATCTCTATCACACCGACCTTCATGGCAAGCCGCTCTGGCGCAAGCACATGACGCTGCGGCTCGCCGAAGAGATTCGCGCCGAGCTCCTGGGGGCAGCGCCGCCATGAGCTTTGAAATCAATGGCACGACATTCCCGCAAGCGCCGCGCGCCGGCCAATGCCTGCGCACGTTTTTGCGGGAGCTCGGCCATTTCGGAGTGAAGAAGGGCTGCGACGCCGGCGATTGCGGCGCCTGTACCGTACTGCTCGACGGCGAGCCCGTGCATAGTTGCCTGATCCCCGCGTTTCGCGCGGAAGGACGGCCCATCACCACGATCGAAGGTCTCGGCGGCGAGCATGCTGCGCACCAGATGCAGCAGGCGTTCCTCGACGCCCAAGGCTTCCAGTGCGGCTTCTGCACCGCCGGCATGATCCTGACCTGCGCCTCGCTGAACCAGGCCCAGCGCACGGATCTGGACGCTGCATTGAAAGGCAACATCTGTCGCTGCACCGGCTATCGATCGATCGAGGACGCGATCCACGGCAAGATCAACGTCGAGGAGAGCGTCGAAGCCGGCGGCGCGTTCGGCCGCAGCCTGCCGGCACCGGCCGGGCCCGACGTCGTCCGCGGCCAAGCGCGCTACACCTTCGACACCAAGGCCGACAACCTTCTGCACATCAAGCTGCTGCGCTCGCCGCATGCGCATGCCCGGATCGTCGCGATCGACAGATCGGCGGCGATGGCCGTAGCAGGCGTCCACGCGATCCTGACGCATGAGGACGCGCCATCGGTGCTGTTCTCGACGGCGCGGCATGAGAAGGACTGGATGGATCCCGAGGACACCCGTGTCCTCGACGACGTGGTCCGCTTCATCGGCCAGAAGGTCGCCGCGGTGGTCGCCGAGAGCGAAGCCGCCGCCGAGGAGGCCTGCCGGCGGTTGGAAGTCGAGTACGAGATCTTGCCCGCTCTGATCGACCCGGAGCAGGCGATGATGCCGGGCGCGCCACGGGTACATCCTGATCGCACCACCGCGAACCGAGTCGCCGACGCGCAGCGCAATCTCGTCGCGGAGATCCATGGCGAGTTCGGCGATGTCGCCTCCGCCCTCGCCGCTTCCGCCGTCACTTACGAGGGCACCTTCCACAGCCAGCGCGTGCAGCATGCGGCACTGGAGACCCATGGCGGCCTCGCCTGGCTCGATGCCACAGGCGTACTCAATGTCCGCGCGTCGACGCAGGTGCCGTTCCTGACCCGGCGCGCGCTCTCGGGCATCTTTGGACTTCCCATCGACAAGGTCCGTGTGTTCTGTGAGCGGGTCGGCGGCGGTTTCGGCGGCAAGCAGGAGATGTTTGTCGAGGATATCCTGGCGCTGGCCGCGCTGAAAACCGGGCGGCCCGTCAAGCTCGAGCTCACCCGCGAGGAGCAGTTCATCGCGACCTCGACGCGGCATCCGATGCGCGTTCACATCAGGGCTGGTGCCGATGCCGAGGGCAAGCTCACCGCGCTGCAGCTCGACGTCCTCTCCAACACCGGTGCCTATGGCAATCACGGGCCCTCCGTGATGTTCCACGCGGTGTCCGAATCCATCGCCGTCTACAACTGCCCCAACAAGCGCGTCGACGGCTTCGTCGTCTACACCAACACGGTGCCCGCAGGCGCGTTTCGTGGTTACGGCCTGCCGCAGGCCGTCATCGCGGTGGAAGCTGCAATCGACGAGCTGGCGCGACAGCTTGGTATTAGCCCCTACGATATGCGCCGCCGCAACATCATCAGGGAAGGCGATCCCATGCTGTCGCCGCCCGAGTCCGAATACCACGACGTGCTCTACGGCTCCTACGGGCTCGACCAGTGCATTGACCTCGTCGAGCACGCGATGCAGGCGGACCAGCCAGCTGAACTGTCGCCGGAATGGCTGACCGGAGATGGCATCGCGCTGACCATGATCGACACGGTGCCGCCCGCCGGCCACATCGCGGATGCCATGGTCACACTCAACGACGACGGTGGCTTCGAGCTCACCGTTGGCACCGCCGAGTTCGGCAACGGCACCAGCACGGTACACCGGCAGATCGCCGCGACTGTCCTTGCGACCACCGTCGACAGGATCCGCCTGCGGCAGTCCGATACCGCCCATGGCGGCCACGACACCGGCGCCTATGGCAGCACCGGCCTGTTCGTGGCCGGCAAGGCGACGCAGGCCGCGGCCACGCAGCTCGCGACTGAGTTGAAGGCGGCGGCCGCCGGCGCGTGGCTCTGCGATGCCGCGACTTGCACGCTCGAGGACGAGTTCGTCGTCAGCGGCGTGCGGCGAATGTCCTTTGTCGAGCTCGCCAGGCTCGCGCGCGAAGGCGGTCGTCCTCTGGCCGGTCACGGCAATTCCGAGGGCTCGCCCCGCTCGGTCGGCTTCAACGTGCAGGGCTTTCGCGTCGCCGTGAACAAGGGCACCGGCGAGGTCAGGATTCTCCGGAGCGTGCAGGCTGCCGATGCCGGTGTCGTCGCCAATCCCATGCAGTGCCGCGGCCAGGTCGAGGGCGGCGTCGCGCAGGCGCTGGGTGCGGCGCTCTACGAGGAGATGGTGATCGACGCGCAGGGTCGCGTCACCAATCCCAAGTTCCGCGACTATCATCTGCCGTCCTTCGCGGATGTGCCGCGCACCGAAGTGTTCTTCGCCGAGACGTCTGACACCATCGGACCGTTAGGCGCGAAGTCGATGAGCGAGAGCCCGTACAATCCGGTTGCCGCCGCGCTCGGCAACGCGATTGCAGATGCCACCGGCATCCGCTTCACGGCGCCGCCTTTCAAGCCCGACCGGCTGTTTCCGGCACTGCACGACAAGTTTGGCAGCTAGCTCCCGCGATAGGTCGAGTAACTCCACGGCGTCACCAGCAGCGGCACGTGGTAGTGCCCCTCCGGTTCGCTGATCGCGAAGCGCAGCGGGATCTCGTCGAGGAACGGGGGATCCGCGAGCTGGACGTTGCGCTCGACGTAATATTTGGCGATGCCGAACCGTAGCTCGTAGCGCCCGATCGGCAGGGGGCGGCCGCCGATCAGCGGCTGGTCGGTGCGGCCGTCTGCATTGGTGACGGTACGAGCGATGACGCGGCTCTGGCCGAGGGCAGCGAGCTCGACCAGCTCCAGCGCGATTCCGGATGCCGGCTTGCCCGCATGATTGTCCAGCACATGGGTCGAGAGCCGGCCGTGCACTTTCAGCTTGTCGTCGGCGACGACCAGCTGATCAAGCCGCAGCGCCGAGATGCGGCCGATCTCCTCGATCGCGCGCCGCGCCTCGGTCTTGGCGATATTGCGCAGGCGCGTCTCGAAGTCGCGCAGGATCGAGTCCCTGGTGTGACGCCGCACGCAGATGATATAGGGAAAGCCGAACTTTTCGCGATAGGCGTTGTTCACGCGCTCGAACGTCGCGTATTCCGCTTCCGAGAGCCGGTCGAGGCCGGCGCTGTTCTGCTCGCCTATCGATTCTTCCGTCAGGCCCGCCGCGCGCTGGGTCTTGTTGGCGAGATCGGGATGCGCGCGGATCAGCGCCAACTGCACGTCGGGTTCGGCTGCCTGGATCGCCGCCATCAGTGCCGCGTGCAGCTGATTGATGCCCGCGAACGGCCGCTTGCCGGCGAGCTGCTCGGCGATCCACGGTGAATATTCGACGACATTGGCGAGCGCCGCGACGAAATCGGCCTTGCTTGCGGCATTGAGATCGGCGAGCGAGACTTCCGCCATCACGTCTTTACCTGATCTCGAACGCGTCGGCGGCGAGATGCGCGTGCTTGTCGTGCCAATGCTGCGCGATCTGGAGTCGGGTCGGCACCCAGACGCGCTCGTGCTTGCCGATATAGTCGAGGAAGCGGATCAGCCCCGCGGCGCGGCCAGGCCGGCCGGCGAGACGACAGTGCAGTCCCACCGACATCATCTTCGGTGCCGTTTGCCCTTCCGCATAGAGCACGTCGAAGGCATCCTTGAGATAGGTGAAGAACTGCTCGCCTTCGGAAAAGCCCTGCGGGTTGATGAACCGCATGTCGTTGGCGTCAAGCGTATAGGGAATGATGAGCTGCTTGCCGTTCGCGCCCGTGACCCAATAGGGGAGATCGTCGGCATAGGAGTCGCAGAGATAGAGGAAGCCGCCCTCCTCCATCAGCAGCCTGATGGTGTTGATGGAGGAGCGCCCGGTGTACCAGCCGAGCGGCCGCGCGCCGGTGGCCGCGGTATGGACACGGAGCGCCTCGGCAATCTCGGCGCGCTCCTGCGCTTCCGTCATGTCCTTGTGCTCGATCCACTTCAGGCTGTGGCTCGCGATGTCCCAGCCGGACTCCTTCATTGCCGCGACGATTTCCGGATTGCGCTTCAGCGCATTGGCGACCCCGAACACGGTGGTCGGCAACTTCCGCTCATTGAACACCCGCCACAGCCGCCAGAAGCCGGCGCGCGAGCCATATTCGAACATGGATTCGATATTGGCGTGGCGCTGGCCCGGCCAAGGTTGCGCGCCGAGTACATCGGACAGGAATGCTTCCGAGGCGCCGTCGCCGTGCAGGATGTTGTTCTCGGCGCCTTCCTCGAAATTGACGACGAACTGCACTGCGACACGCGCATTGCCGGGCCATTGTGGGTGCGGCGGGTTGCGGCCGTAACCGCGGAGATCACGGGGGTAGTTGATATCGGTCACTCAGACTTCCTCAAAGCGGATCGGCAGCGCGCCCTTCCACAGCACGCTCTTGCCCAGCGTCGCCAGATTCTCAAGACCCGAGGTCAGCGTGATGAAGTGATTGCCGGCGAGCTGGCCCGTCTTGCTGGCAAAGTGGACGCTGCCATAGGCGAGCAGGATCTCGGTCTCGCTGATCCCGCCGGGGTAAAGGATGATCTGGCCAGGCGCGGGATAGCTGGTGTGATTCTCATATCCAACGCCGAAGTCGAGATCGCCAAGCGGCATCCACACGCCTTCCCCGCTCCAGCGCACATGGATGATGTGGCTCTCGAACGGCAACGTCCTGCGGAACGCCGCAACAGTCTTGGGCGCCGCCTGCTCCTCGAATCGGGCGTCGAAGCCGAATTCGCCGGC
>Ga0209758_1001524_pt1 | contig 26819 bp, 29 predicted proteins | sample AraplaMF_Col_mMF_FD_184258 | JGI IMG/M metagenome (GOLD analysis project Ga0209758, IMG submission 184258) | Arabidopsis root microbial communities from the University of North Carolina, USA - plate scrape MF_Col_mMF (SPAdes) (version 2) | ecosystem: Host-associated > Plants > Roots > Endosphere...
TCGAGCAGGCCCAGCCCCAGGTCGACGTCTGGCTGTCGGCCGGCATGGAGGTCGTCGACTTCGCCGCCGGCGAGGTCGACCTGGCCATCCGCTACGGCTCGGGCCGCTATCCGGGCCTGGAGGTCATCCGCCTCCTCAGCGAGACGGTCATCCCCGTCGCCAGCCCTGAACTGCTGGCGACCAACCCCCTGGAATCGCCCGAGGATCTGGCCCGCCACATCTTGCTGCACGACGGCTCGCCCGACGCCGACGACAGCTGTCCCGACTGGGCCATGTGGCTGGCCGCGCGGGGCATCAAGTCGGTCGACGGGGCGCGCGGGCCGCGCTTCAACCAGTCCAGCCTGGTGATCGAGGCGGCCGCCAACGGCCGCGGCATCGCCCTGGCCAAGCAGACCCTGGCCCAGGCCGATCTCGACGCCGGCCGGCTGGTGATTCCCTTCGAGATTCCCACGGCCGTAGACTTCGCCTATTACGTCGTCCATCCCAAGGCCAAGGGGCGATTGCCGCAAGTGAAGGCGTTCGTTTCCTGGCTGCAGGCCGAGGCGGCCGCCCACGAGGCGGCGCTCCTCACCATGGACAACGGCGCGGGCATCTAAAGCTAAATGGTCAAGACGATGATTGAGGTCGGCGAACGGCTGGTTCCCGGCGACTGCCAGTCCATGGTCGATGTCCGCCAGGGCGTGGACGCCCTGGACCGGGCGCTGGTGGCCCTGCTGACCGAGCGCCAGGGCTATATGGACGCCGCCGCCCGCATCAAGGCCGACCGCGCCAAGGTCTTCGACCGCGCGCGGATCGAGGACGTGGTGGACAAGGTTAAGGCGGCCGCCCGCGAATCGGGCCTGTCGGAAGCCATCGCCGAACCCGTCTGGCGGACGCTGATCGACCGCTGCATCGCGTACGAATACGACAGCTGGGACCGCACGAAGGGGTGATCCCCTCCGCCGGCTTCGCCACCCTCAGTTCCCGTCGATCAGGTTGCCGATCTGGCCGAGAATCGACCCTTCCCCGCGGTTGCCGCCGCTGCCCTGGGCCGCCTGCAGCATCCGGCCCGCCAGGCGCGAGAACGGCAGCGACTGGATCCAGACCTTTCCCGGTCCGCGCAGGCGCGCGAAGAACAGCCCCTCGCCGCCGAACAGCACGCTGCGCACGCCGCCGGCCGTGATCAGGTCGAAATCGACGCCGGGCGTGTAGGCGGCCAGGCAGCCCGTATCGACGTGCAGCTCCTCGCCGGCCTTCAGCTCGCGCTCGACCACCGTGCCGCCCATCTGGACGAACACCCAGCCGTCGCCGTCCAGGCGCTGCATGATGAAGCCCTCGCCGCCGAACAGGCCGGTCATGATCCGCTTCTGGAACTGGATGCCGATCGACACGCCGCGCGCCGCGGCCAGGAAGCTGTCCTTCTGGCAGATCAGGGTGCCGCCCAGCTGGCCCAGGTTGATCGGCAGGATCGCGCCCGGCGTCGGCGAGGCGAAGGCCACGCGCGCCTTGCCCGAGCCGGTGTGGGTGAAGACGGTGGTGAACAGGCTCTCGCCGGTGACCAGGCGCTTGCCCGCGCCCAGCAGCTTGCCCATGAAGCCGCCGCCGGTGTCGCCCGAGCCGTCGCCGAACACCGTGGTCATCTGGACGCTGGCGTCCTTCCAGACGAACGACCCGGCCTCGGCCACGGCGCTCTCGCCCGGATCGAGCTCGATCTCCAGGAACTGCAGCTCCTGGCCCTTGATCTCGAAATCGACGTCGTCGGCGACGCTGGCGCTGCGTTGGTGCGACCAGGGGCTGTTGGTCATGGCGATGGGGGCTCCCGTTGAACTCGCCGCAGCCTAGGCGAGCGCCGCGCGGCAAGCCAATTACAGGTTCGTAAGTTGGGCGACGGAGTGGTCGCCTCTACCCTCTCAGCGACCGCAGCGCCCGCTCGTGGGCATAGGCGGCGATGTCCAGCAGCGCCGCGTCCAGGGCGGTGCGCACCTCGCCGAGGCTCCGGGTCCCCGCCTCCGCCTCGGCGCAGACATCGCCCAGCGCGAAGGCCCCGACGCCGCGCGCCGCGCCCTTGACCGTATGGACCGCGTCCATCCAGCCCGGATGGCTCTTGTCGAGCATCGGCGCCCACAGGGCCGCCTGTTCACGAAACAGGGCCAGCACCTCGTCGATCACCGTGGAATCGTCCATCGCGAACCCTTCCAGGTAAGCGAAATCCACGGCTCCGCTGATATCTCGTCTGGCCAAAAAATAGTCCCTTGCGTTCCAAGATTCTTTGCGTATGTTCCGCGCCTCGCCGCCGAGGCAGACCACCGCTTCGGGCCGCGCGGGCGCATAGCTCAGTTGGTAGAGCAGCTGACTCTTAATCAGCGGGTCGTAGGTTCGAATCCTACTGCGCCCACCATTTCCCTCCAAGACTTCAAAGACTTTCCCCTCCGGGGACGCCGTCCGGCGCTCCGCCGGGATGGCCGCGCCCCCTGACCTTCTACGCCGCCGCGCGGGCGGACGTAAGGGCACGATGGCCTCGTGCGGCTTTCCATCGGATGTTGCCTCCAACCGGACAGGAGCCGAGGCGATGATCACCCTCTATCACTGCGTCGGCGCGCGCTCGTTCCGCGCCCTGTGGGCGCTCGAGGAGCTGGGCCTGCCCTATGCGCTGAAGCTGACGCCCTTCCCGCCTCGGTTCCGCGAGCCGGGCTATCTGGACGTCAACCCGCTGGGCACCACGCCGACCCTGATCGACGGCGACACCCTGATGAGCGAGTCGGCGGCGATCGGCGAATACCTGGCCCGCCGCCACGGTCCCAGCGACCTGACGGTCGGGCCGGACGAGCCGGACTTCGGGGCCTATCTGAACTTCCTGCACATGGGCGAGGCCACCCTGACCTTTCCCCAGACCATCCACCTGCGCTACGCGGTGTTCGAGCCCGAGGAGCGCCGCCTGCCCCAGGCGGCGGCCGACTACGTGCAGTGGTTCCTGTCGCGGCTGAAGGCGGCGGCCAGGCTGCTGGACGACAGCGGCTATGTCGCCGCGCGTCGCTTCACCATGGCCGACATCTCGGTGGCCTACGCCCTGAAGCTGGGCGAGCAGCTGGGCTTTTCCGACAGCTTCCCCGAGGCTTTCAGGGCGCATCTGGCGCGGATGAAGGCCCGCGACGGCTACCGGCGCGCCCTGGCCGCCGAAAGCGACGGGGAACCCGTCCTGTGAGCCCGGACCACATCCCCGTCATCGTCGGCGTCGGCGAGGTCGTGGACCGTCCAACCGACCTCTCCGGGGCCCTGGAGCCCCTGGCCTTGATGGCGGCGGCCCTGCACGCGGCCGACGCCGACGCCGGCGGCGGCCTGCTGGCCGGGATCGCCTCGCTGGACGTCGTCAACCAGCTGAGCTGGCGCTACGCCGACCCGGCGGCCCAGCTGTGCGCCCGGCTCGGGATCGCCCCGGCCCGCGCGGTCTACGGGCCGGTCGGTGGCGAGAGCCCGGTGCGGTTCCTGCACGAGGCCGCCCTACGCATCGCCCGGGGCGAGGCCGGGACCTGCGCCGTGGTCGGGGCCGAGGCGCAGTGGAGCGTCGGCAAGGCCCGCGCCGCCGGCGTCGACCTCCCCTGGACGCCCAAGCCCGCGGCGACGGGCGGCGGGCCGCGCATCGAGGTCCATCCGCTGGCCCTGAAGCTGGGGGTCTATTTGCCGGTCAGCGTCTATCCGTTCTACGAGAACGCCGCCGCCCATCACTGGGGCCAGACGCCCGCCGAGGCGCTGGCGGAGTCCGGCGCCCTGTGGTCGGCCTATGCGGCGATGGCGGCGGGACACCCCAACGCCTGGATCCGGACGGCCTTCACGCCGGACCAGATCACCAGCCCGCGCCCGGACAATCGGCCCATCGCCTGGCCCTACACCAAGCTGATGGTCGCCAACATGCAGGTGAACCAGGGCGCGGCGGTGATCCTGACCAGCCTGGCCACCGCCCGGGCCGCCGGGATCCCCGGCGACCGACTGGTCTTCGTCTGGGGCGGCGCGGCGGCGCGCGAGCCGGGCGACTACCTGCGGCGCGACCACTATCACGGCTCGGTCGCCCAGGACGCGGTGCTGGAGGCGGTCGCGGGCATGGCGCCGGGCGGCTTCGACGCCCTGGAGCTCTATAGCTGCTTCCCCTGCGTGCCGAAGATGGCCCGGCGGACCCTGGGCCTGCCGGCGGACGTGACGCCCACCGTGACCGGCGGCCTGACCTTCTTCGGGGCGCCGATGAACGACTACATGACCCACGCGGCGGTCGCCATGACGCGGCGGCTACGCGAGGGCGGCGGGACCGGCCTGCTCTACGGCCAGGGCGAGTTCGTCACCAAGCACCACGGCCTGGTGCTGGCCGACCGCCCCGCCCCGGCCGGCGCCGGGGCCCTGGACGAGGTCAGCGTGCAGGCGACGGCCGACGCCCGGCGGGGCGCCGTCCCCGTCTTCGTGGAGGACGCCGCGGGCCGGGCCATGCTGGAAACCTATACGGTGCTCTACGACCGCGACGGCGCGCCGACTCACGGCGTGGCCATCCTGCGGCTGCCGGACGGCGCCAGGACCCTGGCGCGGGTTCCGGCCGCCGACGCCGGGACCCTGACGGCCCTGACCGATCCAGACGCCTTCGCCATCGGCCGAACCGGCCTCCTGCGCGCGGGCGGCGACGGGATCCTGGACTGGCGGCTCTGAACCCGTGAAGCCGGGCGGCGTTTTCTCTGGGAGAGGAACCCGCCATGGCCCGCCGCCTGCTTCCGAACGCTCTGCCGCTGCTCCTGACCCTGGGCGGGCTGACGCTGGGCGCCTGCGCCCATGATCGGCCGAGCGCGTCGGGCTACGCGTGGAGCTACATGGACAGCGCCGAGGAAGGCCCCAAGCTGGCCTATGGCCGGCCCGACAGCGACGACGTGGTGATGATGCTGACCTGCGCGCCCCGGACCTCGGCCGTGACCCTGACCACGACGGGCCTGGCGGGCGGCGAGATCGCCCTGGCTTCGGGCCGCTCGGTCACCCGCCTGAAGGCCCAGGCGGCTCCCTCGGACATGAACGGCGCCGCGCTTCAGGCCCGCACGACAGTGGACGCCTCGGCCCTAAGGGCGTTCCGCCGCACCGGCGACCTCGACCTGCTGGTCGCCGACGAACGCCACGGCCTCGACGCCGCCCCCGCCGGCCAGCGGCAGGTGAAGGCGTTCTTCAAGGCTTGCTCGGCTTAGGCGCTGGTCACGCTCTGCGTCCTTCGAGGCTCGCCTGCGGCTCGCACCTCAGGATGAGGACTTCAGCAACAATGCTCCTCATCCTGAGGCGCCCGCGCAGCGGGCCTCGAAGGACGCAGAGCGTTCAGGCGCGCCGCCCCGCCGCGCTGATGTTGTCGATCCCGAGCGCCGACAACGCCCCGCGCAGGATGCCTTCGGCGTCCAGGCCGGCCTGGGCGTACATCAGTTCGGGCTTGTCCTGGTCCTGGAAGATGTCGGGCAGGACCAGGGTGCGGATCTTCAGGCCGCGGTCCAGGGCGCCGTGCTCGGCCAGGGCCTGCAGCACGAAGGCGCCGAAGCCGCCGATGGCGCCTTCTTCCACCGTGATGATCGCCTCGTGCTCGCGCGCCAGGCGCAGCAGCAGGTCGACGTCCAGCGGCTTGGCGAAGCGGGCGTCGGCCACCGTGGCCGACAGGCCGCGCGCGGCCAGCAGGTCGGCGGCTTTCAGGCATTCGCCGAGACGCGTGCCCAGCGAGACGATGGCGACGCTGGTCCCTTCGCGGACGATGCGGCCCTTGCCGATCTCCAGCGGGGCGGCCAGGTCGGGGATGGTCAGGCCCAGGCCCTCGCCGCGCGGATAGCGGAAGGCGCTGGGACGGTCGTCGATGGCCACGGCGGTCGAGACCATGTGGGCCAGCTCCACCTCGTCGGCGGCGGCCATCAGCACCATGCCGGGCAGCGCGCCCATGAAGCCGAGGTCGAACGTGCCGGCGTGGGTCGGACCGTCGGCGCCGACCAGGCCGGCGCGGTCCATGGCGAAGCGCACCGGCAGGCGCTGGATGGCCACGTCGTGGACGACCTGGTCGTAGCCGCGCTGCAGGAAGGTGGAATAGATCGCCGCGAACGGCTTCATGCCGTCGGCGGCCAGGCCGGCGGCGAAGGTCACGGCGTGCTGCTCGGCGATGCCGACGTCGAAGGTGCGCTCCGGGAAGGCCTTGCCGAACAGGTCCAGGCCCGTGCCCGAGGGCATGGCGGCGGTGATGGCGACGATCTTGTCGTCGATCGCCGCGTGCTTGATCAGTTCCTGGGCGAAGACCTTGGTGTAGCTGGGCGGGCCGGCCGCGGCCTTGTGCTGCTGGCCGGTGACCACGTCGAACTTGACCACCGCGTGCAGCTTGTCGTCGGCGCCCTCGGCCGGGGCGTAGCCCTTGCCCTTCTGGGTGACGACATGGACCAGCACCGGCTTCTCGTCGAAGTTCTTGGCGTTGTTGAGCACGCTGACCAGGGCGTCCATGTCGTGGCCGTCGATCGGCCCGACATAGTGGAAGCCCAGTTCCTCGAAGAAGGTGCCGCCGGTGACCATGCCGCGGGCGTATTCCTCGGCCTTGCGGGCCGCGTCGCGGATCGGGGTCGGCAGCTTCTCGACCACCGTCTTGCCCAGCTTGCGCACCTTGCGATAGGCGCCGCCCGAGACGAGGTTGGCCAGATAGGCGCTCATGCCGCCCACGGGCGGGGCGATCGACATGTCGTTGTCGTTGAGGATGACGATCAGGCGCCTGGTGGTGTCGACCGCGGCGTTCATCGCCTCGTAGGCCATGCCGGCGCTCATCGAGCCATCGCCGATCACGGCGATGACGCTGTTGTCCTCGCCCTTGGCGTCGCGCGCGGCGCAGAAGCCCAGGGCGGCCGAGATCGAGGTGGCCGCGTGGGCCGCGCCGAACGGGTCGTATTCGCTTTCGGCGCGCTTGGTGAAGCCCGACAGGCCTCCGCCCTGGCGCAGGGTGCGGATGCGGTCGCGGCGGCCGGTCAGGATCTTGTGCGGATAGGCCTGGTGGCCGACATCCCAGATGACGATGTCCTTGGGGGTCTCGAACACGTGGTGCAGGGCGACGGTCAGCTCGACCACACCCAGGCCCGCGCCCAGGTGTCCGCCGGTCACGGAGACGGCGTCGATGGTTTCGGCCCGCACCTCGTTCGCCAGCTGCTTCAGTTCGGCCACGCTGAGGCCGCGCGTGTCGGCCGGTGACGAGATGGTGTCGAGGAGAGGGGTCAAAACAGGCATGTCCGAAGAAAGCGCGCTCAGTTGCGGCGGTCCAGCACGAAATCCACGCTAAGGCGCAGATGTTCAGCCCGTTCGCCGAAAATATCGAGATGTGACCGAGTCTGAGCGGCCAGGAGGTTGACTCGTTCCTTGGCGGCGTCGAGGCCCAGCAGGGTGACGTAGTTGGCCTTGCCCTTGGCGGCGTCCTTGCCGCCGGCCGCCTTGCCCAGCACCGCTTCGTCGCCCTCGGCGTCCAGGATGTCGTCGACGATCTGGTAGGCCAGGCCCAGGTCCTGGGCGAATCCCATCAGGGCGGCGCGCTCCTCGGCCTTGGACCGGGCGATGATCAGCGGGATCTCGAAGGCGAAGGCGATCAGGGCGCCGGTCTTCAGGCGCTGCATGCGGGCCACGGCGCCGAGGTCGTCACGGACGCCCAGCAGGTCGATCATCTGGCCGCCGGCCATGCCCTTGGCGCCCGAGGCGATGGCCAGCTTGCGCACCAGTTCCGAACGGACATGGCCGTCGTCGTGGGTGTCGGGGTGGGCCATGATCTCGAAGGCCGCAGTCTGCAGGGCGTCGCCGGCCAGGATGGCGGTGGCCTCGTCGTACTGCACGTGCACGGTCGGCCGCCCGCGGCGCATGTCGTCGTCGTCCATGGCCGGCAGGTCGTCATGCACCAGGCTGTAGGCGTGGATGCATTCCAGGGCGCAGGCGGCCCGCAGGACCGGCCGCTCGGGCAGGTCGAACATCTTGCCCGTCTCCAGGGCGAAGAACGGCCGCAGGCGCTTGCCGGGGCCCAGGGCCGCGTAGCGCATGGCCTCGGTCAGCCGGCTCTCGGGGCCGTCGGCCCGGGGCAACAGCTCGTCGAGCGCCACGGTGACGATGTCGGCGGCCTGGACGATGCGCTTTTCGAGGTCGATCAAAACAGCTTCCCCCCATTGGGAACGTCACGGTCCACGTCGACCAGCACCACGCCGCCCTCGGCGTCCGGAAAGCCCAGGCACAGAACCTCGGACTTCATCGGGCCGATCTGGCGCGGCGGGAAATTGACCACGGCGGCCACCCGGCGGCCGACCAGCTCGCCCAGGGCGTAGTGCTTGGTCACCTGGGCCGAGGACTTCTTGACGCCGATCTCGGGGCCAAAATCGATGGTCAGCCTGTAGGCCGGCTTGCGCGCCTCCGGGAACGGCGTGGCCTCGATCACCGTGCCGATACGGATATCGACCCGTTCGAAGTCCTCGTAGCCGATCTGGGGCGACGCCTGGCCCATCAGTTGAACTCGGCCGGTTCGGCGGCGACTGCACCGCCTTGGCCCAGCACGATCTTCTCGACCTTCAGGCGGGCCGCTTCCAGCTTCTTCTCGCAATGGGCCTTGAGCGCCGCGCCGTCCTCGTAGATCTCGATCGAACGCTCAAGCTCGGCCTTGCCGGACTCCAGCTCGCCGACGATCTGCTCGAGACGGGCCAGGGCCTGCTCGAAGCTCATGCCTTCAAGATCCTGCGAACTGATCATTTCTACTCCGGGGGCGAATGGGCGCACCCTAGTGGCGGGCCGCGGCGCGGGCAACGTCGTTGGCGGGGCTTTTGATGAACGGGCTTCGGACCCTGGGGTCCTTGGCGGTCGCCAAGGCGCCTAGGGCTGCTCGAAGCGCTTCACGCACCAGTACTGGAATCCCTGGTCCAGTGTCTTCTTCAGGCCGCGTTTCTGCAGCGACAGACCGATCATGGTGTTGAAGAAGCCGTGGGCCACCAGCAGCACCTCCTGGCCGTTCTTCGCCAGGTCGATCAGCAGGTCGGCGGCCCGGTCGGCGCGGACTTCGGCCTGGGCGCGGCTCTCCTGGCCGGCGTGGTGATCGAAGAACCACCACCAGAATCGGGCGAAGAACCCCCAGTGCTTGGGCGACATCCTGATCCAGCGTGGCCAGGGCGGCGGCGGCAGGGGCGCCTCGATGAACAGCGGGTCGGTGGCGAAGGCCTTGCCGTCGGCCACGGCCGTGGCGGTCTCGACCGAGCGGCGCCGCGTCGAGGCGATCATCACCCCGGCCCGCCTGGCCGTGGCCTTCAGCGACTCCGGCGGAGTCTGGCCGGGCAGCAGGCCGCCCTCCTCGTAGCGCGCCCACCATTCGCCATAGGCCGGGGCGTCGAAGCGGACCTTGCGCGACAGGGCCGGCTCGCCGTGGCGGGCCAGGGTGATCGCGCCGGGACGAACTACGGTTCCGCCCGGCGAGGAAAGGTGGTCGGCGGATTCGTCGGCCATAGATCTTGGAGGTCCGGCTTGTCGCCCCCCGGCGACCCGATCGAACCTCTCACCCCTCCTGCAACGCCTTGACATGCGCCGCCGCCGAACGGCCGAGCGCTTCTAGGTCGTAGCCGCCCTCGAGCGAGGAAACAATACGCCCCCCGCAACGGCGGTTGGCGACCGAGGCGATCGCCCGCGTCGCCCAGGCGAAATCCTCGGCTTCCAGGCTCTGGGCGGCCAGCGGATCGCGGACATGGGCGTCGAAGCCCGCCGAGACCAGGATCAGTTCCGGCGCGAATCCGTCGACCTTGTCCATCAGCCCCTCGAAACCCCGGCGCCAGACCTCGCGGGACGCGTGCGGCGCGACCGTGGCGTTGGCGACGTTGCCGACCCCGGTCTCGGACGGATCGCCGGTGCCCGGATAGAGCGGCGACTGGTGGATCGAGGCGAAGAACACGGTCGGATCGTGCTCGAACGCCGCCTGGGTGCCGTTGCCGTGGTGGACGTCGAAATCGACGATCGCCACGCGCTTCAGCCCCGAGGCCTGGGCGACTCGCGCCGCCACGGCGATGTTGGAGAACACGCAGAAGCCCATGGCCGCGCCCGGCTCGGCATGATGGCCCGGCGGCCGCACCGCGCAGAAGACCCGCGTCCCCTGCCCGCCCGCCACGGCCCGGGCCGCGGCCGCCACCGCCCCGGCGGCCCGCCGCGCGGCGGTCAGGCTGCCGGGCGACAGCACGGTGTCGGGATCCAGCGCCCGGCGACCGCTGCCCGGCGCCGCGGCCAGCACCTCGTCGATGAAGCCTCGCGGGTGCACCAGGGCCAGGTCGGCCAGGTCGACCAGCGGCGCGTCGAACCGCTCCAGGTCCAGCGTCGCGTCGTCGTCCAGCGCGTCGACCACCGCCCGCAGGCGTTCCGGCCGCTCGACGTGGTTGTCGCCGGGGCGATGGTCGAGCATATCCAGGTGGGTATAGAGCGCGACATCCATGCGAGGATCCTAGCCGTTGAGCACCGCCGCGACCATCCGCAGAGCCACGATCGACGACGCCGACACGGTGTCCAGCCTCGGCGCCCGCACCTTCACCGAGACCTTCGCCCACCTCTATCCCGTCGAGGACCTGGAGACCTTCCTGGCCTACGCCTACGGCCTGGAGCGCACCCGGCGCGACCTGGCCGATCCGGACAAGGCGACCTGGCTGCTGGAACTGGACGACGAGGCGATCGGCTACGCCACCGCCGGCCCCTGCGGCCTGCCGCATCCGGACGTGCAGCCGGGCGACGGCGAACTCTACCGCATCTATGTGCTCAAGGCCTTCCAGGGCGGCGGACGCGGCTCGCTGCTGCTGAACACGGCGCTGGACTGGCTGGAACGGGATGGTCCACGCCCCTTGTGGATCGGGGTGTGGTCCGAGAACTTCGGGGCCCAGAAGCTCTACGGCCGCCTGGGGTTCGAGAAGGTCGGCGAGTATCATTTCCCGGTCGGCGAGACGCGGGACCTGGAGTTCATCCTGCGGCGGGGTTGAGGCGGTGCGTCCTTCGAGGCTCGGCTTCGCCTCGCACCTCAGGATGAGGAAAGCCATACAGACGTCCTCATCCTGAGGCGCCCGCGCAGCGGGCCTCGAAGGACGCACGACCGTTGCGCCGCGCTCGATAACCCGCCATCCTTCGAACAACCGTTCGAAAGCCCGTCCGCATGTTCCTCCACTTCTTCTCCGAACTTCGCGCCGCCAAGGTCCCCGTCTCCCTGCGCGAGTACCTGCTGCTGATGGAGGCCCTGGACAAGGACGTCATCGACCGGCGGATCGAGGACTTCTACTTCCTGTCGCGCGCCAGCCTGGTGAAGGACGAGAAGAACCTCGACAAGTTCGACCGGGTGTTCGGCAAGGTGTTCAAGGGGCTGGAGACCGTCGAGGACGGCCTCACCGCCGACATCCCGGCCGAGTGGCTCAAGGCCCTGACCGAGAAGTTCCTGACCGAGGAGGAAAAGGCGCAGATCGAGGCCATGGGCGGCTTCGAGAAGCTGATGGAGACCCTGCAGGAGCGCCTGAAGGAGCAGAAGGAGCGCCACGAGGGCGGCTCCAAGTGGATCGGCTCGGGCGGGACCAGCCCGTTCGGCAACAACGGCTACAATCCCGAAGGCGTCCGCATCGGCCAGGACAAGAGCCGCCATGGCCGGGCCGTGAAGGTCTGGGACAAGCGCGAGTACAAGAACCTCGACGACTCGGTCGAACTGGGCACCCGCAACATCAAGGTCGCCCTGCGCCGCCTGCGCAAGTTCGCCCGCCAGGGGGCCCTGGACGAGCTGGACCTGAACGGCACGATCCGCGGCACCGCCGAGAAGGGCTATCTGGACATCCAGATGCGCCCCGAGCGGCGCAACACCATCAAGGTGCTGCTGTTCTTCGACATCGGCGGCTCGATGGACGGCCACATCAAGCTCTGCGAGGAGCTGTTCAGCGCCGCCAGGACCGAGTTCAAGCACCTGGAGTTCTTCTACTTCCACAACTGCCTGTACGAGGCGGTGTGGAAGGACAATCGCCGCCGCCAGGTCGAGAAGATCCCGACCTGGGACGTGCTCCACAAGTTCCCCCACGACTACAAGGTGATCTTCGTCGGCGACGCCACGATGAGCCCCTACGAGATCACCTATCCGGGCGGCAGCGTCGAGCACTGGAACGAGGAGGCCGGGGCCATCTGGATGAGCCGGGTCACCGACATCTACCAGAGCGCCGTCTGGCTGAACCCGACGCCCGAGCGGCACTGGGACTACACCCAGTCGATCGGGGTGATGAAGCAGCTGATGAACGACCGGATGTTCCCCCTGACCCTGGACGGGCTGGACAAGGCGATGCGGGAACTGGTGCGGGGCTAGTCATCCCTCCCCGGCTCGCGGGGCTTCGTCCAGTCGTTCAGAAGGTCGTCGAGCTGCGCCTCGGAAGCCCGGCGGGCGATCTCGCCGGGCGTGGGCGCCCGCGGATCCGGCAGGGCCGCGACCTCGCGTTCCAGGCGGGTCATCCGGGTCAGGCTCCGGGCCGTCCTACCCTGAGCTTAACGAAGAAGGAGGCCTTCGTTCGTCAATAGCGCGTCGGCCGTCAGTGAGCCGGCCGCGGCTCGAACGAGCGCTTCTCCGGCGTCTTCAGGCACTCGGCGTCCGGCTTCTGGCCGTGCTGCGGCTTGGGCTCGGGATGCGGCAGGTGGCCGCCGCCCAAGGGCGCCTGTTGCTGGAACGGTTTCATCATCGCCTCATCCTCCCGCTCTCTCCCGTCGTTCTTATCATGCGCTCTTCACGCCGCCGCTTCCAGAGCATCCAGCAGGCTGACCTCGACCCTGACGCTCAGATGCGCCTCGCCGGGATCGCCGATGATCGTGCCCGACACCGGCCGGGCCTCGCCCGGCGTGCGGGTGGCGGCCACACGGATCAGATCGGGCGACTCCGCCAGGCCGTTGGTCGGGTCGAATTCGGTCCAGCCCAGGTCGGGCAGGAACACCTCGCACCAGGCGTGGGTCGCGCCCGCCCCGCGCATGGCCGGGCCAGGGCCGTGCCCCGGATTGTAGACATAGCCGGTGGCGAACACCGCCGCGTAGCCCAGCCGCCGCAGGGCCTCGACCATCAGCCAGGCGAAGTCGCGGCAGGTGCCGCTGCCTTGGGCGATGGTCTCCGCCGGCGCCTGGACGCCTGCTTCCTCGCGCGGGACGTAGTCGAAGTGGTCGTGGATGGTGCGGTTCATCCGCAGCAGGAAGTCGACGGCCGGCTCGTCCGGCCGCTCCATCTGGCCGCGCAGCCAGCGCAGCAGCACCCGGTCCTCGTCCTCGCTGGCGGGGGTGATGAACGGATTGAGCACCGTCCGATCCTCGCGGGCGTAGACGATCGGCGAGACGGTGTGCGGGTCGTCGATGCGCAGGCTGGTGAGCGGCGCGGGAAAACGGTCGATGACCAGCCGGCTGGTGATGGTCAGGCTGTCGGCCTCGCCACGCGGCGTGAACCAGCAGACGCAATTGCCGACGGCGTCGTAGGTCCAACGGGTCTCGCCTGGCAAGGAGGTCTGAAGAGAGGCTTCGCTGATGCGGATGGCGTGACTGTCGCGCGGGCGGATCAGCAGCCGATGCGCCCCGAAACCGACCGGCCGGGCGTAGCTGTATCGCGTTTCATGAAGGATGCCGAGCCGCGCCATGGGTCCAGCATAACCCCATCGGGTCCGCTCGGTTCCCTCACAGCCGAGTGATCGGTCCGGGGCGGAACCCGCCCGAGGCGACGCCCAGGACCGCGCCCATGCCGAGCTGGTCGCGGTCCTGAAGCCGGCATGGGGCCGGCGGCGTAGAAGGGCGCCGACCTCCTGTGGTGTCATCCCGGACAAGCTTGGCGAAGCCAAGCGCCGATCCGGGAGCGCCGGAAGCGCTGCGTTCACCCCGGTCCCGGATCTTCGCGCTACGCGCTCGTCCGGGATGACAACGCGGGTGCGCTTCAGATTAGGCCGCCGCCCTCGCCCTGCGCCCCACCCTCGCCTTGCGCTTCTTCAGCCAGATCACCACGCCGGTCACGCTCAGCGCCGCCACGACCACCCCGGTCAGCGAGATCAGGATCCGTCCCGGAATGCCCAGGATGCGGCCCGAGTGCAGCGGGAACTGGGCCTGGACGAAGATGTCGGCGGCCGTGCCCTTCCACGGCTGGCGGGCGCCCAGCAGGGCGCCGGTCTTGCCGTCATAATAGAGGTAGGGCGGGCCGACGCCGGCCGCGCCGTGGTCGCCGCCGGGCTCGTGGAAGGCCACGCCGTAGATGCCGTATTCGGGCGAGTAGAACGCGCTGCCGGCCGGCGCCGGCCAGCCGCGCCGGGCCGCCTCGGCCCGGGCGCTGTCCAGCACCTGGGCGTAGGTGCGGGTCGCCACGATCGGCGCATGGAGGTCGGCCGGCTTGCGCAGGTCGAAGGGGCCGGGCGTCACCTTCGAGACCTTGGACATCACCGGATAGAACACCTCGCTGTAGAGGTTCAGCGAGAAGGCGGTGAAGGCCACGGTGAACAGCACGCCCCACAGCCACAGGCCGAAGGCGCGGTGGATGTCGAAATTGATCCGGTAGGCGCTGGCCGAGGTCTTGATCACCCAGGCCGGCCTCCAGCGCGCCCAGAAGCCCTTGGCCGGCTTGGCGTCGCTCTTGCCGGGCAAGGCCTTCTGGCGCGGCGGCAAGGTGAGGTAGAAGCCGACGAAGCAGTCCAGCGTCCACAGGATCGCCACCCCGCCCAGCAGCCAGATCCCCCAGCGGTCGATCCCCCACATCGCCGGAATGTGCAGGCTGTAGTGCAGCACGTAGAGGAACGAGACTAAGGTCTCGCGGGTGATCGGCCACACCGCGCCCCACTCCCGCCGCCCCTGCTCGGCCCCGCTCGCCGGATCGATGAACACTTGGTTGTAGTGCGGCTCGAACAGCTTGCCGGTGGCTGGGTTCCGCTTGGGCGCGACCCCGAAGGCCAGGGTCCCGCCCGGTTCCGGGGCCAGGGGCAGGTAGGTCACCTGCACCCGCGGGTCGCGGGCCTCGATCCGGCGGGCCAGGTCGAGCGGCGGCAGGGCGGGGCCGCCCTTCGACTGGGCGAACATCAGCCGCGGATTGAGCAGGTCGTCCAGCTCGTGGTCCCACGAGATCACCGCCCCGGTGACGCCCGACACGAACAGGAACCCGGCGATGAACAGCCCTACCCAGCGATGCAGAAAGGTCAGGACGGGCCGAGGACTGAGCGGCGCGAACCGCGCGGCTCCCGAATGCGCCGGCGCGGATCGGGCGTCGGGCGCGGCGGCAGGGGCGAGATCCTGGGTTCGCGCGTCCATGTCCGTCCTCAGAAGCTGTAGTCGAGGCGCAGCGACACGCTGCGCGGCGCGGCGTAGTACGACTGGGTCCACATCAGGCTGGTCAGGTAGGTCTTGTCGGCCGCGTTCTTCACGTTGAGCGTGGCGCGCACCTTGTCAGTCACGTCGACGCCGGCCATCAGGTCGACGACGCCGTAGGCCTTCTGCTCGACGGGCGCGATGTCGACCATCGACACCGCGCTCTGCCAGCGCAGCGCGCCACCGACCGTCAGGTTGCGCAGTTCGGGGAAGGTGTAGGCCGTGGTCGCCTTGAAGGTCCTGCGCGGCAGGTATTCGCGATCCTGGCCGTCCTCGCCCACGATCTTCAGCTGGGTCCAGCCGGCGCTGACCGTCCACTGCTCGGTCAGGGCGCCGGTCGCCTCGAGCTCGTAGCCGGTCACCTTGGTGTCGAGGCCGGCGTAGATCGTACGGGTTCCGTCCACGCCCACCGCGATGGCCAGGTCGTCCTGCCGCGACTGGAACACCGCGCCGGTCAGGTAGAGGCGGTGATCGAACCACTCGCTCTTGACGCCCGCCTCATAGGCCTTGCCATGCGCGGCCGGCAGGTTGCGGTTGTCGGCGTCGCGCTCGGACTGCGGATTGAAGATGTCGGTGTAGCTGGCGTAGAGCGAGACGTTCGGGTTGAGGTCGTAGACCGCCCCGACATAGGGACTGACCTTCTTCTCGTTGCGCGGCGTGTCGGCGCCGTAGGAATAGCCCTTGGACTTCAGCTTCAGGGCGTTGAAGCCGGCCACGATCTTGAGCGGGTCGGCGACGCTGATATGGGCGGCGGCGTAGAAGCGCGACAGGCGGTCGGTCTGGTCGCTCTTCAGGTCCGCGCCCGGATAGACCGGCTCGGCGGGCTGTTGCGAGCCCCACAACCCGATGGCTGGATAGGGGATCTCGCTGTCGAGGGCGAAGTTCTCCCACTCCTTGCCGGTCGACTTGGAGGTCTGCCCGCCGACTACCAACTGGTGCGTCCGCCCGAACAGCTGGAACGGGCCCGAGGCGTAGGCGTCGAGGATGAAGTTCTCGTACTTCGACGGATAGACGCCGCTCATGCCCTTCACGCCCAGGCCGGTGTCCGGATCGGGGTTGCCGTAGGCGTAGAGCAGCTTGGCGTTTTCGTTGAAGCGCTTGTAGGTGCCGGTGGCCTTGAGCTGCCAGCCGTTGTCGAACCTGTAGTCGAGCTCGGTGAAGGCCGTCTGGTCCTTGACGTTCCAGTAGGTCCAGTCGGCCGAGGTCGAGGCCGAGCGCGGATAGTCGACCTTCGTGCCGTCCGCATAGAGCAGCGGCAGGGCGCCCCACAGCACGCCGCGCGAGCGGTTGTCCTGCAGCGAATAGCCGGCGGTCGCCGTAAGCTTCGGCGTGACGTCCCAGGCCAGCAGGCCCGAATAGACGTTGCGGTTGACGTGGTAGTGGTCGAGGTACGAGCCCTTGTCCTCGTTGGCGTAGATCAGCCGGCCGCGCACCGTACCCGCGGCGTTCAGGGGGCCCGAGACGTCGGCTTCCAGGCGGTAGTCGTCCCACGAGCCGTACTGCAGCGCGGCGCTGGCCTTGAAGGTGTCGGTCGGTCGCTTGCGGACATAGTTGACCGTGGCCGAGGGATTGCCGGTGCCGGTCATCATGCTGTTGGCGCCGCGCACGACCTCGACCCGGTCGAACAGTACGGTGTCCAGGTCGCCGAACTGGATGCCCCAGATCAGCGGCAGGCCGATGCCGTCGACCTGGAAGTTGGTGATGTCGAAGCCGCGCGAGTTATAATAGGTGCGGTCGGTCTCGACCTTCTCGACATTGACGCCGGTCACCTGGGCCAGCAGGTCGTTGACGCTGGTCAGGCCGTAATTGCGGATCCGGGCCTGGTCGAGGATCGTCACCGACTGCGGCGTCTCACGCAGGCTCATGTCCAGCCCCGTCACCGCCGAGGTGCGGGTGCGCGCGCCCGTCACCACCACCCCGTCCACCTGGTTCTCGACCGCGGCGGCGTCGGCGGCGGCCGGCGTCTCGTCAGCATGGGCGACTGCGCCGCAGAACAGGGCCAGGAGGGCGGCGCCGGCCAGCGGCAGGGCGCGCGGGGAAGAGATCATGAACAGGCTCGCTTGCGAACAATAATGAGTCGCAAGTGCAATAGAAGGTCGAACCCTGCCCTGTCAAACCGAGAGGCGACCTTGGGGTGTTTGTTGGATAAGGGTTGCCATCCCGGAAAGCGCGCGGTGCTTGTCCGGCATCCAGGTGAACCGCACCGCGTCAGCCCAGTCCCCTGGGTCCCCAGAGCTGTCGCCTATGCCTCAAAACGATTGTCATCCCGGACGCGCGCGCAGCGCGAAGATCCGGGACCAGGGCGTGAACTCAGCGCTTCCGGCGGTCCCGGATCGGCGCTCGGCTCTAGGCCGAGAACCCCGCCTCGGCGAAGGCCAGCATCCGGCCCAGCAGGGCCTCGACATCGGCTTCGCTGGTCGTGCCTTCCGACAGCACGTTCAGGCGGTCGAACTCGGCGAAGCGGTTGTTGTGCAGCATGCCCAGGGTGAAGTGCAGCCGCCAGTAGATCTCCTCGGACGGCAGGTCCGGGCGCGCCTTGAGCAGGGCGTCGGAGAAGCGGCGCAGGTGGGTGACGTCGGTCTGCAGCACCTTGCGGATCTCGTCGGTGCCTTCGCTGCGGGCCCGGATCAGGAACTGCAGCGAGATGCGGCGCTCGTGGTCCGGCGCCAGCCACTTCAGCGGCGGCGTCAGCAGGGCGGCCAGGATCTCGCGCACCGGCGGATTGCCCGCATGGCGGTCGATCGCCTCGTGCAGCTTCTTGGCCCGCTCGCGGTTCAGCTCGACCGTGCGCCGGCGGAAGATCTCGTACAGCAACGCGTCCTTGGAGCCGAAGTGATAGTTCACCGAGGCCAGGTTGACGCCCGCCGCGGCGGTGATGTCGCGCACCGACACGTTCTGGAAGCCGTGCAGCGCGAACAGGCGCTCGGCGGCGACGAACACCAGGTTCTTGGTGACGGCTTCGTTGTCGACGCCCTCGATATCGGTTTCTGGCGCGGTGGTGACGGTCGCGCCGTCGCTCTTCGGACTCACTACGGTATCCCCTTTACCTGTAGGGAAGTCTTACGGCCGTTCGAATTTGGCGCAAGCGTCAAGATGGAACGCGGACGGAGGAATTCTGGAGGCGGGTCCAGGAGGACGGCAAACGCACGCGATTTCGGCGCCCCTCCCCTCCGGCGTCTGGAGCGCGCGCCGATTCCACCGATCACGCGGGCCGGCCATGCGCCTTGAGACGCCCGAGGCCTCCCCCTTAGGACGGCCCCGCCTTCTGCGCCTCGCGATGCTTGAAATAGGCGGCCTGGGGCGAATCGGCGCCGGGCTGCTCCATGATCCGCTGGTCGCGACGGATCTGGTCGATCTGGCCGCGTAGGGCCGAGGCGGTTTCGAAATCCTCGGAAGCGACGGCCTGGGCCATCTCCTCCTCCAGTTCGGACAGGTGGGTTTCCTGAGTCATCGCGAGCTCCGGGCGGCTGCGTGAGGATAACGCGCGAGACGCGCCGTTCGACCGGGCCCCATCGATCGGGCCATCGATCCGGGATCGGCGACTTGAGCTGAGCCGCCGTCGGGCGTAAGCCGCCGGTCGTGTCGATCGATCAGCCCGCCCGTTCGCCAGACCCGCCGGTTCTCGGAACCCGGCTGATCTCCCTGGCCGTGGCCAGCGCCCTTCTGATGGAGTTCATCGACTCCACCGCCCTGTCGACCGCCTTGCCCACCCTGGCCCTGGCCTTCCGCGTCGACCCGATCCATCTGAAGCTGGCCCTGACCTCCTATATCCTGGCCCTGGCGGTGTTCACCCCCGCCAGCGGCTGGGCGGCGGAAAGGTTCGGCGCGCGGCGGGTGTTCATGACGGCCATGGTCGTGTTCCTGGCCGGCTCGGCCCTGTGCGGGCTGTCGCGGAACCTGGAGGCCCTGGTCGCCTCGCGCATCCTGCAGGGACTCGGCGGGGCGATGATGACGCCGGTCGCGCGGCTGATCGTGGTCGGCTCGACACCCAAGGACAAGCTGATCCGCGCCATGGGCTGGTTCACCATGCCCGCCCTGGTCGGCCCGCTGATCGGCCCACCCCTCGCCGGCCTGGTGCTGAGCGTCGCCGACTGGCCGTGGATCTTCTACCTGAACCTGCCGATCGGCCTGCTAGGCATGACGGCGGTGATGCGCTTCGTGCCCAAAAGCCAGCCCGACAAGGAGATGGGCCGGTTCGACAGCGCGGGGTTCCTGCTGTCGGCCGTGGCCATCAGCGGGCTGGTGGTGGTGGCCGAGACGGCGGGGCTGTCGCTGCTGCCGCCCCTGGCCCAGGTCACGGTGCTGAGCCTGGCCCTCGCCGCCGGCTGGCTCTACCTGCGCAAGGCCAAGGTCACGCCCAGGCCGATCCTCGACCTGGACCTCCTGAAGCACCGCACCTTTCGCGCCAGCCTGCTGGGCGGTACGCTGGTGCGGCTGGGCATCGGGGCCAGCCCGTTCCTGACGCCGCTGCTGCTGCAGGTGGCCCTGGGCTGGAGTCCGTTGAAAGCCAGCGCGGTGACCCTGGGCACGGGCGTCGGCGTGCTGATCGCCCGCCCCTTCGCCGCCGCCGGCCTCAAGCGCTTCGGCTTCCGCACCTCGCTGGCGGTGTTCGTGACGCTGACGGCGATCCTGACCGCCGCGCCCGGCTTCTTCACCCTGGCCACGCCGATGGCCGTGATGACGGGCGCGCTGTTCCTCGCCGGCTTTGCGCGGTCCAACCAGTTCATCGCCGCCAACACCATCGCCTATGCCGACGTCCCCCAGCCCAAGGTCGCCGCGGCCTCGACCCTGTCGGCCGTCGCCCAGCAGGTGGGCCTGGCCCTGGGGGTCAGCTTCGGCGGCCTGATGCTGCACATCGCGCGCGGTCACCACGCCCACCTGACGCCGGACCGCTTCACCTGGCCGTTCGTGGCGATCGGGCTGGTGACGCTGCTGGCCCTGCCGGTCTACCTGCGGCTGGACCGGGACGCGGGGTCGGAGATCAGCGGAAGGGTGCGGGCGACAGAAACCCTCTCCCAAAGGGAGAGGGAGGGGCCCGCCGCGTAGCGATGGGAGGATGGGGAGTTACACCCTCTCCGTTTTGGCGCCGACGCTCCGCCGGCGCTCCGGCTGGCTCGGAACCCCCTCACCCTCCCATCGCTTCACGATGGGTCCCTCCCTCTCCCCATGGGAGAGGGTTTCAGGGCTACTTCGCCGCCGCGATGCGCGCGCGGGCGATCTCGTCGGCGACCAGGTTGGCGGCACGCCTTTCGACCAGCGAGCGGTCCAGCACCTCGCCCAGGGTCTGGGCCAGCCGGTCCAGCTTGGCGGCCACCCAGTCGGGGTCGAAGGCCGCGCCGGCCTCCAGGGCGCGGATCTCGCCAGCCACGTTGATGATGCCGCCGCCGTTGATCACGTAGTCGGGGGCGTAGAGGATACCGCGCTCGAACACCGCCTGGCCGATGACCTTGTCTGCCAGTTGGTTGTTGGCCCCGCCGGCGATCACCTTGACCTTCAGGCGCGGCAGGGTGGTGGCCGAGATGGCGCCGCCCAGGGCGCAGGGCGCGAAGACGTCGGCCTCGACGTCGAAGATGGCGTCGGTCGAGACGATGCCGGCGCCGGTCTTGGCGGCCACCTCGTCCAGGGCATGTTGGTTGACGTCGGCGATGATCAGCCTGGCCCCGGCGGCGTGCAGCTTCTCGGCCAGGTAGGCGCCGACATGGCCGACGCCCTGGATGGCGACGGTGACGCCGTTCAGGTCGCGGTTCAGGGCCCGCTGGACGCACAGGCGCACGCCGCGGAACACGCCCTCGGCGGTGACCGGCGACGGGTCGCCCGAGGCGGCCGCGTGGCCCTCCAGGCCGGCGACATAGCGGGTGGCGCGGCGGGTGGCGACCAGGTCGGCGGGCGAGACGCCGACGTCCTCGGCCGTCCAGTAGCGGCCGGCCAGGCTGTCGACCGCGCGACCGAAGGCCTCGAACAGTTCCGGGGTCTTCTGGCTGCGGGCGTCGCCGATGATCACGGCCTTGCCGCCGCCGAAGTCCAGATCGGCCATTGCGTTCTTATACGACATGCCGCGCGACAGCCGCAGGGCGTCGGTCACGGCCGCGTCGGCGCTGGAATAGTCCCACATCCGGCAGCCGCCGGCCGCCGGGCCGCGGGCGGTGGAATGGACGGCGATGATCGACTTCAGGCCGGTTTTTTCGTCAAAGAACGCGTGAACGCCCTCATGTCCCTCAAAATCCGGGGAATCGAACAAGGTCATGCTGCCGGTCTCGCCTTGGCCAGAAAGATTGCGCCGGGGTGTACGCTGGTGGCCCGCGCCTCACAAGGCCTTGGTCACACGGCCTATCGCCACATGCCCCAACATCCGCTCATCCCGGCGAATGTTTTATTGCTTGGAAACCTGCGACCGCACCACGTTCGGCGCGGTCGGGGCTCCGGGGATCGGCGGGGCGCCGGACGGCAGGTCGGCCAGCGGGTCCTTCAGGAACGAGGCCGCGTCGGTCCACACCACCTGGGCCTGCCGGTCGACCAGCAGCAGGTGCCAGCCGTTGGCGTAGTAGGCCGAACGGTCGTCGGGCTTGAGGCGCCGGACCGCCTCCATGGTCGGCTCCTTGGGGATGATGTGGTCGTTGGCCCCGTAGAAATAGGCGACCGGGACCTGGACCTTGCCCAGCGACGCCCAGGCCTTCTCCATCAGCCCGACCAGGCCGTACAGCGTGTCGGACCGCGCCCCCCAGATCATCAGCGGGTCGCGGCCCATGCGCCGAAGCTCGTCGATATTGTCGGTGGGCTGGACGTTCTTGACCAGCCATTCGGGCGGCTTGACCACCCAGCTCCGCGTCGTGTGGGCGGTGATCCACAGGCTGGTCTTGTAGGGCAGGGGCTGGTTGGACCAGCCCCAGACGGCCGGGGCGAACAGCAGCAGGCGCTCGGCGGCCGGCGGCCGGTCCGAGGCCATGGCGACGATGGCCAGGGCCCCGCCCATGCTCTCGCCGGCCAGGGCGACCTTGGCCTCGGGATGGGCCTCGCGGACCAGGGCGACGGCGGTGCGGATGTCCTCGATCACCAGCTCGGGCGGCGCCCAGACGCCCCGGTCCGGCGAACGGCCGAAGCCCCGGACGTCGATGGCGTAGGTGGCGATCCCCTGCCCCGCCCAGAACGGGCCGGCCAGATGGAAGGCGTTCGAATAGTCGTTCATGCCGTGCAGGGCGACGATCACGTGGGTGACGGGCCGCCCTTCGGCCGGCAGCCACTTCATCAGGCCCAGCTTCTTGCCGTCGAAGCTGAACAGGCCGTCCTCGTCCAGCCGGGGGCCGCGATAGCCCAGCTCGCCCGGGCCCGGTTGCTGGATGACGGGGGCGCAGGCGGCCAGGCTGGCCATGCAGGCCGCCCCGAGGAGGAGGATCCGACGGTTCATGACGCCAGAATGCCCGCCACTCGGCGGCGAAGATAGGGCGCCACTTCGGCCTCGAACCAGGGGTTGCGCTTGAGCCAGGCGGTGTTGCGCCACGACGGATGCGGCAAGGGGAGGACGCCCTCGTCGACATAGTCCCGCCAGGCCGCGACGGTGTCGGTCATGTTCACCTTCATCCGCCGACCCAACGCCCAGGCCTGGGCATGGCTCCCGACCAGCAGGGTCAGCTCGACCTTGGGCAGGGCCGCCAGCAGTTGCGGCCGCCAGAGCACGGCGCAGCGGGCCGGGGGCGGATAGTCGCCGCCCTTGGGGCTGGTCCCCGGAAAGCAGAAGGCCATGGCCGCGACGCCGATCTCCGGACGACCGTAGAAGGTCTGGCGGTCGACGCCCATCCAGTCGCGCAGGCGCTCGCCCGACGGGTCGTTGAACGGCAGGCCGGTCTCATGCACCAGCCGCCCGGGCGCCTGGCCGCAGATCAGCAGGCGGGTCCCCTCGCCCACCCGCACCACGGGCCTTGGCGCATGCGGCAGGTACGGCGCGCAGGCCCGGCAGGCGGCGATGTCGGCGAGGAGGGCGTCCAGCGGCATGGGCGTTTCAGTTAGCGCGCCGCCGGGGGAAGGCAAGCTTGGGCGGGGCCTATCCCTCGCCGCCCGCTTCGTCCGCAACGTCCTCGAAGCTGGTCGGGTCGTCTTCCTGGCGCAGGCGCAGCCGGTAGACGCCGCGGAATTTCTCCGGGTTCACCGGCTTGTTGTGGCGCAGGATGACGATCTTGCCCTCTCGGGCCAGCTCGATGGCGTTGGTCCGCACATGGCCCAGCAGGCGCTGCCAGCGCTCGGGCTCGATGGCCTTGGCGACCGACATCGGATCGATGGACTTGCCGGCGGCCACGGCGGCCAGCTGGGACAGGATGGTGTCTTGGATCGGGGTGGTCATGGTTTTCGCTCGAGCACGGACCAGACGCCGTCGTGACGGGTGAACATGGTCGTGGAAATGATTTCGGGGTCGCCGGCGAGTTGATCGACGAACGTCGCGACGCGTTGAAGTCGGTCCTTATCCCCGCCATCAATCAGCAGCAAGAGATTGCGCTGCGAGAAGACGGCGACCGGATCGCCGGTCATGGCTACGCCGTGGATTTTCCAGGTGTCCGGCTGGTTGACGAAATTCAGCGCCAGGCTGCTCTCGTTGGTCACCGTCCACACGCCAGGCTCCAGGGTCTCGATCTTCATTCGCCCCATCTTGGCCAATGTATTGGCCTCGGCCCGCGCCCAGGCGGAAGCCTCGTCGGGGAACAGGGAGGTCACCTGATCGGCGGTCGCCATCTGGAAAGTCTCACTCCCATCGACCGCGACGACCTGGATGAAATCACCGGCGAAGGGCCGGGTGAAGAGCTTGATCTTGTCGAAGCCCGGCTGGGTCACATAGCTGGCCGGCCGGATCAGCACGACCAGGTTTTCCTGGGTCGCCGTCGTCGACGAATAGGTCCCCAGGGCCAACCGAGCCATCTGGTCGACGATGGTCTCCAAGGCTTCGGACTTGTTCAGGTAGCGCTCATAGGCATTCCCTATGAAGAGCGAAACCCCGTCCTTGAGCTTGGTTCCCGGCGGCGCGACATGCAGTGTGTCGTCATCGACCAGTTCGACCTTGGCCTTCGGCGCCAGCCTTACGATGGCGTCGCGAACCTCCAACCGGAACTCGACCTTCGACATCACGCCAGCCCAGGCCGGGCTGGCCAACGCGAGCACGACCAGCCCGGCGGCGATCCGCCCCATCCATTTCCCGACGGCCATGAGCCTTCTCCCCGAGTCGTCCGGACTGTGCACGGCGAGCCTGGGGATCGTCACGCCGATTGTTGCTGACATTCGCCGACACGGCCCGACTTGCATGGTTCGCCGCGCGGCCTTAGCTGCATCCTCAAAGACAACGAAGGGGATGGACCATGGACGGCGGCAACGAGATCTGGGACGGCCCCAAGCTGGTGACGCAGGGCGAATGGGCCGGCTGGAGCACCTGGGCGGGGATGGACGCCTTCGAGGACCAGACCGGGCCCTTCTATTTCCGCGAAGAAAACGGGGTCGTCCGCAGCGCCTTCCGCGCCGAGGCCCGCCACATGAACGGCGGCGGCTTCATGCACGGCGGCTGCATGATGACCTTCGCCGACTATTCGCTGTTCTCGATCTCGTGGGCCCACCTGAAGGACGTGCGGGCCGTGACCGTCAGCCTGAACGGCGAATTTCTGGGCCCGGCCAGGACCGGCGACCTGGTGGAATCGAGCGGCGAGGTCACCAAGGCCGGCGGCTCGCTGCTGTTCGTGCGCGGGCTGGTGTCGACGGGCGGCGCGCCGATGCTGAACTTCTCCGGGGTGATCAAGAAGATCAGGGCGCGATAATTCCTCCCCTGTAGGGAGGACCTACACCCCCGCCTTCGCCGCCGGCCGGGCCATCATCCCCTGCAGCCAGCGCTTCACATGGACCAGTTCCGCGTCGGGTCGAAACCGCACCATCCGGGCGAAGTCGATCGCCGTCGCCGCCAGGATGTCGGCCATGGTCAGCCGCGCGCAGGCGATGAAGTCGCTCTCGGCCAGGCGGCGGTCCAGCATCTTCAGCCCCTTCTCGGCCGTCGCCCGGCCATGGGCGGCCACCTCGGGAATCTGGGTCTCGATGGCGGCCAGGGCCGGATGGGCGTGGCGTACGGCCATCATCAGCGGCGTGGCCACCATCATCTCGGTCCGGCGCATCCACATCTCGATCACCGCGGCCTCGCCAGGATCCGCGCCGAACAGGTTGGGCTCTGGATAGCGGCTCTCCAGGTAGCGGCAGATCGCCACCGACTCGGTGATGGTCCGGCCGTCGTCCATCTCCAGGGCGGGCACGTTGGGCAGGCCCGCCTTGGCCAGGTATTCGGGCGTGCGATGCTGGCCGCCGAAGATGTCGACATCGACGACCTCGATGTCCTCGATCCCCTTCTCGGCCATGAACCAGCGCACGCGGCGGGGATTGGGGGCGCGGCGGCTGTCGTGGAGCTTCAAGGGAAATCCTCCCGGCTTGCGCCAGGAGGATGCTTGAGTTCCGCGAAGGAAGGAAAGCCCTTCCGCTACAGCCCGAACCAGCCCCGCGGCATCAGGCCGATCAGCGAGCCGGTCAGGCAGGTGGCCAGGAAGCCGGCCATCATCGCTTTCCAGACCAGGCCCAGCACCTCCTGCCGGCGCGCGGGCACCAGCACCGAGAAGCCGGCGACGTTCATGCCCACCGAGCCGATGTTGGCGAAGCCGCACAGGGCGTAGGTCATGATCATCCGGGTGCGCGGATCCAGCAGTTCGGGACCCACCTTGGCCAGTTGGATGAAGGCGGTGAACTCGGTCAGGATCAGCTTGACGCCCAGCAGGCCGCCGGCGCTGCCGGCCTCCTTCCACGGGATGCCCATGGCCCAGGCCAGCGGCGCGAAGACGATGCCCAGGATGCGGGCGATGCTCAGGTGCTCGCCGCCCACCATCGGCAGGGCGAACAGGATCTTGTCGACCATGGTGGCCAGGGCGATGAACACGATCAGGGTGGCGCCGACGTTCAGGGCGATCTGCAGGCCGTCGGTGGTGCCCTTCATGACCGCGTCGATCGAGCTGCCATAGGTCTTGTCCTCCTCGGCCAGGTCCAGGTCGTCGGACTTCTCGCTGGGGTCGCCGGGCACCATGATCCGGGCCAGCAGCACGCCGGCCGGGGCCGAGATCAGCGAGGCGGCCAGCACGTGGGCGGCGGCGTTGGGCAGGACGTCATGCAGGATGGTGGCGTAGGCCACCATGGTCGAGCCGGACACGCAGGCCATGCCGACCGCGATCAGCATGAACAGCTCCGAGCGGGTCAGGCGCTCCAGATAGGCGCGGATGAAGATCGGCCCCTCGATCTGGCCCATGAAGATGGTGGCGGCGGTGGCCAGGGCGGGCGGGCCGCGCAGGCCCAGGGTCTTCTGGAACAGGAAGCCCAGGCCCTTGGCCAGCCACTTCAGGATGCCCCAGTGCCACAGCAGGGCCGACAGGGCGCAGACCACCAGGATCACCGGCATGACGCGGAAGGCGAACAGGAAGCCGGCCCCCGGATTGGTCTCGGTATAG
>Ga0209758_1001528_pt1 | contig 26711 bp, 26 predicted proteins | sample AraplaMF_Col_mMF_FD_184258 | JGI IMG/M metagenome (GOLD analysis project Ga0209758, IMG submission 184258) | Arabidopsis root microbial communities from the University of North Carolina, USA - plate scrape MF_Col_mMF (SPAdes) (version 2) | ecosystem: Host-associated > Plants > Roots > Endosphere...
CAGGAAGACGGGGCTGTGCAGGCCGGAGGACAGCACGAAGTGGCCTTCGCGCAGGGCGCCGGCGGCGCGGAATTCGTCGAGGACGTCGTCGTTGGTCATGAGGGCTGGATATAGGCCGGTGGGGGCGAGTCTACAAACGCTGTAGAAGGCGGCCATGAGCACCGTGGAATCACTCTCCGAACTCCGCCCCCGCGTCGGCTGCGGCGCGGCGATCCTCGACGGCCAGGGCCGGATCCTGCTGGTCCAGCGCCGCCGCCAGCCCGAGGCCGGCCATTGGGGCCAGCCTGGCGGCAAGCTGGACTGGGGCGAGAACGGCCGCGCCTGCGCCGAGCGCGAGATCCTCGAGGAACTGGGGATCACCATCGTCGCCGGCCCGGTGCTGTGCGTCACCGACATGATCGCCGAAGACAGCCACTGGGTGGCCGTGACCTACCGCGCCGACGGCTGCGTGGGCGAACCGGCGATCCGCGAGCCGCAGGCCCTGGCCGACTGGGGCTGGTTTTCGCTGGACGCCCTGCCCTCGCCCCTGACCGCCGCCACCCTCGACGCGGTCGCCGCGCTTAGGGCATAAGCTCGCCACCGATTTGCGAGGAAGGTCCGCCATGTCCGTCGTCACCCTGAAGCGCTGGAACCTCTCGATGGGCGCCGGCCAGCCGCTGGCGGTGATCGCCGGGCTGAACGTGCTGGAGAACCTGGACCTGGCCCTGGAGGTCGGGCGCGAACTGAAGGCGATCACCGCCGAGCTGGGCCTGCCCTATGTGTTCAAGGCCAGCTTCGACAAGGCCAACCGCTCATCGATCACCAGCTACCGCGGCCCGGGCCTGAAGGACGGCCTGGCCATGCTGGCCGAGGTCAAGGCCAGGCTGGACGTACCGATCGCCACCGACATCCACGAGGTCGACCAGGCCGAGCCGGTCGCCGCCGTCGCCGACCTGGTGCAGATCCCCGCCTTCCTCTGCCGCCAGACCGACCTGATCGTCGCCGCCTCGCGCGCCACGGCCGCCGCCGGCGGCTGGCTGCACGTCAAGAAGGCCCAGTTCATCGCCCCCTGGGACTGCAAGAACATCGTCCACAAGGCCCGCGAAGCCGCGCCGGACCTGCAGATCGTGCTGTGCGAGCGCGGGGCCTCGTTCGGCTATAACAACCTGGTGGTCGACATGCTGGGCATCGCCCAGATGCAGAGCCTGGGCGTGCCGGTGACCATCGACGCCACCCATGCCGTCCAGCTGCCCGGCGCCGACCCGCGCACCGCCGGCGGCTCGACTGGCGGCCGCCGCGAGGGCGTGCCGATCATCGCCAAGGCCGCCGTGGCGGCGGGGGCGGACGGGGTGTTCCTGGAGTTCCACACCGATCCCGACAAGGCCTTGTGCGACGGCCCCAGCTGCCTGCCGCTGAGCGACGCGGCGGGGCTGCTGAAGACCCTGAAGGCGCTGCACGGGGTGGTGCGGGGCTAGAGACGCCGAGCTTTCTCTATTTTTCAGCCGTCATTCCGGGCCTTGTGCCCGGAACCCCTTTGTCCGCCGCAGGTGCGGAGACGTGGCGCGCCAGCGCGCCATTGCACTTCACCGTCAGCCGAACGAGGGGTTCCGGGCACAAGGCCCGGAATGACGAAGCTATTGGGGATGATCGGGAAAGGCGCTGAACGCCCCTACCCCCGCGTCCGGTCCACCGTCTCCACGGTCGGGCAGGTGCGCAGCGCCGCCGAGATGTTGGTCAGGTGCTTGGCGTCGCGGACCTCCACGTCGATGTCGACGTCGAAGAAGTCGCTCTGCCGGTGGTGCATGCGCAGGTTGACGATGTTGCCGCCGGCCTCGCCGATGATCGTGCAGACCTGGCCCAGCACCCCCGGCGCATTGCCGATGGTGGCGTGCAGGCGGGCCAGGGAGACGGTCTCGCGCTCGGCCTCGGGCGTCCAGTTCAGGTCGCGCCAGAGGTCCTCGCGGTCCTCGTATTCGGCCAGCTTGGGACAGTCGATGGTGTGGACGTCCAGGCCCCCATCTTGGTTTTTGGCCCCGTCCTCGCGCAGGATGCCGACGATGCGGTCGCCCGGCACCGGACTGCAGCAGTGGGCGAAGTGCAGCGACACGCCGGGCGTCAGGCCACCGCCGCGCACATAGAGCCGCGCGGCCGTGCCGCCCTCGATCTTGCGCCGCGCCGTGGCCACGGCCACGTCGGTGTCCTTCATGCCCGGGAAGGCCGTCTCCAGCACCTGGCTGGGCGAGACCCGGCCGCGGCCGACCGCGTCGAACAGGGCCTCCTCGGTCTCCAGGGCGTAGCGTTCGAGGATCGGCCGCAGCGAGACGTCCTTCAGCTTCTTGCCGGCCCGCTCGAACACCTGCTCCACCGAGGCCCGGCCCAGGCGCAGGAACTCTTCCTTCTCGGTCTGGCGGATGTGGCGGCGGATGGCCGAGCGCGCCCGGCCGGTCACCGTCAACGACCGCCAGTCCGGCGGCACCACGGGCTTGGAGCCCCGGATCACCTCGACCACGTCGCCGTTGTTGAGCAGGGTGCGCAGCGGCTTGAGCTCGCCGTTGATCTTCACCCCGATGCAGGTGTCGCCGACGCTGGTGTGGACCGCGTAGGCGAAGTCCAGCGGCATGGCGCCCCGCGGCAGACTGACCAGCTTGCCCTTGGGGGTGAAGACGAACACCTGGTCGAGGAACATCTCCAGCTTGGCGTGCTCGACCAGTTCCTCGGCGTCGCCGCCGTGTTCCAGCACCTGGACCAGCTGGCGCAGGTTGGCCAGCGGATCGCGGCCGCCGGCCGCCTCCATGCCTTCCAGGTCCAGGCCGTACGAGGCGTCCTTGTAGCGGAAGTGGGCGGCCACGCCCTCCTCGTTGACCCGGTCCATGGCCTCGGTGCGGATCTGCATCTCGATGCGCATGCCGCGCGGCCCCACCACCGTGGTGTGCAGCGAGCGGTAGTTGTTGCGCTTGGGCGTCGAGATGAAGTCCTTGAAGCGGTCGGGCACGCTGGACCAGGCGCGATGCACCACGCCCAGGGCCCGGTAGCAGTCCTCCTCGCTGTCGACGATCACCCGGAAGGCGTAGATGTCGGACATCTGCGAGAAGCCGATCGACTTGCGCTGCAGCTTGCGCCAGATCGAATAGGGCGACTTCTCGCGGCCGAAGACCCGGGCCGGCAGGCCGGCCGATTCCAGGCGGGCGGCGATCTCCTGGCTGACCAGGGCGACCGCCCCGCCCTGCTCGGCGCGCAGGGTGTCCAGGCGGCGGATGATCGCGTTGCGGGCCACCGGATTGGTGTGCTCGAAGGAAAGTTCCTCCAGCTCGGTGCAGATGCGGTGGCAGCCGATGTTGCGGGCCAGGGGCGCGTAGATGTCGCGCGTCTCGCGGGCGATGCGCTCGCGCTTGGCCTGGCTCTTGATGAAATGCAGCGTCCGCATGTTGTGCAGACGGTCGGCCAGCTTGACCAGCAGGACCCGGACGTCCTTGGAGATGGCCAGGATGAACTTGCGCAGGTTCTCGGCCTGGCGGGCGTGCTCGGCCTGCAGCTCCAGCTTCGACAGCTTGGTGACGCCCTCGACCAGTTCGCCGATCTCGTCGCCGAACAGCTTGGCGATTTCTTCCTTGGTGACCGGGGTGTCCTCGATCACGTCGTGCAGCAGGGCCGTGACGATGGTCGCGGTGTCCAGCCGGTACTCGGTCAGGATGCCGGCCACCTCGATCGGGTGGGCGTAGTAGGGGTCGCCGCTGGCCCTCGTCTGGCTGCCGTGCATGCGCATGGCGTAGACATAGGCGCGGTTCAGCAGGGCCTCGTCCGCCGTTGGATCGTAGGCGTGGACGCGCTCGATCAGCTCGTACTGGCGCAGGAACTTCTGGCGGGGCTTGGCGGAAGACGCGGGCGGGGCCGGCGCCGGGTCGTTGGCGGGCGCCACAGACGACGACGCGCCCGATTCGGAATCGGGCGCGCGTTCGGAAGGAGCGGCGGCGGGCGCCGCTTCGAGAATGAGAGGGTCTGCGCCGTCGGGGCTCAGTACCGCTCCTCCTGACCGCCGTCGCGGTCGCTCTGCAGGGCGCGGACCAGTTCCAGTTCGCTCATCTGCATGTGGGTGGGATCGGCCAGCAGGGCGAGGGTTTCGGCCTCTTCCTCGGCTTCGGTGTGCTCGTCCACGCGCTGCAGCGTGGTGATCAGCTGTTCCTTCAGGCCCTCGTGATCGACCACGTCGTCGGCGATCTCGCGCAGGGCGACGACGGGGTTCTTGTCGTTGTCGCGATCGACGAGCAGCGAGGCGCCGGCCGAGATGCCGCGCGCGCGATGGGCGGACAGCAGGACCAGAGCGAAGCGGTTGGGAACCTTCTCGACGCAATCTTCGACGGTGACGCGGGCCATGAATTCCTCGGGCTATGAGCCTTGGTTATCGCAAAATAGGGTCTGCGGCGGCGTTACACAACGCCGCATCGGCAGAGTCCCGGCTTTCGCGAGGGGGCGCTTATGCCGGGTTTGCGAAAAGAAGTCCAGCGGGACGGCGCGCGAGGCCAGCTTCCGGTGGCCCGGCGCGTCTTGAAGCCCCGCTTTAGGATGAGAATCCGGACCGACCGGTCGCCATCAGGTGTCGAGGCAAGGACGGCTTTCGACCCGTTGCGGACTCTCTCCGCCCATTGCGCATGTGCGACTACCGACGCCCACCACTTGAGTCGCGCCCTGAAGCGCCTGCAAACAAGATACGCTTAAGGGTCGGCCAATATGGCCGTCGAGGATAGGTTGGAGTTCGTCCTTTGATTGCCTGCCGAAAGGCAAATGGCCTGAAGGCGAGGTAAAGATCACGCTCGCTGTTGCTTACGACTATCCCTCGGGACCACGCGTTTGCGTACCAGACCCACTGCCCCTCAACCATTTCGAAAGCGGTGGCCAAGATTTCGTTATGGGGCGTGCTCATCCATTGAGCTTATCAAGCCAAGCTTCCGTTTCCCACCCTTCTCGGACCTTGGCGCAGCCAGCTTGTGGATCCTAGCGCCTGCCTTGCGGATAGATCGTCTCGCCGCGCTCCAGCATGGCCACGAACGTCTCGATCTTCTTCTTGCGCCCCGCCTCCGTCTTCATGTTGTGGACGCGGAAGGCCAGGGCGAAGCGGTTCTGTTCGGAGAGCTTCGCCGCCATCGCCTTGGCCTCGGGGCTGGCGTCGATCGCGGCCTGCAGGTCGTCGGGGATCTTCATGGCCTTGCCGCTGCCATAGGCGCGGTCCCAGCGGCCGTCGGCCTTGGCCGCCTCGACCTCGCGCAGGCCATGCGGCGTCATTCGCCCTTCGGCCACGAGGCGGGCGACATTGTCGACATTGATCTGGCTCCAGATGCTCTTGCGGCCGCGCGGCGTGTAGCGCTGCAGGAAGCTGCGGTCGTCGAAGCCCTTGCGCACGGCGTCGATCCAGCCCCAGCACAGCACCACGTCGATCGCCTGCTTGGCGTTGATCGAGGGCAGGCCCGAGCCGACCTTGTGGATCTTGATCCAGACCTCGCTCTGCTTGTCATGGTGACGCGAGAGCCAATCGTAAAAGGCGTCGGCGTCGACAAACTCGCGGACGTGGTCGGGGTTGACCTCGATGGCGGCCATTCAAGCTTCCTCTCGCACCACCCGATCGCGCCCTACCAGACCTTCACCCGCTGCGCGGGCGGCAGGTACAGCGGGTCGCCCGGCTTGATCCCGAAGGCGTCGTACCAGGCGTCGAGGTTGCGCACGGTCAGGGCGCGGTAGCGGGCCGGGGCGTGGCCATCGGTGATCAGCGCCTGGCGCAGCGAGGCGTCGCGCGAATAGCTCAGCCAGCTCTGGGCGTAGGCCAGGAAGAACCGCTGGTCGCCGGTCAGGCCGTCGATCACCGGGGCCGGCTTGCCGCCCAGCGAGGCGTGGTAGGCGTCCAGGGCCGCGGCCAGGCCGGCGACGTCGGCGATGTTCTCGCTGAGGGTCTGCTTGCCGTTCACGCCCAGGTCGGGGAACGGCTTGTAGCCGTCGAACTGCAGGGCCAGGGCCGCGCCCGCCTTCTGGAAGTGGGCGAAGTCGGTGGGCGTCCACCAGTTGCGCAGGCGACCCTGGCTGTCGAACTGCGCGCCCTGGTCGTCGAAGCTGTGGCTGATCTCGTGGCCGATGGTGGCGCCGATCGCACCATAGTTGGCGGCGGCGTCGTAGCTGGAATCGAAGTTGGGGGCCTGCAGGATCGCGGCCGGGAAGTTCAGGCCGTTCAGCATCGGCAGATTCACGGCGTTGACGGTCTGGGGCGTCATCACCCACTCGCCGCGATCCACCGGCTTGCCCAGCTTGGCCTTGGCGGTGGCGTAGTCGAAGGCCTCCGAACGCTGGACGTTGCCCAGGGCGTCGCCGCGCACGATCGTCAGGCCCGAATAGTCGCGCCATTTGTCGGGATAGCCGACGCCGACCTTCAGCACCTCGACCTTGCGATGGGCCTCGGCCTTGGTCTCGGGCGCCATCCAGTCCAGCCCGTCGATGCGCTTCTCGAAGGCGACCTTCATGGTGTCGACCATGGCCGAGACCTCGGCCTTGGATTGGGCCGGGAAATACTTGTCGACATAGAGCTGGCCGACCGCCTCGCCGAGCACGGCGTTTGTCGAGTTGACGCCGCGCTTCCAGCGGGCCGCCAGTTGCGGCGTGCCTTGCAGGGCCGCGCCGTAGAAGGCGAAGCGCTCGTCGACGAAGGCCTTGGGCAGCAGATTGCTGTAGTGGTCCAGCAGGTGGAAGGTCAGGTAGTCCTTCCAGGTCTCCAGGCTTTCCTCGTCTGCGATCTTGCCCAGGCCCACGACCATGGTCGGGTGCCAGACGATGAAGCGCGGCTGGTCGGCCAGGCCCGCGGCCGTGAAGAAGGTCGTCCAGTCCAGGCCCGGGGCCCTGGTCGGGAAGTCGGCCTGGGTCCAGCTGTTGTTGGCCTTCTGGACGTCGGCGCTGTCGGCGCGACTGCCCGAGACCTGGGCGATCCGGGTTTCCAGGGCCATGATCCTGGCCGCCTTGGCCTCGGCGTCGGCGACCCCGCCCAGGGCCAGGATCTTGGCGACGTGGGCTACGTACTTGGCGCGGGCGTCCTGCATGGAGGCGCTGTCGCCGACATAGTACTGCCGGTCGGGCATCCCCAGACCGCCCTGCAGCAGGAACGGCGCGTACTTGCTGGTGTCGTCGAACGCCGGCGAGACCCACAGGCCCAGCACGTTGTCGGTGTAGAAGTCGGTGGAATTGAGGGCGTCGACGTCGGCCCGGATATTGCCGCCCAGCACGGCGGCCAGGGCCTTCTTGTCCTTGATCGCCGCGATGCGGGCCAGGTCGGCCTTCAGCGGCGTGATCCCCCTGGCCTCGATCGCCGCCTCGTCCATGTAGCTGGCGTAGTAGTCGCCGACCTTCTGGCCGTCGCCCGCGCCGCCCGCCTTGGCGGCCCCCTGGATCAGGTCGACGGTCCGCTTGGCGGCTTCCTCGACCATCACCGCGCTCTTGCCGTAGCTGCTGCGGTCGGCCGGGATCGGGTGGGCCTTGACCCATTCGCCGTTGGCGTAGGCCCAGAAGTCGCCGCCCGGCGCGACCGACTTGTCGAAGCTGGTCTGGTCGACGCCGCTCTTGTCGCCGGCCCAGGCGGCCGAGGTGAAGGCGGGAGCCGCGGACATCACCGCGCAGGCGGCGGCGCAGGCGAGCAGCGAACGGGTCAGGGTCATGCAAGGAGGTCCCAAAGGCGCGCGCTCGACGGCGCTCAGCGCGAAGTTTGGGAGGACTATCGAGCGACCTTGATCGGCGCGCGAATTAAAGTTTGGCAATGTGCCGGGCGCCGCATGACGTCGGGGACACACACTCACCCCACAGCCAGTGGTGCATCTGGCGAGGCCTGCGGGTGAGTGTGTGTCCCCGCCTAACCGTCCCCGCCTAAGCCACGGGCGTCGCGTCGGCTCCCACGATCGACGTCGCCGCCAGATCCGCCGCCGTCCGGCCGCTGACCGGATGACGCCACTCCGGCGCGATCTGCGCCAAAGGCCCCATCACGAACAGGCGCTCATGGGCTCTTGGATGCGGCACGACCACCGTCCCGTCCAGCACCGCGCGGCCGTGGGCGATCAGGTCGAGGTCCAGGGTGCGGGGCGCGTTGGGCTCCGCGCGCACCCGGCCAAAGCGGGCTTCGAGGCGGTGCAGGGCCGCCAGCACCGCGTGCGCCGACAGCCCCGTCTCGACCAGGACGACCCCGTTGAGATAGGCTGGCGCGGCCGGGTCGGGCCAGGCGGCCGAGGTCCACCAGGCGGAACGTCCAGCCACCGCCAGGCCCTCCGAGCCCAGGGCGTTGACCGCCGCATCGAGCAACGCCTCGCGACTCGGGTATGATCCGGGCAGGCTGCAGCCCAGGGCGACCACCACCGCCTGATCGAGCCATTTTTGATCGTTCTGATTTTTCAAGGAATTCCGATCACGTGACCTTCTACCCGACCGAGCGCCTGGCGCTGTTCATCGACGGGGCCAACTTCTTCTCCGCCGCCAAGGCGCTGGGCTTCGACATCGACTACCGCAAGCTGCTGGACGAGTTCCGCAAGCGCGGGGTGCTGGTGCGCGCCTATTACTACACCGCCATCGCCGAGAACGAGGAGTATTCCCCGATCCGGCCGCTGGTCGACTGGCTGGACTACAACGGCTTCACCCTGGTGACCAAGCCGGCCCGCGAGTTCACCGACAGCCAGGGTCGCAAGCGCTGGCGCGGCGACATGGACATCGAGATCGCCGTCGACATGCTGGAGATGGCCCAGACCGTCGACCACCTGGTGCTGTTCTCGGGCGATGGCGACTTCCGGGCCCTGGTCGCGGCCGTCCAGCGCAAGGGCCGCCGCGTCACCGTGGTCTCCACGATGAAGAGCCAGCCGCCGATGACCAGCGACGACCTGCGTCGCCAGGCCGACAACTTCGTGGACCTGGCCGACCTGGGGAACATCATCGGCCGCCCGCAGCGCTCCGGCGGCCTGCCCCGCTTCGTCACCGACCCCGCCCGCGGTTCGGCCCAGCACGACGACGCCGACGAGGACTGAGCATGGGTCAGCACTCCAACATCTCCGGCGAGGTCGTGCCCTCGCCCGCCGAGCCGCCGCGCGACTGCCCGCTGTGCCCGCGGCTGGTGGCCTATCGCCGCGAGAACCAGGACCTGTATCCGGACTGGTTCAACGGCCCCGCCCCGTCGTTCGGCGACCACGAGGCCCGGCTGCTGGTCGTGGGCCTGGCCCCCGGCCGCAAGGGCGCCAACCGCACCGGCCGGCCCTTCACCGGCGACTATGCCGGGACCCTGCTCTACGACACCCTGATCAAGTACGGCTTCGCCACTGGCAAGTTCGAGGCCCGGCCCGACGACTCCTTGCGGCTGGTCGGCAGCGCGGTGACCAACGCCGTGCGCTGCGCCCCGCCCGGCAACAAGCCCGAGACCTCGGAGGAGAACAACTGCCGGCCGTTCCTGACCGCGCGGCTGGAGATGTTCCCCCGCCTCAAGGCCATCGTCACCCTGGGCGACGTCTCGCGTCGCAACCTGCTCAAGGCCCTGGGCCTGAAGGCCTCGGCGGGCTTGCCCGGCCACGGCACGGAGTTCCAGGCCGGGCCCTATCGGGTGTTCAACAGCTACCATTGCTCGCGGCTGAACACGAACACCGGCCGGCTGACGACGCCGATGTTCGAGGACCTGTTCGGGCGCGTGAAGGCCTATCTGGACGCCAATCCGTAGGGGCCACGTCCGAGGCCGGGGACAGGCGCATGCGCCTGTCCCCGCTCCAGCTCACCACACCAGCCCCGTCGTCTTCAGCCGCACCCGCGCCAGGGTGTGGTTCGAGGCCAGGAACAGGGTGCGCCCGTCCTCGCCGAACGCGCAGTTGGCGATGGCCGCGCCCGTCTCGATCACCCCGATCAACTCGGCCTGGGGCGTCAGCACCAGCACCCCGCCCGGTCCCGTGGCGTAGAGCCGGCCGTCGGTGTCCAGGCACATCCCGTCCGGCAGGCCCAGGCCGCCGGCCGCGCGCAGCGGCGTGGCGTCGAAGAACAGCGCCTTCGAGGTCGGAAAACCGTCCGGCCCCAGGTCGTAGACCACCAGCTTGGGGTCCTCCGGATCCGAAACCGAGACGTAGAGCCGGTCCTGGTCTGGCGACAGGGCCACGCCGTTCGGAAAGGTCAGCTCGGCGTCCAGCAGGTCCAAGCGCCCGTCCGGGGCCAGGCGGTAGACGCCGTTGAAGTCCAGCTCGCGCAGCGGCGAGGCGTTGCGACCTTTCAGGCCATAGGTCGGGTCGGTGAAATAGATCGCCCCCGTCCTGGCCACCGCCAGGTCGTTGGGGCTGTTGAACCGCTTGCCCCGCCAGCGGTCGACCAGGAAGGTCTTGCCCCGCGTCTTCAGGTCGATCCTGGCCAGGGCCCGGTTGCCGTGATCGCAGGCCAGCAGGCCGCCGGCGGCGTCCAGCGCCATGCCGTTCTGGCCCGGCTCGGCGAAGGCGTCGGTGGGCGGGCCGGCATAGCCCGACGGGTTGAGGACTTCGCTGACGCCGTCCGCCGCGCTCCAGCGGTACATCACGTTGCCCGGCACATCGGAGAACACCAGGTAGCCGCCGTCGCGCACCCAGACCGGGCCTTCGGTCCAGATGAAGCCGTCAGCCAGCTGCTGGATCTCGGCGTCCGGCGCGATCACGGCGTCGAGTTTTGGCGAGAGACGATGGATCCGGCCGACGGTGGGATAGGTCATGGCGGAGACCTGGCTCACGAGCGCACCCTCGGCAACGCGTCCAGCCATCTTGCGTAGGCCTCCTCGCGCACATTGACGCTCACCGTCGGCGTCAGCACCTCCGCCTCCGGCCGCGCCTTCACCGCGTCTTCGAGCGAGCCATAGACCCCCGCCCCCACCCCGGCGAACAGGGCCGCGCCCAGGGCGGTGGTCTCCTGGTAGCTGGCGCGGTGCACGGGAATGCCGGTCAGGTCGGCCAGGCGCTGGCTGAACCAGGCGCTCTTGGCCATGCCGCCGTCGATGCGCAGGGCCGCGTCCTCGAAGGCCGAAGGGGCGTCGGCCCGCATGGCCTCGATCAGGTCGCGCCCCTGGAAGACGCAGGAGTCGAAGGTCGCCTGGGCGATCTCGGCCAGCCCCGCGTCGCGGGTCAGACCGAACACCGCGCCCCGCGCCTCGGCGTCCCACCAGGGCGCGCCCAGGCCGGTGAAGGCCGGGACCACCACCACGCCGTGGTCGCCGCGCGCCGAGCGGGCCAGGGCCTCGGCCCCGCGCGGACCGCCGGTGACGCCCAGCCCCTCGTTCAGCCACTGGATCGCCGCCCCGGCCACGAAGATCGAGCCTTCCAGGGCGTAGGTCGTCCGGCCGCCGACCCGCGCCGCCACGGTGGTCAGCAGGCGCGAGGCCGAGCGGGGCCGGTCCTCGCCGGTATTGACCAGCATGAAGCCGCCGGTGCCGTAGGTGACCTTCATCTCGCCGGGGCGGATGCAGCCCTGCCCCATCAATGCCGCCTGCTGGTCGCCGGCCACGCCGCGGATCGGCAGCGGCCGGCCCAGGATGTCCGGGGTCACCTGGCCGTAGTCGGCCGCGCAGTCCAGCACCGCCGGCAGCAGGGACCGGGGCACGTCCAGCAGGGCCAGCATCTCGTCCGACCAGTCCTGGGCCTGGATGTCGAACAGCAGGGTGCGCGAGGCGTTGGTGGCGTCGGTGAGGTGGGCTTTGTTCCCCGTCAGTCGCCAGATGACCCAGGTGTCTATGGTGCCGCAGAGCAGTTCCCCCGCCTCGGCCCGTCGCCGGGCGCCGGGGACCTTGTCCAGGATCCAGGCGATCTTCGTGCCCGAGAAATAGGGGTCCAGCAGCAGGCCGGTGGCGGCGGTGACCGCCGGCTCGTGGCCCTCGGCCCGCAGGCGATCGCAGACGTCGGCGGTGCGACGGTCCTGCCAGACGATGGCCGGATGGATCGGGCGGCCGGTGGCCTTGTCCCAGACCACCACGGTCTCGCGCTGGTTGGTGATCCCCAGGGCGACGATGTCGGCGCTGTCGCGGTCGCATTTCTCGACGGTGTCGCGCAGCACGCCCACGCAGGCGGCGTAGATCTCGTCGGCGTCATGCTCGACCCAGCCGTCGCGCGGATAGCTCTGGCGCAGCGGCCGGCTGGCGTCGCACACCGGCTTGCCATCGGCCTGGAACAGGATGGCCCGGGTGCTGGTCGTGCCCTGATCGAGCGCGAGGATCAGAGGTTGGCCCATGCGTCTTGCATCTCCCTGGCGGTCTTGCCGACGGTCTTTTTTCCTGCGGCATCGGGACGCTTGTCATCGTCCGTGCGTGATTCCCCTGTTTAAGCATGTTTTCATCTGACGCCGCCAAGGTCGGTCTTGGTTAAGCTTGGATTTCGAGGAGGCTGGTGAGCCAGTCCGCCCAGACCGCGCAGCTTTTGTCCCTGGCCCGCAGCCGCGAGCCGGCCGATCGCGAGCGCCTGCTCAACGGCATCGTCGAGATGTGCGACGCCGGCCAGGCCGAGGGTCGTCCGACCGCGCCCGAGGTCCAGGTCCTGCTCGACTCGATCTTCATGACCCTGGTGGTCGAGGCCGAGCGCGACATCCGCGCCCGCCTGGCCCAGAGCCTGGCCGACGCCGCCTGGGCGCCGCCGGCCCTGATCAACATCCTGGCCCTGGACGAGATCGAGATCGCCCGCCCGATCATCGCCCGCAGCCCGATCCTGCAGGACCGCGACCTGATCCGCCTGCTGGTCCAGGCCACGCTGGAGCACCAGATCGAAATCGCCCGCCGCCCGCAGCTGTCGCCGGCCGTGGTCGAGGCCATCCTGGCCAAGGACGAGTCGGCCGTGCTGACCGCCCTGGCCTCCAACCCCACCGCCCAGATCTCGCCGGAAGACCTGCGCCGCCTGGTCGACAGGGCCCGCGACGTGGTCGCCCTGCGCTCGCCCCTGGCCCGGCATCCCAACCTCTCCGGCGACCTGGCCGAGCAGCTCTACCTGTGGGTGGGCCGGGCGCTGCGCGACGCCCTGACCGCCCGCTTCCAGCTGGACCCCGACCGGATGGCCAAGGCCGTCGAGACCGCCCTGCGCGGCGCCCATTCCGGCGCGGCCGTGGTCGACGACGGGCCGGTCGTCGAGCAGTCGGAGGACCGCGAGGAGATGGAGGCCGCGCTGGTCGAGAAGCTGGACGCCGCCGGCCAGCTGCGGCCCGGCTACCTGCTGCGGGTGCTGCGCGAGCGCCGCCTGCCGCTGTTCCTGTTCGCCCTGGCGCGCCTAGGCCGCTTCGACATCCGCCAGGTGCGGCGAGCGGTCGACAGCAACCGTCCCGAACTGCTGGCCCTGGCCTGCTCGGCCGTGGGCATCGACCGCAGCGTCTTCCCGACCATCCTGGCCCATGTGCGCGAACTGAACGGCGGCCGTCCCGGCGGCGGCGCCGAAGCCGCCCGCAAGGCCAGTGGCGCCTTCGGCCCCTTCGCTCCCGACATCGCGGCCATGGCGTTCCGGCGGGCGGTCAGCGCGGCCTAGTCAGGACCATCCACGCTCGCATCCTTCGTTGTCATCCCGGCCAAGCGCTTAGCGCGCCGATCCGGGACCGATGCGTGAACTCTGCGCTTCCGGCGGTCCCGGATCGGCGCTTCGCTTGTCCGGGATGACAAGCTTTTGAGAGCGCCGACCACCAAGCGCCCATACCAAAAGCCTGGTTTGACAACCCGCCGCCGATCCAGCCACTTGGCGCCATGTTCCAGCCCCTGCCCTTCGTGACTCGCCTGACCTTCAAGGCCAGTGACCGCCCCGAGGCGATCGAGGCCAAGGAACGGCTGATCGCCCGCTACGGCGATGTCGGCGACGAGAGCGCCCAGGTGATCGTGGCCCTGGGCGGCGACGGCTTCATGCTGGAGACCCTGCACGACACCCTGCAGCGCCAGACGCCGATCTACGGCATGAACCGCGGCTCGGTCGGCTTCCTGATGAACGAGTACAGCGAGGACGGCCTGCTGGAGCGGATCAACGCCGCCGAGCGGGCCGTGATCCATCCGCTGGCCATGGTCGCCATCGACGCCAACCGCAAGCAGCATCGGGCCCTGGCCATCAACGAAGTGTCGCTGCTGCGCCAGACCCGCCAGACCGCCAAGCTGCGCATCAGCATCGACGGCAAGGTGCGGATGGGCGAGCTGGTCTGCGACGGCGCCCTGCTGGCTACGCCGGCCGGCTCCACGGCCTACAACCTGTCGGCCCATGGCCCGATCATCCCGATCGGCGCCCAGGTCCTGGCCCTGACGCCGATCAGCGCCTTCCGCCCTCGGCGCTGGCGCGGCGCGCTTTTGCCGCAGACAGCTAGGGTGACGTTCGAGATCCTGGAGTGCGATAAGAGACCGGTAAGCGCCGTGGCCGACAATTTCGAGGTTCGCGACGTCGTCGAGGTCCACATCGCCGAGGACAGCAGCGCCAGCCTCTCCATGCTCTTCGACGCAGGTCGAAGCCTAGAGGAACGGGTTTTGACGGAGCAGTTCTCGGCCTGACAACACGAAGGATTATTGGTCCGGGCGTCCCCCGCCCATTGGTCTGATAGAAACGGGCGTCTCATCTAATGTTAACGCCTTGATCCTATATTGCAGACCAATGCCCAGGGAGAAGCGTCCGTGACCAACAAGTCCGCCGCGGAAGTGATTCAGGTGCCGAACATGCTCAAGCTCAAGGTTGGCGGACGAGGCGGGATCGACATGGCGGCCATCGCCAAGGCCGAAGCCGCCCTGAAAAGCCTGTCGGGCAACTTCGCCCAATGGCTGAACGACGAGATCGTCAAGCTGGAGGCCGCCCGCCAGGACGTTCGCGCCCAGGGCCTGACCGCCGTGACGGTCGAGACCCTCTACCTGCGCGCCCATGACCTGAAAGGCCTGGGCGCCACCTACGAATTCCCGCTGATCACCCGCCTGGCCGGCTCGCTGTGCAAGCTGATCGACGATCCGGCGACCCGCCTGGCCGCGCCGATGTTCCTGGTCGACGCCCACATCGACGCCATCAAGGCCTGCGTGCGCGACGACATCAAGGTCGACACCCATCCGGTGGGCAAGGTCCTGGCCGCCGAGCTGGAAGGCCGCGTGGCGGAGTATCTGGCGGGCTGACTTCGCCGCCGTCGCCCAAGGTTCCGAAAAGCCCTGGCTCAGCGCCGGGGCTTTTTTCTTGACGCTTTGTCGCCGTGCGCACCGGCGCGTCGTGCGGGCTCCTCGCCCCTGAACCTTCGCGACAGTTCGAGAAGTGTGGGTGGCGGACTTAGCCGCGTTTGCCAACGGTGCAAGCCGTGCGGGCCGCGTCACCGAATTTTGCGCGCGAGAGCCATGTGAAATCCTTCTTGCTCCCGTCGAAGTCGGCCGAACGAACACTCCATTCGGCGAACAGGGAGTTCGGGCCGCCCACGAAGACGTACGCGAAGCGTGGATAGGTCGGATCAGATTGAGCGAGTGCGAACAGTTCGGCTTCGCGACCATCCGGCAAACTCACGTGCCCAACGTGTTTGATATAGGCCTGATCACGTGGAAGTTCGTGGCTCCACCCTTCGACGGTGAAGCGAAAGGCGTCGCCATTAATCGAGACGGACGGATTGTCCTCGAATGCCTTTTCATTCCCGAGCACATCCACCGACATGCCCCATTTGCAGATACGAACGGGCCCCGACAAGTGACGGATGGATGGGCGCGGGGGGTGTACGTCCACATTCGGCGCGGGCAGTGGACCCGCTATAGGTAGCTCGGGAGATGGCGACATCGCGCGGCTTGTGGTGTCCACCTCGATCCTCATCGGATTGGGCTGCCCGGCCGGTGCATAGGGTGAATAGACGAACGTGGAGAGAGCGCCGCCAGCGGGTTCAAGCGACGCGCATCCACACAAGGTGAACGCAAGTATGACGAACCTACACGCTCTCATGGGCGTCGCCCCTGCACGCAGCTTGTCGCAAAACTGCGCCGCGCAACGATCGTCGTCAACGCGCTGACAAACGCCGGCGACGGATTGACGGCGAAATCTCATCCTCGTCGAAGCCCCCGCGTTTGACGGCGGGCCAGGCGAGATCGACGCCTATTCCGCGATCCCGTTCAACCGCTTGGCGGCGCTGACGGTGTTGGCCAGCAGCATGGCGATGGTCATCGGCCCCACGCCGCCGGGCACCGGAGTGATGGCCCCGGCCACCTCTTTGGCCGCCTCGAAGTCGACATCGCCGACCAGGCGGGTCTTGCCGTCTTCCTTGGGAATGCGGTTGATGCCGACGTCGATGACGGTGGCGCCCGGCTTGATCCAGTCGCCCTTGACCATCTGCGGCCGGCCGACCGCGGCCACCAGGATGTCGGCCTCGCGGCAGACGGCGGCCAGGTCCTGGGTGCGCGAGTGGGCGATGGTGACGGTGCAGTCGGCGGCCAGCAGCAGCTGGGCCATCGGCTTGCCCATCAGGTTGGAGCGGCCGACCACCACCGCCCGCTTGCCGCGCAGGTCGCCGACCACGTCCCTAAGCAGCACCATGCAGCCGGCCGGGGTGCAGGCGGTCAGGGCCGGCAGGCCGCTGGCCAGGCGCCCAGCGTTGGTCACGGTCAGGCCGTCGACGTCCTTGTCGGGCGAGATCGCCGCGACGATCGCGGCCTGGCTCATGTGGTCGGGGACGGGGAACTGCACCAGCACGCCGTGGATGGCGGGGTCGTCGTTCAGCCGCTCGACCAGCGACAGCAGTTCGGCCTGGCTGGTCTCGGCCGGCAGGCGGTGGGTCTCCGAATGCATGCCGGCCGCCAGGGTCTGCTCGCCCTTGCTGCGCACATAGACCTGGCTGGCGGGATCCTCGCCGACCAGCACCACGGCCAGGCCCGGCGTCAGGCCGTGCTCGGCCTTCAGGCCGGCGACCTCGGCGGCGACCTGCTCGCGAAGCCGCGCGGCGAAGGCCTTGCCGTCGATGATTCTGGCTTGCGACATCCCGGTCTCCTGTTTGGCGTTGCCTAACCCCTACCCTCGCGCCGCGCAATATCCGCCGCGACACGCAGGAAGTCGCTTGGGCTTCGTCCAATCATGCTAGAGCCGAAGCATGGTCTCCGCGTCACCGACCCAACGCGCCGACGTCGTCCTGGTGGGCGGCGGGCTGGCCAACGGCCTGATCGCCCTGCGGCTGAAGAGCCTGCGGCCCCGGCTGCGCGTCATCCTGCTGGAACAGGGCCCGACCCTCGGCGGCGAGCACACCTGGTGCCATTTCGCCACCGACGTCGACGCGGTCGAGACCGGCTGGCTGCGGCCGCTGATCGTCCACCGCTGGTCGGGCTACGAGGTTCGCTTTCCCGCTCACCGGCGGCAACTGCCGACCGACTACCTGGCCATCACCTCGCAGCGCCTGCACCAGGTGGTCGGCGCGGCCCTGGGACCGGACGCCTGGCTGTCGGCCACCGTGTCGGACGTCAATCCGCACCAGGTGACCCTGGCCGACGGCCGGATCATCGCGGCGGGCGCCGTGATCGACGGCCGCGGCCCGCGCAAGAGCCGCAGCCTGGCCCTGGGCTACCAGAAGTTCGTCGGCCAGGGCGTGCGCCTGGCCGCCCCGCACGGCCTGACCCGGCCGATCATCATGGACGCCACGGTCTCGCAGGAGGACGGCTACCGCTTCGTCTACGTCCTGCCGCTGGACGCCACGCGCCTGCTGATCGAGGACACCCGCTACAGCGACGGCCCGGCCCTGGACCGCCCCGCCCTGCGCCGCGCCATCGCCGCCTACGCCGAGGCCCAGGGCTGGACCATCGTCCAGGTCGAGCGCGAGGAGGACGGCGTCCTCCCCATCGCCCTGGGCGGCGACATCGACGCCTACTGGCGCGAGGCGCGGCCGCACGTCGCCGAGGTCGGCCTGCGCGCCGCCCTGTTCCAGCCGACCACCGGCTATTCCCTGCCCGACGCCGCCCGCCTGGCCGAGACGATCGCCGCCCTGCCCCGGATCACCAGCGCCAGCGTCCGCGCCTGCGTCGAGGCCCAGTCCAAGGCCGTCTGGCGGCGGCGGCGCTTCCTGCGCCTGCTGAACCGCATGCTGTTCCGCGCCTGCGCACCGCAGGACCGCTACAAGGTGCTGGAGCGCTTCTACCGGCTGTCGCCCGGCCTGATCCAACGCTTCTACGCCGCGCGGCTCAGCCGGTGGGACAAGGCGCGGATCCTGATCGGCAAGCCGCCCGTGCCGATCTCGGCGGCCATCAAGTGCATCGACGAAGGCTCGGTGCTCGGAGGACAAGACGCATGACCGTGACCAAGCCCAGGGCGGCCGTGATCGGCGCCGGATTTGGCGGCCTGGCCCTGGCCATTCGCCTGCAGTCCAGCGGTTTCGACGTCACCGTCTTCGAGGGCCGCGAGAAGCCCGGCGGCCGGGCCTATGTCTGGCATGACGAGGGCTTCACCTTCGACGCGGGCCCGACGGTGATCACCGATCCCGACTGCCTGAAAGAGCTGTTCGCCCTCTCGGGCCGCAGGATCGAGGACTATGTCGAGCTGCTGCCGGTCGATCCGTTCTACCGCCTGGTCTGGGAGGACGGCGACGTCTTCGACTACGTCAACGACCAGGAAAAGCTCGACGCCCAGATCGCCGCCCGCAACCCGGCCGACGTCGAGGGCTATCGCCGCTTCCACGCCTATTCCGAGGAACTGTACCAGAAGGGCTATGTCGAGCTGGGGGCCGTGCCGTTCCTCGACTTCGGCGCCATGCTCGCCAACGCCCCGGCCCTGATGAAGCTGCAGGCCTGGCGCAGCGTCTATGACAAGGTGGCCGGCTTCGTGAAGGACGAGCACGTGCGCCAGGCGCTGTCGTTCCACAGCCTGCTGGTCGGCGGCAGCCCGTTCGCCACCTCGTCGATCTACGCCCTGATCCACGCCCTGGAGCGGCGCGGCGGTGTCTGGTTCCCGCGCGGCGGCACCCACGCCCTGATCCGGGCGCTGGTGAAGCTGTTCCAGGACCTGGGCGGCGCGATCCACCTGGGCCAGCCGATCCGGAAGATCACCACCAAGGCCGGCCGCGTCACCGGCGTGATCCGCGCCAACGGCCAGGCCGAGGCCTTCGACACCGTCGCCTCCAACGCCGATGTCATGCACACCTATCGCCACCTGCTGGCCGACGACCCCAGGGGCGCCAAGGTCGGCAAGGCCCTGGAGGCCAAGCGCTGGAGCCCGTCGCTGTTCGTGGTCTATTTCGGGCTGAAGACCACACACCCCGAGATCCGCCACCACACTATCTGCTTCGGCAATCGCTATCGCGAGCTGATCGGCGAGATCTACGGCAAGGACGGCCTGGCCGACGACTTCTCGCTGTACCTGCACCACCCCACCGCCAGCGACCCGGCCATGGCGCCCGAAGGCTGCTCGGCCTTCTACGCCCTGTCGCCGGTGCCCAACCTGAAGACGGCCAATATCGACTGGTCGGTCGAGGGGCCGAAGTACCGCGACAAGATCCTGGCCTATCTGGAGAAGCACTACATTCCAGGCCTGACCGCCGATCTCGTCACCAGCCGCTTCATCACCCCGGACGACTTCGTGACCGACCTCAACGCCTGGAAGGGCGCGGCCTTCTCGCTGGAGCCGATCCTGACCCAGAGCGCCTTCTTCCGCACCCACAACCGCGACGACGTGATCCCCAACCTCTATTTCGTCGGGGCCGGGACCCATCCAGGCGCGGGCATTCCCGGCGTGGTCGGCTCGGCCAAGGCGACGGCGGGGCTGATGATCGACGACTACGTTCCGGCCGACGCATGAGCGATCTCGAAACCCAGAGTCGCGAGGCGATCCGGAAAGGCAGCAAGAGCTTCGCCGCCGCCGCCGCCCTGTTCGACGCCCAGACGCGGGCTGACGCCGAGATGCTGTACGCCTGGTGCCGGCATTGCGACGACGTGATCGACGGCCAGACCCTGGGCCACGGCATGAGCCCGGTGGCCGACGGCCCGGCCCGGTTGCAGGCGCTGTACGCCCAGACCCGCGCGGCCATGGCCGGTGAGACGCCGACCGACCCGGTGTTCGCCGCCTTCCAGGCCGTGGCCCTGCGGCGGGGGATTCCCGAGCGCTACGCGCTGGACATGATCGACGGCTTCGCCATGGACGTGGCCGGGCGGCGCTACGGGACGCTCGACGAGCTTCTGGAATATTGCTGGGGCGTGGCCGGCGTGGTCGGCACGATGATGGCCCTGGTCATGGGCGTGAGGCCGGACGCCCTGGCCACCCTGCGCCGCGCCCAGGACCTGGGCCTGGCCTTCCAGCTGACCAACATCGCCCGCGACATCGTCGAGGACGCCCGCAACGGCCGGGTCTACGTCCCCGGCGACTGGCTGGCGGAACTGGGCGTGCCCTCGGACGCCGTCGCCGACCCCGTCCATCGCCCCGCCGTGGCGGGCCTGGCCAGGCGCCTGGTCGACGCCGCCGAGCCCTACTACGCCTCGGCCCGCTGGGGCCTGCGCGACCTGCCGCCGCGCTGCGCCTGGGCGATCGGCGCGGCGCGCGGCGTCTATCGCCAGATCGGGCTGGACGTCGTGAGGGCCGGGTCCAGCGCCTGGGACGAACGGGTCGTCGTCAGTGGGCGGATGAAGGTCTGGCGAGCGCTGGAAGGCGGCGTCGTGGCCCTGCGCTCGGCGACGCTCGACCGCTGGGGCGCCGCGCCGGAACGGCCGGCGATGTGGTCGAAGATCTAGAGGGACACCCCCCTCAGTCGCTCCGCGACAGCTCCCCCAGAGGGGGAGCATCCACGCCGTGCGCCGACCAAGTCAGATCCTCCCCCTCTGGGGGAGGTGTCGGCGAAGCCGACGGAGGGGGCCCGCGCCCTACCGCAACACCCCGCGCCGGGTCATCCACCACGCATACCCGATGAAGAACGCCAGCAGCCCCGCGATGATCGCGCTGGTGATCGCCATCTGCTGGCCCATGATCTTGCCGCCGTCGGTCAGGGCGTAGGTGTAGACCAGGCTGAGCAGGAAGGCCGCCAACGAGACGGCCAGGACGGGCCAGGCCAGCTTGTGGCGCAGCACGATCAGCACCGAGCCCAGCAACGCGCCGAACACCCCGATCGCCCAGTCGACGGTCATCCAGGCCGGCATCTGCTGGTAGTGGGCGATCTGCTCCGGCGTCAGGCCCGCGCCGGCCATGTAGGCGGCCCCCTGCGTCATGCTCATCACGAAATCGAAGACCCCGATGCTGTTGAACAGCACGGCGACAACGCCCACCAGCCACAGGTGCCAGGGCGTCCTGGCCCGCGCCGCGTCGATCGTGTTCATCCCGGTCATTCCAGCCTCCCCTGATCGACGGTCTTTTGTGGTCAGAGCAGCGCGCCGTCGACACCCCGCTCCCGAAGTTTCGCCTTCAGCTCCCGCACCGGTCGCGCCAGCAGGAAGCCGAACGAGACCGCGCCGTGCTTGGTGTGCACCGCATGATGGATCCGGTGGGCCTGGATCAGTTGCTTCCAGTAGCGCGACCGGCCCAGCGGAACCTTGAACCTCTGGTGCACCATGCCGTCGTGGAACACGAAATAGATCGCGCCATAGGCCGTGATCCCCAGGCCGATCGGCAGCAGCCAGGGCGCGCCGTGCACGCCGAAATAGATCGCGACGATGGCGGGGGCGGCGAACACCACCGCGAACAGGTCGTTGAGCTCGAACATCCCGGTGCGCGGCTCGTGGTGCGAGCGGTGCCAGGCCCACAGCCAGCCGTGCATCACGTAGCGGTGCATGACCCAGGCGAAGCCTTCCATGAAGGCCAGGGCCGCCAGGAACAGGGCCAGGTGCAGACCGAGGGTCGCCATCGTCATCCCGTCTAGCGCCGCAGCCGGCGCGCCAACACGTGCGCGAGGGCCAGGCCGGCCAGGCCGGCAGCGGTCAGCACGCACCAGGCCTTATACACCGCCGCGACTCCGGCGTCGCGCCAGAGGATCGCCTGGTAGGCCTCGATGGCCCAGGCGTGCGGAGTCGCCCAGCCCACCGCCTGCAGCCAGGGCGGCATCAGGAAGCGCGGCACCATGCTGCCGCCGACCGCCGCCAGGACCAGGATCACGAAGGTGGACAGCATCTGGGCCTGCTCGCGCGTGCGGCACAACGACACCAGCCCCAGCGCCACGCCGGCCGCGCAGGCCGAGGCCGCCAGGGTGGTCGGCAGCCACAGGGCCGCGTGCTGGACCGCCGCCACGCCGTAGACGATCTGGGCGGTGGCGAAGATCAGCAGGGCCTGGACCGTCCCTTGCCCGACCAGGAACAGGAACTTGCCGCTGACCACCGGCCCCATGCCCGCCGTCCCGGCCAGCAGGCGGTCGGCAACGCCCGTGCTCTGCTCATCCATCAGGCCCAGCGCGCCCTGCATGGCCGAGAACAGGGCGAACAGGATCATCACCGCCCCGGCATAGTAGGCGATCACCCCGCCGCCGACCTTGGCGTCCTTGATCGCCTCGCGTTCGAAGAAGCCGCCGTCGTCGTGGGTCGGATCCTGGCGCATCAAGGCCGCGGCGCTGTCGGCGTTCTCGATCTGCTCGTCGGTGAAGCCGCCCAGCGCCGGCTCCAGCTGGGTGACCGTGCGGCGCAGGGTGACGTCCGGCAGGGCGTCGGCCAGCACCTGCTGCACCCGGGCCTGGGCCAGGGGCGCGGCCACGGCGCGGCTGGGATCGGCGACGATCAGGAACGGCTTGTCCGCCGAGGCGGGATCGGCGCGGATCACCAGGCCGGCGTCGGCCTGCCCGGCCTTGACCCGCCGGCGCACCTCGTCGGCCGTCGCCGCCGGCTCGGCGCGGACCTCGGGCGAGCGGACCAGCGCCGCCGCCAGCCGGCCCGAATCCGGCGTCCGAGCCGTATCGGCCACCGCCAGCTTCAGCTGGATGTCGTCGCCCGTCGTTCCGGCGAACACCGAGGAGAAGATCAGGAACACCAGCGGCGGCAGCAGGAAGGTCATCAGCAGGGCGCCGCGGTCGCGCCAGAGGTCCAGCGCCATCACCCGCGCCATGGCGGCGATCTTCCAGAACGAACGCATCACGCGGCCAGCTTCCGCTCGGCCACCAAGGTGAACAGATGGGCCAGGGACGGCGCGCGCACCCGGATCTCGCGCGGGGTCAGCCCCGCCTCGCGCAAGCGCTGGTCCAGCCGTCCCGCCGCCGCGTAGCCGTCGGCGTCCAGCCGGGTCCAGACCGTCGCCCGCCCCGTGCGCTGCAGCCCTTCCGCGACCAGGCGATCCTGGCCGGCGGCGTCGACCTCCCCGGCCAGGTGGACCTGGATTTCCATCCGCTCGCCGAAGGCTTCGGCGATCAAGGCTTTCGGCCGTCCCTCCAGCGCCAGCTCGCCCTCGCGCAGGAAACCGACCCGATCGGCCAGGCCGCCGGCCTGATCCAGGTCGTGGGTGGTCATCAGCACGGCCACGCCCAGGTCGCGCAGGCCGCGGATCACCGCGTCGACCGCCTCGCGGGCGTCCAGGTCGACCCCGACGGTGGGCTCGTCGAGGATCAGCAGGCTGGGCTGGTGGACGATGGCGGCGGCGATGTTGGCCCGGCGCTGATAACCGCCCGACAGGTGCTTGACCGGCACGTGGGCGCGGTCGGCGGTCCGGGTCAGGTCCAGGGCGCGGGCCACGGCCGGCGCCAGGCCGGCGCGCGGCACGTCGGCCAGGACCGCGAAGGTCGCGACGTTCTCGGCCACCGTCAGGTTCGGATAGAGGGCGATCTCCTGCGGGACCAGGCCGAGGCCGGCCCGGGCGGCCGGGACCCGGGCGGGATCGCGGCCGTTCAGCCGCACCGCGCCGCCGTCGGGCCGGATGCGGCCGCAGAGGACGCGGATCAGGGTGGTCTTGCCGGCCCCGTTCGGGCCCAGCAGGGCGTAGATTTCTCCGGGGCGCAGCGCCAGGTCGACGCCGCGCAGCACGGGCTGGCCGCCATAGGCATGGACCGCGCCGTCGACCGTCAGGATGGGCGCGGCGGCGGTCGGTTCCGGCGAAACGGCTGCGTCGGTCACGCCGCCGCCTTGCGCCGGGCGAACAGCTCGCCGACGTAGCGGTCCAGCATGCCGCCGCAACCGGCCTGGGCCAAGGCCCGGGAGGCCTTGGCCAGATGCTCCTCCATGACCCGGCGGGCCCCGGCCGGACCCAGGGTCGAGACCACCGTCGCCATGGCCGCGTCCTTGCCCACGTCCTTGCCCGCCGCCTCCACGGAGTCCTGGGCGTCGATCAGGTCGTCGCGGATCTGGAAGGCCAGGCCGATGTGGCGGGCGAAGACGCCCATCGCCTCGACCACCGCCTCGGGGGCTCCGGCGACCAGCGCCCCAACCTGGGCGGCGGCGATGATCAGCACGCCGGTCTTCTCGTGATTGAGGCGGTCCAGGGCCGCCGGGTCGCGCAGCTGGTCGCGGTCGAACAGGTCGCGGGCCTGGCCGGCGATCAGCCCTGAAAAGCCCACGGCATGGGCCGCGCGGCCGGCCAGTTCGGCGCGCAGCGGCGCCGGCAGGCCCTGGTCGGCGGCGATCACCGCATAGGCCTGGTTCAGCAGCCCGACCCCGGCCAGGATCGCCGTGGCCTCGTCGAACGCCCGGTGGATGGTCGGCAGGCCCCGCCGCAGGCCCGCGTCGTCCATCGACGGCAGGTCGTCCAGGATCAGCGAGGCGGCGTGGATCATCTCGAACGCGCAGGCCACGTCCAGCGCCGCCCCCTCCGGCGCGCCCAGCTCGGCGGCCGCCAGCAGGGTCACCATCGGACGGAAGCGCTTCCCCGGGGCCAACAGGCTATAGCGCACCGCCTCAACCAGGCGGTCGGGCGCCGAGCCCGCGAGCGGCGCCAGCTCGGCCAGCCGCCGGTCCACCCCGGCGCGCAGAGCCTCGATTGTCTGGAGAAACGCGGCCTGGTCGTCCATCTCGCGGGTCGCGACCTGCTGTCCACCCCGACGCGGGCGAGGGCATTTGAGGGGCGCCCCCGCCGGGCGTCAACCGAAAGCTCCCCGCGCCGGCCCGGAGGAGCCGATGAGCGCCGATCAGCCCCGGCAGAAGCCGAAGAAGTGCTTGATGTCTGTCCGTTCGGCCGGCGTGCGCGCGTCCTGCGGATAGGCCCTGTCCTCGACCTGGCTGATCAGGCCCGTCTTCTCGAAGGCGGCCAGCACCGGATCGGTCAGCGGGATCGCGCCGGTGGCGTCCAGCCCGTCGGCGATCTCGGAGGGAGTCAGGCTGGCGGCGTAGCGGCCCCGGGCCTTGCCGGACCGGAACCGCACCACGCCGGCCCCGGGCTTGCCATCGGCCAGGTTGGTGTGAAAGCCCACGGTGGTCGCCTTGCGGCGACAGGAGAAGATGATCCCGACCACGTCGCTGTCGGGCAGGCCGTAGGCCAGCCGCTTCCCGTCGTCGGGCGTGGCGAAGAAGTTCCACTTCATGCCGGCCGGCGCGGCCGCCGGTCCCGTCGGCGGGCCGATGGTCGAGCACGCGCCCAGCACCGCCGCGCTCGCCGCCAGCCCCAGCCATGATCCCCGACGTCCCATGCCCAGCCCCCTGCTCCCGATCCCCCCGCCGGTCTAGCCGCGTTCGCGTCACATGGCGACCCGGGGGAACCCGGAAAGCCGCCCCTGGACGGGGCGGTGGAGCCAGCCGGCGGGCGCGGCGTTCAGGAGTGATGCCCATGCTGTCCATCAGAGCCCTGCCCTTCGCCGTCCTCGGCCTGGTCGCCGCCCTGGGCGCCTGCGAGCGCCGGCCCGCCTCGCCGCCGGAAGCGCCGGCCGCCGCCGCCGCCCCGGCGGCCACGGCGTCCGCCCCGATGGCGCGTCCCCTGGACTTCGACCAGTCCGACGAGACGGCCAAGGTCGTCCTGCGCCTGCCGGCCGAGGTCGCCAGCCGTCCCGCCCTGCACGCCCTGCTCTACGACCGCGAGGTGGCGGGCCTGAAGACCTTCGCCGCCAAGGCCCAGGCCGACCGCGAGGCCTCCGACGGCAAGTTCCCCTGGCGGCCCTACACCCGCCAGGGCCAGTGGTTCCTGGCCGCCGACGCCGCGCCGCTGGTCGGCCTGCGGGCCCTGTGGTTCGAGGACACCGGCGGGGCGCACCCCAATCACGGCGCCTCGACCCTGATCTGGGACAGCGCCGCCAACCGCGAGGTCCAGCCCAAGGCCCTGTTCCGCCCCGGGGCCGACATGTCCGCCCTGGACCGGGCGATCTGCGACGCCGTGGCCCAGGCCAAGACCCATCGCGAGGGCGCCGCGCCCCTCAACGACATGTTCGCCTGCCCCAAGTGGAACCAGGCCGTGCTGGTCCTGGCCCCCTCGACGATCCCGGGCAAGATCGGCGGGCTGACGGTGCTGATCGACCCGTATGTGGTCGGGCCCTATGCCGAGGGCGACTACGAGGTCGTCGTTCCCGCGGCGGCGTTCCAGAGCCTGCTGGCCCCGGCCTACGCCAGCGCGTTCGGCGGCGCGCCCAAGTCGCCGGGCAATCCGGACGGGACGCTCAGCGTGCGGATGGATGTCGTGAAGTAGCCGCGATCACGATCGGGGGCAGGCCCATGGGCCTGCCCCCAGCCTCGCCTAAAGCGGGATGTTGTCGTGCTTCTTCCAAGGATTGGACAGTTCCTTGCCCTTGAGGGATTTGAGGGCGCGGACGATGCGCTTGCGGGTGCCGTGGGGCATGATGACGTCGTCGATGTAGCCTCTGGAGGCGGCGACGAAGGGATTGGCGAAGCGGTCCTTGTACTCGGCCTCGCGGGCGGCCAGGGCCTGGGGATCCTTGGCCTCCTGGCGGAAGATGATCTCCACCGCCCCCTTGGCCCCCATGACCGCGATCTCGGCGGTGGGCCA